>RRZU012492326.1_pt1 | contig 19942 bp, 24 predicted proteins | sample 2165561 | NCBI WGS metagenome assembly RRZU01 (sample SAMN10456909, study PRJNA506462) | wastewater metagenome | isolation source: wastewater sludge | place: USA: Moscow, Idaho | reverse complement strand
GGACAAAGGGACGGTCGGCGACTGGCGCAGGACGACCAGGAGCCAGATGCCGATCAGCAGGGCGAGCGCCTTGCCGGGCACGGCGGTGGCCGCCTCCAGCACGTCCAGCCGGACCGGGCGCGGAATCTTGAAGTTGAGCTTGATGCCCGGGATGCGCGGTCGGATCGTTTCGGTCATGCGTGGGCCTCCAGGATGGACTAACGCTCTGTTTGCCCGTTTCGCGACGGGGGGGACGCGAAGTCTCTGCCCCCGGTGACCGCCCGTCTCCGGTATGGGAATGCTCCGACTTATCCGTTGGGGTATATAGCCAGCAAAGTTGGAGCGTTACCCCTACGTCAGCCCTGTGAGATGTCGGAATCTGCCGTTATCACCGGCTGGCATAGCGTCTCGATCTTGTTCCAGAGTGTCTGGATCAGGCGATCTTTTTGCGCATGAGTTAACCCGGCCAGCACAGGCAGTTCGGTCATCTCGATGTCGGATAGCAGGTCATCCTTGGTCGGCTTGCTCAGAATGGCCGCAAGACTTTCCTGTTTGAGCAGATAACGCTTCGAGTCCTTGAACCGGTAGCTGATCTGGACGGGCTCGGCCGGAATTGACGGCATGTCTTCGACGGTGATCAAACCCTCACTGCACAGCAGTTCACTCAGTCCGCACCCCTGCGGTGCATGGATCGTGAGCTGGGTATCCGGCCCCATTCCCTCGGCTTCGGCCCGATTCCGGATGCACTGCGCCAACGCCTGCCATTGACTCCGCGTCAGCATGCGCGCGTGATCGGCACGCTTTTTACCCGTGTCCCGCGCGAGATAGCTTTGACTGATGTCGAGCGCTTCGACATGCACCCACTGATGCTTATGGTGATAGGCAATCGCCAGCAACTGAGCCCTCGCCTTTTTCTTGGACTGTGGTTTCAGCACGTCGGCCGCATAGAGGCGCAGCGTGATGTGCTCGACGGAATCCATCCCCTGAGCCAGTTGCCGGCACCGCTCGGCACGCTTTCTCTGGTCTGCCAGTTCGTTAGGGATGGCCTTGTGATGGACCCGGCGGCTGATCCACTGATCGTAAAGCTCCTTGGGCAAGTGTTTGTCGAAGCCCAGCTTCTTGCGGTAGGCCTGGATGATTTTCGCCAGCGCCCGGTTGCTGGCGAAGGTCAGCGCGAGCAGCTCCCGCACCACCAAAGTCACGATCTGCTTCTCTCCACCCGCCCTCTTTGGTGTGAGCAACTCAACGGAAAACAGCTCCCGGTCTGGCGAGCGCGCTTCCTTCTTCAGTTTGAATTTCTTGATTGTGTTTAAGGGGATAGGTGTAGGCATGCAGTCATCACTGTTAAGTGCTCGTCTGCAAGCATTTTAAAGGGAGCACTCGCGGAAGGGATCAAGCGTACGACGTCGGCACGCCAGAGCCCCCTTGTTCGGATCGGTGACAATGCCTTTCATATCAATGGCTTAGCGTTCATTTATTCATTCTAGTGATTCATACTGGCAGCACTTTCTGACTGCGGATGAATCCATGCACCTCCTGAACCACCTTGGCGAAATGCCTGACCAGCGCGATAGCAGCGGCGATGTTGCCGTTGTGCGCTCGTCGGCCAAGGTGTTCGTGCTGCCGGCCGACAAGATCGGCCGGAAACGCGTCCAGCGGGTCGATCCACTGGCACGGGCCTGTGGCAGCGATGCCCCGGACCTCAGGGCCAAAGCGCCCAAGCAAACCGAACAGCGGGTTCCCGGCCTGCCCGGTGTGGTGGAAATCACCTATCGCGAGGGAAAGCGTCAGGGGAAGCAGGTCTGGCACCTGCGCTACCGTGACCCGCTGACGGGCCGCTGGACCAGCATCAAGCTCGGCGAGGTTGGCGCCATGTCTTTTATTGAAATGGCGGCGCTGGCTAAGCGCTACCAGGACGACATCGCCGCCGGCCGTAGCCCGAAATCGGGTCAGCTGTCCTTCGCGACCTTTGTCGCGCTCTACTTCCACCCCTGGGTCCAGCAGCACCAGCGAGCCTGGAAGGACACGATTGCCCGACTCCGCTACGTCCTGGCTCTGGTTGGTGACAAGGCGCTGGCCGACATCGGTCCGCGAGACGCTGAACGTCTGATCGAGCGCCTCCTTCTGGGTGATGCCTCAATGCGTTTCGGCAAGCTGTCCCCGGCCAGTATCAATCGCATTCTCATGGCAGCCCGCGCTGCGCTTCGGCATGCCGTCGAACTCGGCTTCATTCCGGAAAATCCGTTCAAGCGCGTTCGCCAGCTGAAGGAAGCGCCGCCGAGCCCCAAGGCCCTGGAATTTAACGAACTGGATAGATTCCTGGCCGCTCTGGCGGATGAGCCTTTGCTCTTTGTGCTTTTGATCAAGTTTTTGCTCGCCACGGCCGCGCGGATCAGCGAAATCCTGGCGCTCAAGGAAAACGACATCGACCATGCCAACGGCGTCGTGCATCTGCGGATGACCAAGGCCGGCGAGGCGCAAACCTTGCCCCTAACGAACACCGTGGCGGCCATCCTGGAAGCGCTCAAACCCTTGCGGCGCCCGGGAAATCTTCACCTGTTCCCGGCCAAGACCGGCGCCGGTCACATCGCAGCTCCCTACCAGCGGCTGCGCCAAGTGCTGGCTGCTGCCGGGCTGGAAATGGCGGGATTTCACCTGTTCAGAAAAACAGTGGCTACCCAGGCCATGCAGTTGCCCGGCATGGATGTCCTGACAGTCTCCCGGATGCTGCGCCACAAGTCAGTTCGCACCCTTGAGGTGCATTACCTGGCCACGCCGCACAAGCGGCTGCGCCAGGCCGCCAACGACATAGCCGAACGCTTGCTCGCTGGTTCGAGAGGAGTTTGAGCATGATCCACCCCCGCGCCCCGCCTCTCCAGCCGTAACCGCAGGTCAATGCCGGCATAGACCTGCGGCCGCTTCATCTCACTTAACCCGCAATCCCATTTCATCCTCCCATCATGGAGGAAGGGCTCTTGCATCCTGAAGAAAGGGCATAACCATGTCATCTCAAAAAATCCCCGGCGTTGGCCGGGTCGACGTTGGTCGCGTCGCCGACTACACCTCCACCAAAACCGGCGTGCTGTGCCGTGACATCAACAGCAACGTCATCTGCCACATTCCCTGCGCGCAGGAGCACCACGATCGCTTGATCGAGGACCTGTACCAGGCCCGCCACCGCCACGCGCCGCAGATCGATTTTTCGTATCTGAAATAAACGAAAGAGCTCAGCTAACCGCTGATTTCTCGCCGTCGCAATCGCGACTCTGCCTTCCTGACGCCGGCCAGGAAGGCATTTTTTTGGGTCATGGAACACCGATGAAAAACAAACCCCAAAACGCCCGCCCTAAAACGGCCACGGCAGAAGCCAGGCCGAAATGGTGTAAGTCCAAGGCGGGGGATATGGTACTGAAGACTTACACCACTGATCCTGCCAATCCTGGCGACTACGATGCGGAGGCTGAACTCGCCCGCTTGCTGGCCGTTCACGAGGCCAAGCTGACGGAGGCTGCGACTGATCCCACGCAGGTGACCGTGGGCGACGGTCCGGATGTGCTGATGGGCTGGGATACCGAATATTTTGAGGAACCGGAAACCGGGCGCAAGCGCATCATCTCCAACCAGCTCCACCTGCTGGCCGAAGGAGGCGAGCTCTCCGATCTCTACTACTCCCCGGATGGCGAGCGCATCTCGCTCATCGACCGCGTCGTTCGCCTGCTGCTGCAGGCCTACGAAAAGAAACGCATCCTCCAGTGGCCGCGCCGGGTCATGGTCGGGGCGTACTTCGTTCGGGCGGACCTTGATTCCATCGTCGAATTTCAGGAAATAAAATCACAACTGGACAGCGCTGGCGGCCGAATCTGCACGATCGGCAAAGCCATCACCTACAGCCTGCTGCCCCAAGGGTTTGGAGGTGCGTCCGAGCTGGTCGACCCGGATGACGAGAAAATGCCGTCATCCACACCCCGCCGTACTTCGACCGTTGTTCTGGAAAACGGCCGGCTGCGCTTGCTCTCACTCTTCTTTCGCGACATGGCGGCTTACACCGTGATGGGTACGCCGCTGGAAGCTGTGGGTGAGCAGATCGGCGTTCCCAAAGTCGATATTGGCGAGCACCCCAAGGATCGGCTTGATCTGCTGTTGAAGGCAGACAAGCCCCTGTTCGAGCGCTATGCCCTCACTGATCCAAAGATCGTGGTCAAGTTCATGGCCGAGACCATGTTGCTGGCCAAGGAACTGACCGGTTCCTCGGAGCTACCGCCGACCGCCAGTTCGCTGGCGCAGAAGTTCTTCCTGAAAACCCTCAAGGACGCCGGCCTTGACCGCGCCGAATGCCTGGGGGTGCATACCGTCAGAAACTCAGTTTGGAGCGAGAGGGCGGATCAGGTTCGGACAATCACGGAGGAAATGCCCATTCCGCAGCGGGAGGATCATCGCGCTTTCGTGACACAGTGTTATCACGGCGGTCTCAACTCCGTGATGTATGCCGGCCCCAGCGAAATTGACGACTGGCGCGACTGGGACTTGAAAGCCGCCTACCCCTCGGCGATGCTGTCGATCCGCCTGATCGACTTCGAGAATCCGCGCGTCTCGACCTGCATCGATGATTTCATGGGTGATGTGATCGGCTTCGCCCACGTCGAGTTCGAATGCGATGCCGGCCAGCCCTTTGGCTTGCTCGTTGATGGTGGCCACCGTGGCCTGTTGTCCCCGCGTACCGGTCGCGCCCACTGTACGGCCGCTGAGCTGGCCGTTGCGGTGCGCAACGGCGTCAAGATCACCAAGTTTTACCATGGGGTCATCTATCCCAGCAAAGCGGATGCCGATGGTCAGCCGGTGGAAACCCGCCTGTTCGAGCCTTGCATCCGGGAGGGGCGCCGGCGCCGCAATCAGTTCCCCAAGGGGTCCGCCAAGGAGCAGCTGATGAAGCTGATTTTGAACTCCCTCTACGGACGCACAGCGATGGGACTGAAGGAGAAGCGGGTGTTTGACACGCGCAGCGGGCGATCGATGCAGCTCCCGAAATCGGCCATCACCAATGAGGTCGTCGCGGCCCACGCGACCGGTATCGTGCGCGCCACCTTGATGGAAATTCTCTGTAACCTGCCGGCCGGCAAGCGGGCGCTTTCGGTGACGACGGACGGTTTCATCTGCAACTGCAGCTTCGAGGAACTGCCGCTCAGCGGCGTCATGGCCCAGCGCTACATGGACTGGGCGGAACTGGCCACCGGCAAGCGCGAAATCCTGGAAGAAAAGCATCGCGCGCGTCAGGTCGTCGTGATGAAAACCCGAGGTCAGATCACCGCCGAGTATCACGAAGCGGCGAAACCGGACCAGAAAATCATCCTGGCCAAGGTCGGCGTGTCACCGCCCCCGGCGACCCCCAAGTCCGGTCATAACGAGTACATGCTGGACCTCTATCTGAACCGCCGCTGGGGTCAGAAAACGACGATCCGGCCTTTCGTGCCGACGCGCGTCCAGTGGACGACAGATTCCCGTTTCACGCGCCTGACTCGCGAGCAGACACTGAACCTGGAACCGGACATGAAGAACCGGCTGATCAATCCCCGGATGGTGCGCGTGCGCGGTGTGGAACACATCGCGTTCGACACTGAACCCTGGCCGACGGCCGAGGACGGCCTGATGGCGCGGGCAATCTTCGATGGCTGGATCAAGAAAAATTGCATGAAGACCCTGGCGGACTGGGAGAACTGGCAGCAGTACTACCAACTGGGCCTGGCGCGCCGCGCCAAACGCCGTGATGGTCGCAGCGGGATCGGCATCCACATGACCGGCGAGGGTGCTGTGGGTTTGCTGCGTCGCCTGTTTCTGCGCGCCTGGAATCGGGAGCAGCTTGGACTGCGGAAAACCATCTCCGGCCCCCAACTGGCCGCCTGGCTCACCCGCATCGGGCTGGAAACCAGCGCGAACGACGTCAAGAATGCCAGCCGCAAGACCTTGCGTTACGAGGAGGGCGTCGTACCCCGCTCGACTGAGGTTATGGCTGCATTTGCTCTGCTCCAGGCCCGCTTTCCGGAGGCTGAACTGGATAAGCTCCTGGTCCCGCCGGAACTGTGCATCGCCTGATGTATCCGATAGGTCCAGGGTGTCCCGCACCCTGGGCCGTTTTGATGTCCGGTTGGCTGTAGGCCAACCGGTGTCACCGCGAGCCTGACGAGCAGTTCTGGTCACGCCATCTCTCTTCGGCTATCCACCAAGGCCTTCAAAAAAATTGCCACCCAATCCTGTTTCTGGGTATGATTTAGTCACGACTCACCCTTTGACCGTCTGGTTCGGCCAGATGCTCTTAGGGCGACAGGCCGCCTTCGGGCGGCTTTGTCATTTCTACAGGGCGTTTTTCTTGAAAACTATCGTCTACATCGACGGCTACAACCTTTACTACGGGTTGCTACGCAGGTCGGCCAACAAGTGGCTGGACCTCTTCAAGCTTTTCCAGGATTTTGTCCTGGAACCGGGGGTTGAAGTTGTCGAGGTCAGGTACTACACAGCGCCCGTTCTTGGCCGAATGTCTGACGACTCGCAATCACCGCAGCGCCAGCGTCTGTACCTTCAGGCTTTGCGCAAAATGCCGCCATGCAAGGTAACCATCATCGAGGGGAAGATCGTTGCCGAGAGCCCCGTACTCCGCTTGGTGGCCCCCCTGCCGGGGCTACCTGATCTGAAAAAGGTGCGGGTCCAATCGTTCAGCGAGAAGAAAACCGACGTAAACCTTGCTGCCGACTTGATTACTGGCGCATGGACAGGAGCTTATGAGCAAGCTGTGGTCTGTTCAAACGATACCGATCTTGAAGGAGCTTTCAAGGTTGTCAGGGAGCATCATCCCGGGCTGCGCCTTGGTCTCGTGGCCCCGGTGCCTGGTGATGACCACCGGAAGATTGCCAATGACCTCAAGCGCTACGCTACTTGGGCGAAAACATTGAGTCCGGCACATCTGGCAAAAGCCCATCTGCCGGAGAAAATTCCGGGGACATCCATTCGCAAACCGGCAGAGTGGTCGATCGCACCATAAAACCGGAAACGTCCGGTCCTTTTCCGGTCTATGTGACTACGTCTGGTGCACATCTGGTCGACCTTTTTCATCAAAACTTCTTGACGGATTGCCCATAGACCTTGATAATGCGGGCCTTCCCGAAGGGTGGCGTGGTTTGAAGTAAGCAGTTCAGTTAACTTTTAATCCGTTGGTCGCGAGTTCGAATCTCGCCCGACCCACCAAGCGAAAAGCCTTACGAGGCAACAAAACTAGCCAACCAGTCGGTTGGCTTTTTTGTTTTTAGCTCTCCCACATCCGTTGGTCGAGTCCGTTTGCCGGGGCATTCCCGGGAACTAGTCTTCTTGGCTAGACTTGTTTTCGATGCCGGAGGAAAACTCCTGATCCTCCTCCACTGTTGCATCCCACGACTCGGGAACCGCCTTTTTCTTTTTCTTCACGGAAACTGTACGCACCTGCCTCGGCCGGGATGACCGCAAGTCTTCCTCTTCCTGCTTCCGATCCGCTTTCTCTTTTTTCTTGTCCTCCTTCTCTTGGGCAATGCAATCCGGATAGCGGCTGACAATTATGTCACGCACCTCTGGGGCATACCTGTACAACTTGTACACCGTGGCCAGATTTACCCGCGCCAAGGACTGAGAATCGCGTTCGAGTCGTACGACACCTTTCTCGTTCAGCACCGCCAGAACCTCATCCAGCCTCTCACGCAGTTGCCCTAACTCGACGATCATGTCGACACGAAAGATTCCCATCCTCGTCGGCAGTCCAGAACGCCGGGGGGTAGCCGGTTCATCGTCCTCACGCAGGCTAACAACGCTGCCATCGGCAGCTTCTGATGTCATCTGCAAGGCCTCCTCTCGATCTTGAGGGTTGCGCTTGTCTCTAGCCGGAGGCTCACTGAATGGCGCCCGGACTGGCCTCTTAGGCTTGATCTTTGGCGCTTTCACTTCAACCGCAGCGGCTTCCGGGAAACGTTCGACTACTCGATCCCGAACAGCAGGCAGCACCTTGAACAAAGTCGCCACACTAGCTCTGGTCACATACTCTCGGCCCGAATCTAAAACCAGTTCAACCCGCAGGCCATGCTCGATTAACGACATGACATCCTCTAGACGCTCCTCCAAGTGCTCGACGCGGCAAACCATCGCACGTGCAATGTCCGAAAACGTCACCATGGGCTTACTCGCTACTGGCTCGGGTGCAGCAGCGCCCTTCCTGCTCCCCAAGTAGTCGCAGCATTGCTTCAGCATGTCCATGGCGAAAGCCTGGTCTGCGGACGGCAGCACGTCCAGCCACGCAGAGATGATGGTCGAATTGTCGCTGGGCTGCTGCCGCTCTTCGGCCAGCAAGTCCGAGACGGTTGTCTGAAGCAATCCAGCCAAACGAGCCAGGTTCTTCAGCGTAGGCGAGTGCTTGCCGCGTTCGAACCTGGACAGCGTCTCGGTATCCACTCCCAAACGCTCTGCCAGTTGAGCCTGAGTTAGCCCCAAGGCTCGACGACGCTTCCCGATGTTCTCTGCTACGCGGTGTAGTAGCGCCTCTTCTGTTGTCTGCGTTTCAACCATAAATGTCGATCTTTTAGTCGACGGATATAGTTGTTCAGCATTGGCGGTTGTGACAGAATCAAATTCGTTGACTAGCAATTCAACACTTTTTGTCGTTACTAGCGTTTCCCTCTACGCTCGCCAAAGGATCACCGATGAAGCACTGCCTGGAGAAGGGGCCAACAACCAAGTCGTTCCATACCAAGTGCCGTTACCGCAGCACCACTTTGTGTTCGTTTGGAAGCCGCTGCACTCCACCCCAAGGGAGCGTCCAGCTGTCGTGCAGAATCTGAAGCGCTTCCTACACATCAACGGACGTTCGGTCTCCGCCGACCTCGATGCCGCATACGCGGCCCCGTCAGCGCTACTCCATGCCGTCAGTGTGGTCGTAGACAAGTTCATCGGACAAGCTGAGCCCACCGTGCTGGAAACCATGACAGCCGACCCGACCGGGCGGGAGATGGCGAGGAACCTCAAGGAAGCGGTGCTCGCAGAGTTCCACCTCGATTCGGACGACGTCAGAAACTCCGCAGAGGCAAGAGCTTTCTTGGGTTGCGTCGACGTACTACTGAGCATTGGCTACATAGTCATTCCGTCTCAGCTTGAACCCGAACCCAAAACCCCCATCCAGCCCACAGACAGAATCTAACGATCAAACAGTGACAACACCACCTCGTGATCAACGCACAACACGGAAGTAACATGACACCCGCACAAGAAAAAAGCTGCCACAAAATCATTCACTCATGCGCTGCCGGCGCGGCAGTAGGCAACCTGATCCCAGTTCCCGGCACCGGGTTGGCGGCAGACATGGTTGCCATGACAGCCATGACCATGAGCCTGGCCGGCGTGTTCGGTGGCAGCCTGACCGAGGAGGCTGCCAAGGGGATGGCTATCGCGGCCATCAAGAACACCATGCTCAAGCAACCGATCAAGACACTGACCAAGGAACTGTCGAAGCTGATCCCGTTCGTGGGACAGATCGTCGCGGCGAGCATCAGCGCCGTAATGCTGGAGGCCGCCGGCTGGTCGATCGCCAAGGATCTCGACCGGAAGTTTTCTACCTCCTCTGCCAGCGCCTAAGCATCCATCACCAGCAACAGCGTCCAGCCTGATACCCATTTTATTTTTTGGGTAACTCTGCCCGAACGTTAACAAGGAAAAACAACCATGGAAGAACTTAAATCTCTTAACAACGTGCAGCAGTCAGTCGCTTGCGCCCTTGCCCTCCAGATGGTTTCTGGCGGCGAGATCAACATCACCGATGCCGCGAGGGAACAAACTGCCGCCGATCCCCTGACCTCTCAGAAAGTTGCATCCCTTCTGGATTCGACGTCGAACATGTTGAGCGCCTTGGGCAGCCTGGGTGGCTCCGATTCCAGCAATCCGTTGGGCAAACTGGCGGATGGGGTACTGGGAACAGCATCAAAAGTCTTGAGTGATGACAAAATTCTCTGTCGCGGTTTCATCCAGCGCCAGTTGGGCACCGAACCCAGCGACCTTCACTTCGTCGGGGTCTCAAACCCGCTGCTCCGCGACGAGGAAGAGGATGCGGACGACGAAGAGGCAAGGGAGGCCTCCCTCACCGACGTCTTCCCCACCGGCAGCAGTCGTGCCGCGCTCCTTGCCATCCTGAGAAAGTTCGCTGAACTTGATCCAGGCTTTGAAGAAACACCCTCAACCACGATCGGCAAGGTCGTCGCAGCCTTCGGCTGATTGATGACAGCGAAGGACACTCACCATGAAAAAGACAGCACTACTTTTCCTTGCTGCACTAGTAGCTCTTCCGGTTGCTGCTGCGGACAAGGATTCCAAGTCCATGCGCTCGTTTCTAAGCGAGGTCGCCACCACGAAAAACCTCGCCAAGTACGAGGACATCAAAGTGGACCTGGACGGCTTCGTTTTTCTAGTTGAGCCGCTTCAAGGCAAGGCTGGCACGTACCTGATCCAATTCAGCGACAAGAACAGCGGAGGACGGGCTGCCTTCGGCACGCTAGGCGCGCGCATCGTGTGCGTCGCTGACAAGCAGACCGCCAAGGCCATGGTTCCTCACAGCCATGTGCAGTTCACGGCTTTCGTGTCGGAGATTCGAGAGGTCGCCATGCAGGATTACCCGAACTCGCCGGTACGTCCGACCCGCCTGATCGTTGCGAACTGCAACTTCGACTGACAAGGGCAAGGGCCTTCTAGCTGACCTGCATATCATTCTCGTGGCGTAACGCCATCCCCAACGCCGAAGGCCTCACCGCCTTCGGCGTTTTTCGTTAACCCACTAGGAGAAAGCATGTTGCCACTTGCTGCCATCCCGCTTGCCGAGATCATCGTCGGCGTTGTCGGGGCTGCCATCGCGCACCAACTGATGCCGAAAAAGATCAGCCTCGACGTCGAGTTCGACTAAACCCAGCCAATCCATCCCCCAAGAGCCCCTGACCTCCGTGGTCCGGGGCTCTTTTGCTTTCCGCAACCCAACATCACGAGGTAACACCATGACCCAAACCAACGACATCGAGCAGAAACCCCAAGTCGAGCTCGTACTACTGAAAGAAGCATCCGCGCCCAAGCTGAGCAAGCGCTCAGCCGGTAGCTCGTTGCAGTACCGCCTCTGGACGGACGAGAAGCGTAGCGACGTCTTCTGGCAGATCGCCGCCAACGATGGCGGCCAGCACAGCCTGGAACTGGTTCCGATGGCCAAGATTCAGGCCACTATCGCCGCACATGCTGGCAGCGATCCATTCCGTACCCGCCTGCTCCGCAGCACGTTCTCCGGCCGGTCGACAAACAACGCCGGCTTTTTGCTGTGCGCCATGACGGCCGAAGGCCTGCTGCTTGCCAGCGACAAGGCACACCACCATGTCGTACACGGCAACTGGACCGACTGGCTGCAAGCTGTCTTGAGCATCGACGGCCAGCCCACGAGCATTAACGCGGCACTAGCCCTGGCTGCACTTCCGGCCGACACCTCCGAACCGATGCCGAAGGGCAAGCGGAACAGCCGGCATCGCACGTCAGCCGTCACGGAGGCCGAGCATGCTGATGCTGCTTGACCCTGGCCATGTCGACCAGATCAGCGACCCTGACATCCGAGCTTTGGCAGCACAGCGATTCCGGGAGCTTGCTGCCGAAGAACCCTACGATCCGGATGAGCATGGGCCGTTCGCAGTCGTCGAGGCCGGCGACACCCTTGAAACCATCGAGGCGGCAACCGGGTGCTGGCTGAAAACCAGCTTGTTCGACGAGAACGTGCAGTACGGCGATGAAGGCTACATGCCGGCGTTCGAGTTCCTGGAAGAGCATCCGGCCTGCTTCGAGGTCTGTTTCATTTTCTCTGACGGGGGCTACGGCACCTTGCTTTTCGTCAGCAAGTCCGACGCCATGGACCCGACAGTGATGCGCTACTGCCGGGAGTTCGCCGAACCCGCGTACCAAGGTGACACGACAAGTGGAGGCTCGCATGCGGCTTCAACTTGAAAACGGTCAGGTCGTGTTCACGGTCGAACCGAGTGACACAACAGAAAGTGTTGCCCGCCTAGTCGACCTGTTGTCTGGGGCGACCAGTACGCAGCAGGTAGCTGACGATAGTACTGCCTACGCCATCCAGATCACGCCTGACGACGGGCGCTTGCCCTTCGTCGTTGCCGTACCGAAGCACGCGGACAGCGACGAAACCTTACTCACCCTGTGTGCCGCCTACCTGAACCAACAGGATACGCCGGGTTAATCCTCGGCACTTCTTGTGCAGCAGCGCTTCGCCTCAAGCAGCCCTCATCCCCCAGCCCTCACCGCCCGCTCCCGCAAGGACCGGGCGGTTTTTCTTTTGGAGATCACCATGTCCAACCTGCCCCCAGTCTACGTTCCCGAGTTTCCACCCCCAACCCTACCACCTCATCTGCCATGGCCGCGCTTCGAGCTTGGCGCACTGGTCGCGACACCGGCCGCTCTCGAACTGCTCAAGATCAGCGACACATCACCCCTCGACATTATTCAACGTCACGGCGCACTCGGCCCCGGCGACCTGCCGGCGTGCGATGTTCGCGCCAATGCCGAGGCCCTGAAAACCGGCGCGAGGATCATGTCGGCCTACACCGTCACCGTGGACGGCCAGGCCCACAAGGTCTGGGCGATCACCGACGCCATCGGCGACGACGGGCATCGGGCCAGTACCTGCGTGTTGTTGCCGGTAGACTACTAATGACCGCGCCAACCTACGCCCCCATCGCCGATCCCCGCGTGGCCGTGCTTGTCACCTGGCTGAGCGAGACTGAACGCGAGGGGTTCGAAGAGTCTGCTGGCATTCGCCAGTACGACGGACTGCTGGCGAAGGACGAAGCCGAACGACAGGCCATTCTCGATGTACTGGCCCGACGCCCACGCCCATGCGGGCTGCGCGTCTTCCGGCTGACGCTGGCCGATGGTAGTTGCCAGTGGGTCTTAGCCGACGACCTGTCAGCGGCGTTGGCATGCCTGTACGACCTCGGCGGCATCGACATCGCAGAAGAGCCAGCCGATGACGTACTCAAACAGCAGTTCGGCGGGCTGGCGTTTTTGGCGACGACTGCCTAAACGCTATCCGACACGCTTTGTTGAGTCCTTACCCGGCAATGTCCCGGCTGACTGGCGCACCCACGCTGACGCATTCCTAACCCTCGCCATCACTGCTGGCTCACCTTGTCCTGATGGGCAGGGTGCAGCGAAGACCTTGGTGTCGACCAAAGGATTGTAGAGACCCCGGTCGCTTCTGCCGTTGCCATGCGGCCGAACGCCTTCCGGCGAAGGCATCGGATGCCAATCCGTTTGCCGCGTCCATTTTTAGCGAGGGAGCCAGAACAGCCTGATAGCGATTTCGGGCCTGGCCCGCAGTCGTGGGTGGCCGCTGCCGGGCATGAGCCGGGTGGCGGCCATTTGTTTTTCTAGCGGATGCAGGAGAAACCATGACCGCAACCAACACCAGCAACATCATCAACTTCACCACCCGTACCCTGAGCAACCTGCCCAAGCCGACCAATGGCAAGAGCAAGGAAATGACCGATGCCAAGGTGCGCAATCTCAAGGCCGAAATTTCCCCGGCCGGAACCGTCAGCTTCTGGTTCAGAGGCCAGCGCGATGGCCGCCGCTACCCGATCCACATCGGCCACTTCCCGGCCATCTCGCCGGAAGAAGCCCGGCGTACCGCGCTGGAGTACAAAGCCCAGCTCGACCGGGGCGAAGACCCGACCGCTGCCCGAAAGGCGCACAAGGAAGAGCCCACGCTGGCATCCTTCTTCGAGGAGTACAACGACGATGCCAAGGCCCGTGGCAAGGCCAGTTGGAAGGATGACCGAAACCGTTTCGCATTCCGCATCGCCGGGAAGTACGGCGACCGCAAGCTCAGCACCATTTCCAAAAAGGAGATCGCGCAGTTCCATGCGAGCCTGCTGGATGACCTCTCACCGGCCAGCGCCAACAGAATCCTGGTGCTGCTGTCGGCAATTTTTCGGAAGGCGGTCGAGTGGGAAGTGATAGCTGCCAATCCGGTCAGTGGCATCAAGCAATTCCCAGAGAGGAACGCCCGGACCCGTTTCCTCGACGAGAGCGAGATGGCCGCCTTCGTGGCGGCCTGCAATGCCGACGAGAACCGCACCGCCGCCGACTGCCTCAAGGGTCTCTTGCTCTGTGGGCTTAGGAAAAGCGAACTGAAGGACGCCCGCTGGACCGATGTCAATCTAGACCGAGGCGAACTGCGCCTGCTCAAGACGAAAAATGGTGACTCACGCGTTGCAGTCTTGTCCGACGCCATGGTGACGCTGCTGGCAAGCCTGCCGAGCCGTGGCAAGTCGGAATGGCTCTTCCCGGGACGGAGTGGCACCAAGCCGCTGAACAACCTGGACAAGCCCTTCCAGCGCATCATCGAGCGTGCCGGGCTGGCCGGGACGGAGCTGACGATTCATTGCCTTCGTCATACTTTTGCCTCATGGATGGCCATCAATGGATTCTCGCTTGTCATAATTGGCACTGCTCTCGGGCACCGCAGCCAAGCCATGTCGGCCAGGTACTCTCACCTCAATGACAAGGTAATGCGACAGGCAGGAAACAGTGTCGGCCGCGTCGTCAGCGAGGCGCAACAGGCCGCCGCTGCACGAGCACCGAGCACGGCTTGAGCGTCATCTCAGCACTTCCCACAAACGGGATGGCCCTGTGCCATCCCGTTCTTTTTTTGGTTCCCCATCGCCTTCCCTAACTTCACTCTCGGCATCCCCTTCTACCGCAAGTAGTTCCCCCGGTTTCCCCGCTTCCCCTTGGCCTGTTGCCCTGGACGAGGTGTCAGCGGCCCCATGGGTTGGCCTTCCTGCAGCATTGCTTTAGCACTGTGGGCAACCGGGGAAACCGGGGCGCATCCAGCCCCAGCAAGACACCCAGGGATAGGCCATCCGGGGAGGCCTCGGGGAAAGTCTTCTCGCCTCTAGCAAGGCAAAAAATCCTCAGTCCGTCAGTCGCTTAGCTGCCGAGGGACAACTTCCGAACAGTCTCATAGCGAGTTGCCAACTGGCACGCTCGCCGCCGTTGCCCACGCCGGGTAACGGCAACCCAACTGAAAGGGATCACCATGGCTAAACAGCCCCCCATCCTCTCCAATCCCGCCGTCCTGTCGGTGTTGGCCAAACACTGGCACAACTCCAACGACGAACAGCCCGTCACCCACGCCGCCACCGGCCGCTACTTGTCGCCCGGCCAGTTCGTGTCGTTCCTGTTGGCAGCGCGTGGCGACCCGTACCGTGGCTGCGCGGCACTTCTGACCTGCAGCCTGCTCACCGGCATCCCGGCGACTGACCTCCGCCAGGTCTTCTGGAACGACACCGATACCGAAGGCGGCACGATGATCGCGTTTTCCGAGGTGAGCCAAAACTTCATGTGCCACACCTTGACGAGACCGGCCTGTGTCTTTCTGGATCGCTGGGAACGGGAAAGCATCAGCAACACCGGACTGCTGTTCGAGTTGCATGGCCAACTCATCGAAACGGATGCGCTGACGGACACGCTCAGCGTCCTCGGCCATCTGGCCGGTATCACCAAGCTGAGTTTCGACGATCTGGTGTGCAGTTACGACTACATCGCGCTTGTCGAGGCACTGCGCAATGACGGCCCGCCGGCGGCGCCCGTTGTCGAGCCAGAACCGGCTTGAGCTCCTGACCCCTCCGGCCGATACGGCCGGACACCCTCTTCTTACTTCAAGGAAACGAACATGACCAACGCAACCAATATCACGATCCCCTGCACCCCGACCATGCTGACTGCGCTGATGCAGCACTGGAAGTCGAGCATCGCCACCCCCGCAGAGCCCATGCGCTGTGCCGCCCGCCCCCTGTCGGCATCCGAAATCGCTGCCTTCCTGAACGCCGCCAGCCACGACGAAAACCGCGTGCTCGGTGTGCTGCTTACCTGCACCCTCCTGAGCGGCATCTCGCCCTACGAGCTGGCCGAAGCCGAATGGGACCAGTACGACGCCGATTCCGGCAAGATCGAGGTGTGCGACGAGCAGGCCGACCACTACGCCACCTACCAGCTGCCGAAGCTCGCACTCGACATGATCCATGCTGCCGGCCTGTGTAGGACCGATGTGCCGTGGGTGTTCCACTACGGCGACGAGCAGGTGGACGAGGATGAAATTTTCGACGCCTTCCATCGCATCGCCACGAACGCCGGCATCCTCGACCTGAGCCTGGCGGAACTGATGATGGTCCACGAACAGGTCGTCCTGTTCGCAGCACTGTTCGATGTACCCTTGACCCTGCCGCCGGCTGACCCCGGCGAGCCTTTCGACGCCTTCGATGATTTTGAAGGGCTCTGCTTCTGATCAACCTTCCGGGATGGCCCGCCGGCCATCCCGGGTTTTCTCTGCATCGCCGATGACCTTGACGTCGGGCAAAGCCGCGGCTTTAATAACAGATAACAACTCTTAGGAGCACCATCATGCCGACGAGCGTCGCCTTGAGCCCCCACTTCGAACACTTCATCCGCGAGCAGGTGGAATCCGGCAGGTACAACAACGCTAGCGAAGTCGTTCGGGCCGGTCTGCGCCTGCTGGAAGACCAGCAACAACAGGCAAGCCTAAAGCTCGATGCGCTTCGTGCCGCCATTGCGACTGGGCTTGCCAGCGGCCCCGGCGTGCCGGCCGACGAGGTTTTCGACCGCCTGGAAGCCAAGTACCGCAGTATGGCCGGCGACGCCCCGCGCTGATGCGCTCGATCTTCCTGCCGGCAGCCGTTACTGATCTGGAAGGTATCGGCGACTACATCGCCCGCGACAATCCACGCCGCGCCATCTCTTTTGTCGCCGAACTGCGCCGCCAGTGCGTCAAGCTGACCCGCAGCCCGGAAGGCTACCGCCTGCGCCCGGAACTAGGCGATGGCATCCGTTCCTGCGCCTACGGCAACTATGTCATCTTCTTCATGATCCAGGCCGATGCACTGCTGATCGTCCGCATCCTGCACGGCGCCATGGACATCGAGGCGCAGTTCCAGCCACCGACCGAACACTGAGCCGACGAACCAGAAAGCAAAACCCGCTCGTCACTTCCAAACAAGACGACTTACGGTAGGGGGGCACCGCCAACACCGGGCACAATCACGGCTACCTGATGGCGTGCATGTGCAAGCGTCGGCGGCCCCCTACGGAAACCCCGCTGTCGGCAAGCGCTGTAGCCACCAGCTTCCTGCCAGTTCCCCGGTTCCCGCTCTCTCCCGCTCCGACACAACGCCATGCATCAGTGCGCCATCCGCCGAGTCGCGGATGGCGTTCTGTTTTTGGTTCGGGATGCAGCGGTATGCGGGGGAGCCCTTTGTGCAACAAGGCATCTACACCGCCTCAGACAGGGGATGTGGCGGGGAAGTGATCAGGCAAGATCATCGGCACTCCCTCAAGGCTCATCAGCGTGACGGCAACATGACGGCCTCGACGGCGATCCTGGTCCAGCGCGACCAGCCCGAACGCCAGCAGACGGCTGATGGCATCCTGCGCCGCCTCGCGACTGACCCCGAACCGCAAGGCGGTTTTGGGGTTGAACAGGACCGTTGGGTTACGGGTGTCGCAAGCGGCCATCCAAAGTGCCAGCGCCGTGTGAAGAGTACGCCCCGGCAGGAGCGCGGCAGCCTGTAGCCAGAGCATGTGCACCTTGCGGTACGCTGGCGGCTTGCGGAATCGGGCATGGGGTACAACAGGTCGCGGGGGCATCGTGCTTCTCCGGGCTGGCAACAACAGTCTGTTGCGCAGGTTGAGACAACCTGTCGCAACCCGGGAGCAAAAAGGGCCGGTTGCCCGGCCCCTTCTGCATGCAAACAACAGGCTTACAAACGGGGAAAGTCGCCGAGTGCTTGCTCGACGTCTTCTGAGCCATTTTCGCCATCATCCGGCCCATCCTCGGCCTCGTCGCCGCCGACCAGGTGCAGCTCGTCGTCGGGCAGCAAGCGCTTGAGGATCACCGCATAGTAGGGCGCACGCGGCAGGCCCAGACGAGTCAAGACATGACGGCTGGTGAGCTTGCTTGCCTCGCGGTGCAGGATGCCCTTGGCAGCCAGTGCCTTGGCAGCCACCTTGGGTGGCGTCCCCTCGCAGGCTTCGGCGAAGCCGCTTTCGGTAAATAACACCCAGTCTTTGTGGGCGATGGCACGGGTTTGTGGCGGCAGCACAGGACTTGTCGAGTTGTCGTAGTTGATGATCTGCCCCTGGTACCGAATCACGTAGTCACGGACCTGAGCAACGATGCGATCCCCCTCGTCGAGAGGCGGCAGTTCCTCTAGCCAGGTCAACGCAGCAGCCTGCACATCAGCGTCGACTTGCTCCGGCGTCACGCCTAGAAACTCACGCACCCAGTTACCGACCACAGCGACCAAAGCCAAGCGACGGATGGCCCGGACATGGGGAGGCAGCAGTTCGTGCCCATGCTCGCGGGCCGCTGCACATAGCTGGGCATGCCGCACCTCGACCTCCTCGCGCAAAGCGATCCGCAGGGCAGCCTCAGTCGGGTACGTGTCGAGCACGGCCTGCACGAACTCCGGCCCGAGATGGCCGTAGGTTGTCTCGCCGAAGGCATGCTTGGCTGCTCGGACAACCCGGTCACGCTCTTCAGATGTCATCTCCCCCCAGTCCGACAGCTTGTCGAAGTTGAAGTCCATCGCCCGGATGATCGACCCACCTTTCGGGCGCTTGCGCGTCGACTCCTCGATCTTGTCGGTGATGCGAATTTCGCCCGTCGAGAGAATGTACAACGTCCAGCGCAGTTGCTGACGCATGCCACCCAGCTTGTCCATCCGGGCCTTACCACGACCGGCGGTCACGTTGTAGGCCGACAAAAGCTCTTCCTCGTTGCTGCCCAGCTCGTCGACCAACAAGAACACGCCACTGTGCGTGGCGGTGTACAACTCCAAGGCATTCTTGGTCGCATTCCAGCGTTCAACCAAGGTCGCCTTGCTGGTGTGCTGGGGGTCTGAACCACAGCCGAACAGGCTGCCGATCATCTGCAGCCAGGCCGTCTTGCCTGCCGTCGTTTGGCCGACGAAGTGCATCAAGACGTTGTCGAGCCCCGCTGGCTCCATGAAAGGAGCCGCCAGGCCCAGGTAGATGCCAAGCCGGAAAATCCCGTTCGTCAGGAGCGGAGCGACATGGTCGTGCCAGTCCTGGCTTTCTCCCGCCATGGTGTAGGCGAGGAAGGCTGCGTTCTCGAACTGGGGACGGAAGGCGACGGTTTCTTGCCCACCACCTTCCACCTGGCTGGTGATGGTGCGGTTTGGCATGACGAAGGCCATGCGGCCGTCGGACATGGGCGTGAACCCAAGCTGACGGGACAGACGGAAGCGAGGCAGCCCGGCCATCGCAACACTCTTCGCCAGGAAGTCCCGGAAAAACATTTCTGCCATCGGCAGGACGAGCAAGCCGCGCCCAGACACGTCCTGAACCAAGGACGAGCCCTTGGCAATGATGTCGCCGTAGCTGACGATCAAACGGTGGATGTCGCCATCCGGGTTCTTGTGACCGACCGCGACGGACCAGTCTTCTGCGTTTCCGTCACGGCCAATGGCTTCGACCCAGACGGGGGTGCTGGCGACTTGCTGCCAGCTGTCTTCCTTGTCACCACGCTTCACCCACAAACCGTTCGCGTCGACGCGATAGCCCGAGGGGATCTTGGTTGCCGGCGGAAAGGGTGCCGGCGAGTTGTTACTGATCATGTTTAGCTCCATGCCCATGGATGTTCCCCGTTCATCTCCAAGACGAACGGGCACCACTTGCCCCTCGAAGAGGGCAAGGCGAGCCGACAACAACGCACCAGCGGTACAACAAGGTTGGTTATACGGTTCGAATCTGCTCGGGGCCGGGCATGGTGACTAGCGGGTTCCGGGCAACACGTACTGCCGTTACGCGGAGAACATCCGGTCAGGGATAG
>RRZU012257829.1_pt1 | contig 19942 bp, 17 predicted proteins | sample 2165561 | NCBI WGS metagenome assembly RRZU01 (sample SAMN10456909, study PRJNA506462) | wastewater metagenome | isolation source: wastewater sludge | place: USA: Moscow, Idaho | reverse complement strand
GCTGCTGCGCGTTGGAATACGCTGGCGTTACGCGCTTGGGCTCCTGGTTGGGGTACGCGCCAAGCCTTGCTTGATGCGGGGCTGCACGCGGCGCTGATTGACTGCCCGCCAGCCGATGCAGCCCAGTTTGATTCTGAAACGCTTTGGTCGCTGGTTAAGCCGCAATTGTTGCAAACGCACAATGCACCTATGCAAGCCATGCGGGTGTTACGCATGCGCGGCACTGACCTTGCGCCCAGCGCAGACGATACGGCGCAAGCTGCTGCTGGCACGGGGCGCGACTGGCTCAGCCAAGCCATTGCCCAAGCTGGCGGCGTGGCTGATAGCGTTGCCGTTTATCGCCGCCAGTTGCCCGTGTGGGATGCGAGCCAACTGCAAGCGGCGCAGCAACTCGCCAGGCAAGCCGCAGTCTGGCTCTTTGGCAGCTCTTTGGCACTAGAAAACTTGGCCAAGCTGCTGCCCGAGCAAGCGTGGCATGCCTGCACCGCCATCGCCACGCACCCGCGCATTGCAGCCAAAGCGCAAGCGCTGGGCTTTGGGCGGGTAGCCATATGCCGACCTGCCTTGCCCGATATTGCACAGTCGATACAATCCTGCGTATGACTACCGTGCACGAAAACAGCGCCTCTAACATACCGCCCGAGCAGCCTTTGCATGCTCCAGCCCCGTTGCCAGCCAACAAGACTACGCTGGCAACGCGCCTTGCTGTGCTTGCCGCCTTGCTGCTGGCGGGCGCTGCATCAGCTTATGCGTTTTACCTGCAACAGCGCCTTGGCCAGTTTGAACTGCAAATGGCGCAAAACATTGCCCTGCTTGGCGGACAAACCCGCGACTTGGGCGCACAACACCGCGCCAGCAACGCACAAAACCAGCAAGCGCAGGCCAAAATGCTCCAGCTCGAAACGCGCATTGCCGATTTGGATGCGCAGCGCGTACGCACCGATACGGCGCTGCAAACACTGGTCAGCGCCAGTGAAACCGCGCTGCTCACCGAGCTACGCGCATCCCTGCAAGCTGCACAACAGCAAGCACAGCTATCGGGCAACGCCCAGCCACTGCTGGCAGCTTTGGCCGATGCCGACAAACGCCTAAGCGCCGCACACCAGCCCAGGCTTGCCGCGCTGCAACATGCTATTACGCAAGATATGGCACGTTTTAAAAATGTGCAACTCTCCGACATAGCTCAACTCAGCACCCAGCTCGACGGCTTGCTGCAACGGCTTGATGCCTTGCCACTGCAAGGCAGCCAAACCCCTACACTGCGCCCCAAAGCCTCCACCCGCCCTGTTACCAGCCCTGCCAACGCCTCACGCTGGCTGCGGCTGTGGCACGACATCCGTGACAGCGCCACCCAACTGGTAAAAGTGCGCACCATTGAAAGCACCGAAGCTGCCCTGCTCGCGCCAGAGCAAACCCTGTATGTGCGCGAACACCTGCGCCTGCGCCTGCTTAGCGCCCGTTTATCGCTACTCGCGCGTCAGCCAACCCTTGCGCAGCGCGACCTCGATGCCGCGCACGCCCTGCTAGCAAAATATTTTGATACCGATGCACCTTTGGTCAAATCCAGCATCAACACGCTTGACGAGCTAAAAAACCTCAGCCAAACAAGCGCACTGCCGCCCATCACCGACACACTTGCCGCGCTGGCAGCCGTTAGCGCAACGGGGCAATAACCATGCGCGCGCTTTTCTGGCTTTTGCTGCTCTTTGTTTCAGCCGTCACACTGGCCTTGCTTGCTGGCAACAACCAAGTCATGCTCACCATGTACTTGCCGCCCAACACTGCCATCGACTTCTCGCTGAACTTTGCCTTAGCAGCCATCATCTGCACCTTTGCCATCTTGCTCATACTGCTGCGCTCTGCCAGCGCACTGCGCAAACTGCCACAAAAAGCACGCCGCTGGCGCATACAGCAACGCGAGCGCGCCATGCACGCCCACATGCTTGATGCGCTCTCGCACTACTTGGCAGGCCGTTTTGCCCGCGCCCGCAAATCGGCACAACACGCACTGCGGCACGAAAGCGAGCTTTACGACACCACTGGCGCACACAGCGAACCTGCCGACACCCCCCTGCCCTACCGCCAACAGCTACGCACCCAGGCGCACTTCATCGTTGCCCAAAGCAGCCACGCCTTGCAAGACCAGCCCGCGCGCGACCAAGCCATGCATCAGGCACAACAAGAAGCCGCCAGCGTGCGCGGCGAAACCGCACAAGAAACCCGCGACGGCCTGCACCTGCGCGCAGCCAGTTGGCTACTTGACGACCACGCCCCACACCAAGCCCTGCAACAACTCAACGCCCTGCCGCAAGGCGCCAGCCGCCGCGTGCAAGCGCTACGCATCAAGCTCAAAGCCGCACGCAGGCTCGGACAAAGCAAACTCGCACTAGAAACGGGGCGCACGCTCGTGCGCCACAAGGCATTCTCTGAAGAAGCAGGCAAAGCCATCATGGCCAAACTCGCCAGCGACATGATTGCTTCAGCCAGCGACCCACAACAACTCGAAACCTTCTGGAAAAAACTCGACAAAACCGAACGTGCCCAACCCGACGTAGCCCTGCAAGCCGCGCAACGCATGATTGCGCTGCAAGGCAACATCGAACAAGCCCGCATCTGGCTGCTGCCCGTCTGGGAACTTTACGCCGCGCAGCCTGAGAACCTCTCTCCCAAGCAGCGCAGCCAACTCATCAACGCCCTGCAAAGCAGCGACCAAGCCATAGACAACACCTGGCTCCAACGCATAGAGGCAGCGCACCTGCGCGCGCCCCAGCATGCCGAACTCCAATACCTCATGGGCATGGCCTGCCTGCAACGCCAGCTCTGGGGCAAAGCCCAGCAACTCCTCACGCAAGCTACCAAAGGCTTGCAAAACGACCCCGCCTTGCTACGCAATGCATGGCGCGCGCTGGCTCGCATCGCCGAAACACGGCAAGACACCGCACAAGCCAGCGCCGCATGGAAGCAAGCCGCACTGGTGGAATAAGCGCCGCAGCAAGCGCCCAGCAAGCGCAATAACAACAGCGCCCGCGTGGGCAGCAAAAGAGCATTCAGACAATAAAAAAGGGCATCACCCAAGCAGTGATGCCCTTTTGCGCAAGCAAGCCAATCGGCTCAATGCTCGCCCAGATACGCCTTGCGAATGCGGTCATCGGCCAGCAAATCTTTGCCACTGCCAGAAAAACTGATAGTGCCAGTTTCCATCACATAGCCCACATCAGCCACATCCAGCGCAGCCTTGGCGTTTTGCTCAACCAGCAGCACCGTTACGCCCTCTGAATTAATCTGGCGAATGATGTCAAAAATCATGCCCACAATAATGGGAGCCAGCCCTAAAGAAGGCTCATCCATCATCAGCACTTGCGGCTTGGTCATCAACGCGCGCCCCACCGCCAGCATTTGCTGCTCGCCGCCCGAAAGCGTGCCAGCCTTTTGCTTGTAACGCTCTTTAAGACGTGGAAACAAAGCAAAAATACGCTCCAAATCGGCGGCAATCTCTGCCTTGTCATTGCGCGAATAAGCCCCCAAAATCAGATTTTCATCCACATTGAGGTTAGTAAAAACACGCCTGCCCTCAGGCACCAGCACCACGCCAGATTTGACGATATTGCGGGTCTTAAGCCCGCGCATCTCGCGCCCATTCCAGCTCACCGAGCCGCCATCGGCCTTAACCAGCCCAACAATCGAGTTAAGCGTAGTGCTTTTGCCTGCGCCGTTTGCGCCAATGAGCGTAACGATTTTGCCAGCAGGCACATCAAAACTGATACCACGCAGCGCATGAATACCGCCGTAATGCACAGAAAGATTTTTAATTGATAACATTATTCCATCCCCAGATAGGCTTCAATAACTTTGGGATTATTTTGTATTTCTTCAGGTGTACCCTGTGCAATAGTAATACCATAATCAAGCACATACAGACGCTGACAAACGCCCATAACCAGTTGCATATGGTGCTCAATTAACACAATAGTCAAATTAAACTGGTCGCGGATTTTGAAAATAAAATCCATCAATTCAGCCGACTCTTGCGGATTCATACCAGCGGCAGGCTCATCTAAAAACAGCAGCTTTGGCTCGGTTGCAAGCGCACGCGCAATTTCCAATCTGCGCTGCTTGCCATAAGGCAAGCTGGTAGATTTTTCATGTGCATGCTTTAATAAATCAACCTCCTCAAGCAGCGCTTCGGCGCGCTCAAGCAAGCGCCTTTCCTTTTTCATATAAGAAGGCAGGCGCAAAGTGGCTTCAAATAAATTGGTACCCATGCGCATATGCTGTGCAACCAGTACGTTTTCTAACACGCTCATATCTTTAAACAAGCGAATGTTTTGAAAGGTACGCGCTACGCCAAGGCGTGTGATATTAAACGGCTTCATGCCCGTAATATCAGTGCCAGCAAATTCAATACGCCCGCTGGTGGGCGTATAAACACCCGTAATCAGGTTAAACGAAGTGGTTTTACCAGCGCCATTAGGACCAATCAAACCAATAATCTCGCCCTCATCGGCTCGGACATTTAAATCGGTTACAGCAGAAAGCCCACCAAACTTCTTATTTACACCTGTTGTTTGTAGCAAGGTAGCCATTATTTACCCTCCTTCGCAACGTCTGCCGCAGGCTTTTTGCCTCGCAACCTTGCACCCAAGCGTGACAACGCTCCCCAACTAAATTCATTTGTTCCCATAAGCCCTTGCTGGCGATAAATAACCACCACCATCAGCAAAATCGAGAAAAACACCATGCGCAAGCCAGGCGTGCCCGCCGTTACCATAAAGCCCAGGTTCAAAGGTCCGTCCATGAAGCGCAGTGCCTCCATAGCCACAGTTACAACAATGGCTGAAATAACAGAGCCTGTAATGGAACCTACGCCACCGAGCACAACGATGAGCAAAATATCAAATGTTTTCAAAAAGATAAACTGCTTGGGGTCAATCGTTGTTAAATGGTGTGCTAGCAAACCACCTGCGATGCCAGCCAAACCGCTGGATATTGCAAACGATAAAACTTTGGTTCCGAATACATTAATACCCATTGATTCGGCAGCAATTTCATTATCGCGAATGGCTTTAAAAGCACGCCCATAGCTTGAGCGAATGAGCAGCACCATAAAAATAACTGATGCTACCGCCAAGCCCCACGCCCACCACATGGTAGTAAAACGTGGCAAGCCTTTTAGACCCAAAGAGCCGTTAGTAACCGATTGGGCATTGGTTAAAATCACGCGAATGATTTCTGAAAAACCAAGCGTTGCAATGGCAAGATAATCATCGCGCAGGCGCAAAGCTACCACGCCCAAAAACCAGCCAAGCGCACAAGAAACCACACCGCTCAAAATCAAAGCTGGCACAAATGGCATATGGATATTTTCTAGCCAAGGTGCGATGGGTTGCAGTACGTAGTTGATTTCCTTTTGATCGCTCGACATGGTGAGCACTGCGCATGTATATGCACCTATTGCCATAAAACCAGCGTGCCCCAAACTAAACAGACCAGTAAAGCCGTTAATCAGGTTAAGCGATAGCGCAAGTATGATGTTAATAGCGCACAGTTTGAAAATCTGCATGCTAAAACTATCCAGGAAATTCTCGGCAAGCGCAAGTACCAGCATTACCAGCATCAACGCGCCAAGCGTAAGCATATTGTTTTTCTTGCTATTCATGTTTTTTGCCAGCGAAGTCATTAAACTTTCTCCTTTTGATTTTTGCCCAGCAAACCTGTTGGTTTAACCAATAGCACCACGATTAACAAGACAAATGCAAAGGCATCTTTGTATCCTGTTAATTCAGGCAAAAAGGCAATGGTCAGTAGCTCAATCAAGCCAAGGAGCAAACCACCCAGCACCGCGCCAGCAACGCTGCCGATGCCACCGATAACCGCTGCAATAAAGCATTTCAAGCCTGGCATGATGCCCATTAACGGCTCTAGTCGCGGATATTTGAGCGCCCACATAATGCCGCCTACAGCAGCCAAACCGCTGCCGATGGCAAATGTGACCGATATGATTTTATTAACATCAATGGTCATTAAGCGTGCGGCTTCTACGTCGGTAGATACTGCGCGCATTGCCATGCCTGTTTTTGTGCGGTATACCACCCAAAGCAGTATGCTCAAAATCAGCATGGTTACCAGTGGAATAATGGCACTTACTGCCGCTACGTGTACGCCACCAATGACGAATTGTTTGGCGAAAAACTCTGGTACTGGAAATGCTTTTGGGCGTGCGTCAAATACGACTGTGGCAAGGTTTTCAATTAAAAACGATGCGCCAATGGCACTAATCATGACCGAGATACGCGGAGAATCGCGCAGCGGGCGATACGCTACGCGCTCCAGCCCCATGCCAAAGAGCATGGTTAAACCTACTGACACGGCTGCGGCTGCCCACCAGGGCATCATGAAGGTGGTGGCGGCATAAAATGCCAGATAGCCACCAATCATGAATATGTCGCCGTGCGCGAAGTTGATTAATCGCAAAATACCATAGACCATGGTGTAGCCAATGGCTATCAATGCATAAAGGCTGCCGAGCGACAGCGCATTGACAAAGTGCTGTAAAAAATTCTGAATGTCCATAAAATTCCTCTGAAAATGTTATCGCCTTGTTTTGGCTTTTATTTAAATCTTAATTAAGTATTATTTTTAAACGATTCTTTTATGCTAAAAATTTCGTTATCAAAATCCAGCATATGCCAGAATCATTAAAGCCAACAAATCATTTTCAGCATTTTAAAAAAATATACCTGCCTTGCTGCCAAGCTATGCATGCTGCCGCCAGTTACTGCGGCAGCATGCATATTTGCCTTATTTAACTGATTTAGCTTATTTAGGCTATTTGGTTTATTTCAGGCATTAACTGCTCTTTTCCAAATTAAGGGGCAACGGTGGAGAGGAATACAAATTTGCCGCCTTTGACTTGCTTGAATACAGCAGATTTTTCAGCGTCGCGGTTGGCATCCATGGTGATGTTGCCTGTTGCGCCTTCAAAGTTTTTGGTTTGTGCCAGTGCGTCGCGGATTTTTTGCGGCTCGGCAGAGTTGGCGCGGGCAATGGCATCGAGCACCATGCGGTAGCCGTCAAAGCCCAGTGCGGCAACGGCGGCTGGCTCTTTTTTGTATTCTTCACGGTAGGCTTTGAGGAAGTCTTCGGAAGTTTTGTTGATTGGCACGTCGTTGGCAAAGAAGGTGGAGATGACTGTGCCTTCAACCGAGTCGCCGCCCACTTTCAGGAACGCGTCCAAGTCCCATGTGTCTGCACCGATGAAGGGCGTTTGCATGCCGAGTGCGCGCGCTTGCTTGATGATGAGGGCGGATTCGGTGTAGTTGCCTGGTGCGAAGATGACATCAGGGTTGTGTTGCTTGATGTTGGTGAGCTGGGCGCTAAAGTCCTGGTCGCCTGTGTTGTAGTCGGCTGTGGCGACTACGGCTTTGTCGTTGCCCGTGAGTTTGACGAAGTTGTCTACGAAAAATTTAGTCAGGCCTACGGAGTAGTCGTTAGAGACTTCGCGGATGATGGCTACTTTTTTCGCCTTCAGGGTGTTGTAGGCGTAAGCTGCGCCTACTGTGCCCTGGAAGGGGTCGAGGAAGCAGACGCGGAAGTAGTATTCGTTGCCTTTGGTGACGTTGGGGTTGGTGGCAGACAGGGCTACTGCGGGGATTTTTGCTTCGGCAAAAATGGGCCCGCCCGACATGGATAGCGAGCTGCCCCATGAGCCAAGCACGGCATTGACTTTTTCTTTTTGCGTGAGCACGGTGGCGGCGTTGGCGGCTTCGACTTTGTCGGATTTGTTATCGACGATGACGAGTTCAACCTTTTTACCCAATGCGGTTGGGTAGAGTTTGTTTGCCAGTTTGATGCCTTCGAGTTCGTCGGCACCGCCCGCGCTGTTGGCGCCAGTTAGCGGCTGAAATACGCCAATTTTGATGACGTCGCTTGCGGGTGCGCTTGTTTTTTGTTCGCCTTGCTCTGGTGCTTGCTTTGAGCAGCCTACCAGTGCAGCACTTGCCGCCAGAAATGCTGCAACAGTTAATGCGGAAAAGGTCCGGTTTTTCATGAGGTTTCCTCGTTTAGGTAATTTCAGGGGTTGCGTTTCAATCTGCCATGGAATTTGCCCGCATCGTGCAAGGCAGATTCTTGACTTCAACTAACTCACCAAGCCGTGTTTTGGCTGCTTCACTTGCAACACTGCTTGTTACAAGATTTGTTCGCCAATACACGTTACCTATTACAAGCCCGTTCAAGTACTGCGTCAATCGGGATTCCCCTAGGGTGAAGCAATATCTTCTACGGGTTTTCCTTCATAGTTAAAACCTTTATATCTTTTATTTTTTTCCTGTGCTTGTGCGCTCCATGGCTTTGGCTATGCCGCGCAAAATGTGGATTTCTTCTTCGCGCAATTCGGCGCGGTTAAAGAGTTGTTGCAGGCGCGGCATGAGTTTTTTGGGGGCGCTGGGGTCGAGGTAGCCCAGGGCGATGAGGGCTTGCTCCCAGTGCGTGAGCATGGCTTGTACTTGGGCTGCATCGGCGCGTGCGGCGCTGCTGGTGGCGGCTGTGGGTTTTACGCTGTAGCCGCCTAGCGCCTGGCGCCAGTCGTAGGCCAGCACTTGCGCTGCGGCGGCTATGTTGAGTGAGCCGTAGTCAGGATTTACGGGTATAGACAGGCAAGCATGGCAGCGGTAAACATCGGCGTTGCCCATGCCGTAACGTTCGCTGCCAAAGACCAGCCCTACGCTGCGCAGGGGCGCTTCGTGTGCGTGGGCGGCGGCGGCAAGCTGCGCAAAGTGCGCGCGCGGCGCTACGGTGGGCGGGCCAAAGTCGCGTGCAGTCATGGCGGTGGCGCACAGGTGCTCTATGCCTTCTACTGCCTCTTGCCAGCTTTGCACAATGCGCGCTTTGGCGAGTACGTCTGTAGCGCCGCTGGCGCGTTCTATGGCTTCGGGGCGCTGCAATACGTCTGCCCAGCGCGGCTGCACCAAAACCATGTCATCGAAGCCCATGACTTTCATGGCGCGGGCGATAGCACCTACGTTGCCTGCGTGGCTGGTGTTGAGAAGGATAAAGCGGGTGTGCATGGCTGTAGTTGTTGCGTTGGCTGTGTTTGCTGCATTAGCTGCGGGCGGTTGCGTGTTGTTGTGGGTTGCGGCAGGTTTCATGCTGGCTATTGTCGTAGCAAGTCCTGCGGCTTTTTGCCAGAAATATTTAGCTGGCACAATAATCTGTTCTTGCATCTCACGTTTTTACCTGCCAGGAGTGCTTATGTCTTTCTCTTCTTCCAATGCCCGTTGCTTCTTTTTGCGCCATGCCGCGCCTGCTGCGGCTGCTTTGTTACTGGCTGGCTGCAATACGGTTGCCCCACCTGCAACCACTACGGCTGCTGTTGCCAGCCGTGCGCCTGTGCATGAATCAAGCGTGTATAGCGACGGCTCGCCCGTAGCGCAACCAGCGCCCGCGCCTGCTGCCGCACCCGCGCCCGTTTATGCAACCGTGCCTGCCACGTCGGCGGCTGCGGGGCTGCATTTGCAAGCGGGCACGTTCTCCAGCCAAACCAGCGCCAATGGCGTAGCAGATGGCATTCGCAAACAGCTTCCCGCTTTGGCGCACAGCGTTAAAGTGGAGCCGCGTGGCGTGAATTTCCGCGTGCTGATTGGCCCGTTTGCCAGCGATGCAGAGCGCAGCCAGGCAGCCGCACAAATCCGCAGTGCCACGGGCAACGAAGTTGTAAACGCTGCTCCCTGATTGCCCTCTGACTGCTTCTTTTACGCCCCATCAGCCGCCACTTGGCACAAGCATGCGCACTGCCACTGCCACTGCGACATCCACCAGCAGCGCCTTGCCGCGGCGCATAGCGCATTTGGATATGGATGCGTTTTTTGCCTCGGTTGAGCTGCTGCGCTACCCGCAGTTGCGCGGCTTGCCGCTGGTTATTGGCGGCAGGCCTGACTCCACCGACAAGGCATTGGCGCAGCGCTACAGCGGGCGGCTGGCCGACATTCCACCTGAAGCCTTTGCTCGGCTGGCAGGCTACACGGGGCGCGGCGTAATCACCACTGCCACTTATGCTGCGCGCGCCTTTGGCGTGGGCTCGGCCATGGGGCTGATGAAAGCGGCGCGGCTGTGCCCGCAAGCCATTTTGCTACCCGTAGATATGGAGCGCTACCGCGAGTACTCGCGCCGCTTCAAAGCCGTCATCACCGAAGTCGCGCCTGTTATGGAAAACCGTGGCATTGACGAGGTGTATATCGACTTTACCCACGTCCCAGGCGGGCAGCGGCAACACGGCAAGGCACTGGCGGGCTTGTTGCAGCAAGCAATTTTTACCGCCACGGGGCTGACTTGCTCCATTGGCGTAGCGCCCAATAAGCTGCTGGCCAAGCTCGCCAGCGAATTTAACAAGCCCAACGGCATCAGCATTGTGCAGCCCGAAGATGTGCAAACACTGGTCTGGCCACTGCCCTGCCGCAAACTCAACGGCATAGGCCCAAAAACCGATGCCAAGCTTGCAGCCAGCGGCATACACACCCTGGGCGAGCTTGCCGCGTGCGACCCCTTTTGGCTCATGCAAACCTTCGGCAAAAGCTACGGCACATGGCTGCACCAAGCCGCGTGGGGGCGCGACGACAGCCCCGTTGTCACCCACAGCGAGCCCGTGAGCATCAGCCGCGAAACCACCTTCGCCCGCGACCTGCACGCCGCGCACGACCGCGCCGAACTCGGGCACATCTTCACCCAGCTCTGCCAGCGCGTAGCTGCCGACCTGCAAAGCAAAGGCTACGCGGGCAAAACCATAGGCATCAAACTGCGCTATGCCGACTTCAAAACCGCCACCCGCGACCAAACCGTAGAACTGCCCGTATCCGACGCAGCCAGCCTGCGCCGCATAGCAGGCCAATGCCTCAAGCGCGTAGACCTAAGCCGCCACCTGCGTTTGCTAGGCGTGCGCGCCAGCCAACTCGTGCCACTCGCCAGCGCCCAAGCCACCAGCCAACACACGCCAGCCGAGCCCGACCTGTTCAACCCCACCCCGCACTAAACACCACCGCCGCCCGCGCGCCCATCCCGCCCCATCAAACCACCACAACCAGCCCCCATGCGCCCTCCCAGCCATTTATGCTCTGCGACCCGCATAAACACTGGTTCTAGCATTTTCCCGCACAATTTTGGTATTCCCTTTTGCGCCCTCTGCGTCCGCCCCCGCATGCCTCCCGCGTAACCTTTGCGCCCGCCCGCCGCATCACCACCAAACCTCGTCATTCCCGCGTAGGCGGGAATCCATTTCGGCAACCAGCGCAGATGTGGATTCCCGCCTGCGCGGGAATGGCGGCGGTGAGAAAGGCGTTCAATCTGCGCCCCGCGCCCATCCCAACCCATCAAACCCCTACAACCAGCCCCATGCGCCCTCCCAGCCATTTATGCCCTGCAAGCCGCATAAACACTGGTTACAGCCTTTTTCCACACAATTTTGGTATTCCCTTTTGCGACTTCTGCGTAACCTCTGCGCCCTCTGCGTCCGCCCCCGCCTTCCTGCCCCCAACTTTTCGCACATCCTTTTTCACACAGCACACGCATGCCCGCTTTGCAACAACGATAATTAGCCCATGTCTGCCGCACTTAACCGTACCCCCCTTTGGCGCTTTATCGCCCCCATGTTTCGTGGCTTTGATGGCCCGCTGGCGTTTGCCGTGTTTGTGCTCATGGCCATAGGCTTGGTGGCCATGTATTCGGCCGCCTTTGCCTTTGGCGTGCGCTTTAACGACCATCTCCGCAACATGCTGCTTGCGGCTGCCATCATGTTTCTTGTGGCGCAAATTCCGCCGCAAAAAATCATGGCTTTGGCCATACCCATTTATGTGCTTGGCGTAACGCTGCTGCTGGGTGTGGCGCTTTTTGGCATCACCAAAAAAGGCGCTACGCGCTGGATTAACGTAGGCGTAGTCATCCAGCCGAGCGAGTTTTTAAAAATCGCCATGCCGCTGCTGCTGGCTTGGTGGTTTCAAAAACGCTCCGAGCACCAACTGCGCCCGTTTGACTACGCCATTGCCTTTGTGCTGCTGGCCGTGCCCGTGGCGCTCATCATGAAGCAGCCCGATTTGGGCACGGCGCTACTGGTGCTAATGGCTGGCGCATCGGTCATCTACTTTGCAGGCTTGAGCTGGAAGCTGGTCTTGCCCCCGCTGGTGCTGGGCATGGTGGCAATCGGGCTGCTCATTGCATTTGAGCCGCGCCTGTGCGCCGAAGGCGTGCGCTGGTCGATTTTGCGCGAATACCAGCAGCAGCGCGTTTGCACCTTGCTCAACCCCATGCGCGACCCGCTGGGCAAAGGCTTTCACATCCTGCAAGGCATGATTGCCATTGGCTCGGGCGGCGTGTGGGGCAAAGGCTTTATGCGTGGCACGCAAACGCACCTTGAATTTATCCCCGAGCGCACCACCGACTTTATCTTTGCCGCTTTCGCTGAAGAATTTGGCCTGCTCGGCAACATCGTGCTGCTGCTCACATTCCTGTTTCTCATCTACCGCATTTTGTGGATTGCCGCACACGCACGCGGCCTGTTTGAGCGCCTGCTGGCAGCCGCCATTGGCATGACGTTTTTCTCCTACGCCTTTGTCAATATGGGCATGGTCAGCGGCATCTTGCCCGTAGTGGGCGTGCCTCTGCCCTTTATCAGCTACGGCGGCACCGCCATGATTACGCTGGGGCTAGCTTTGGGCATAGTCTTTTCCATCGGGCGCTACACACGGCTGCAAACAGGCTCGGGCAGGCTGTAGCCGCTGGGCGCTTCATGGCAGGCGCAATGCCCTTAATCATTTAGCAGAAATAGCGCCATGCCACAATAGGTCTGCAAAACCCCTGCTTTCAACCACAAAGGAGCAACCATGTCTGACATCAAAACCATCGTCGTCTACCACTCTGGCTATGGCCACACCCAGCGCATGGCGCAAGCCGTAGCCGCTGGCGCACAAGCCCAACTGCTGGCCATTGACGAACACGGCAACCTGCCCGAAGGCGGCTGGGAGCAGCTTGATGCGGCTGATGCCATCATCTTTGGCACACCCACCTACATGGGCGGCCCAAGCTGGCAATTCAAAAAATTTGCCGACGCATCTTCCAAAGCCTGGTTTGCAGGCCAGTGGCGCGACAAAGTATTTGGCGGCTTCACCAACAGCGCCAGCCTCAACGGCGACAAACAAGTCACCCTCATCTCTCTAAGCACCCTGGCTTGCCAGCACGGCGGCATCTGGGTCAGCCTGGGCCTGCCACCCGCCAACAGCAAGGCTGCCAACCGCGCCGACCTCAACAACCTGGGCGGCTCCGTAGGCGCTCTCGCCCAAACGCCAGCAGATGCAAGCGTAGATGAAATGCTGCAAGGCGACCTCGACACCGCCCAGCGCTACGGCCAGCGCGTAGCTGACACGGCACGCCGCCTGCGCAAAGCATAAGGCGTAAGGTATGAGGCGCGAGGCATAAAAACCCACGCGCACCGCAAGCAAAAACGGACTGCCTCGGCAGTCCGTTTTGTTTTTCATCTGCCCGCAGCAGCCAAAAAACCGCTAAAGCATGCGCTCACGCTGCACCAGCGCCGCAAACGGCTCGCGCTCGCCAATCAAATGCACCTGCCCATCGGCCACCAGCACTTCAGCCGCCCGTGCGCGGCTGTTGTAATTGCTTGCCATGCTCATACAGTAAGCACCTGCTGACATCACCGCCAGCAAATCGCCCTGCTGCACGCTCAAACGGCGCTCGTTGCCCAGCCAATCGCCACTCTCGCACACGGGCCCCACCACATCGTAAGTGCTTGCTTGCGCTGCGGCGCTTTGTTCAAGCGGCACAATCTGGTGGTAGGCCTGATACATGGCGGGGCGGGGCAAATCATTCATGGCGGCATCCACAATGCAAAAGTTCTTGCTCTGCCCGTGTTTGAGATACAGCACCTCTGTAACGCAAACCCCCGCATTACCCACCAGCGAGCGCCCAGGCTCAAACACCAACTGGCGCTGCCCCATGCCGCGCGCATCGAGCAGCGCCAAAATTTGCTGGCACAGCGCATCTGCCGCTGGTGGCGTTTCGCCGTTATAGGCAATGCCCAAGCCGCCACCAAAATCAATATGCGGCAAGGCAATGCCAGCGGCTTCCACCAGCTCCACCACATCCAGCAAACGCGCGGCAGCATCCAGATACGGCGCAATCTCGGTAATTTGCGAACCAATATGGCAATCAATCCCCACCACGTGCAAGCCCGCCAAAGCCGCCGCCTGCTGGTAAGCCGCCAGCGCCTCGGTATGCGGTATGCCAAACTTGTTACCCGTCAAACCCGTTGAAATATACGGATGGGTTTTGGCATCCACATCTGGATTAACGCGAATACTCACAGGCGCAACGCACCCCATCTCCAGCGCCACCGCATTGAGCGTATGCAACTCGGGCACGCTCTCCACATTAAAGCAGCCAATACCCGCTTGCAACGCCAGCCGCATCTCGGCGCGGGTCTTGCCCACGCCCGAGAAAATAATCTTCTCGGCGCAGCCCCCCGCGTGCAACACGCGCTCAATCTCACCGCCTGATACCGTATCAAAACCGCACCCCGCACGCGCAAACGTCTGCAACACCGCCAGCGAAGAATTGGCCTTCACCGCATAACAAATCAACGCCTTGCGCCCAGCCAAGCCACGCTGGTACGCCGCCAGCGCCGCCAGCATGGCAGCCTGCGAATACACAAACAGCGGCGTGCCATATTGCCGCGCCAAATCACGCAGCGGCAAACCATCAACGCACAAAGCGCCGCTCTGGTAAGAGAAAAAAGGAGCGCCAGACAAAGGCATGGATAAAGGCATGGACAAAGGCTCGGATAAAGGCATAGACAAAGGCATGGATAAATTTCCGCTTAAAAAACTTCAAAAGCGCACACGCAGACCTTGCCCGCACATGCAACGCACCCGCACAACACAGCACGGCAGCCCAGCCCAACAGCCAAGCCCGCCCCAAAACACTACTGCTGCAAAGACAAACCCGCAGGCACAGCAGACTGACCTTGCACCTGTGCCGCCTCCTTGGGCGCAGCGCCCGAAGCAGCCCCGCGCGGCAAAGGCAACAGCGTTTGCGGCAACGTAGCACGCCCAGCCGCCTCAGGCGCAGCAGGCAAATACAAAGCCCCCTTTTGCCCACACGCCACCAACAGCAGCCCCAGCGCAATACTGGCACTGCCCTTTACAATAGATTGAATTTTGAACATAACGGAAATTGTAATGACAGACTTGGAATTTCTAAACGCTGCCGAAGCAGCCCTACGCAAAATAGAAACCACTTGCGACCGAATCAACGACCAAACAGACGCCGATATTGACACACAACGCAATGGCGGCGTACTCACACTGGCATTTGCCAACGGCAGCCAAATCGTCGTCAATCTGCAAAAGCCACTACAAGAAATCTGGCTAGCAGCCAAAGCAGGCGGCTTTCACTACCGCTTCAACGGCACGCACTGGATGGACACCAAAGGCGATGGCGAACTCTTCGCGCACCTGAGCCACTACGCCAGCGCCCAAGCAGGCGCAGAAATCGTATTTTAGGAGACACGGGTTTATTCTTCATTTAAGAACAACCCCATCAAGTCGTCATTCCCGCGCAGGCGGGAATCCACGGCTGCACTTCTGGCTGCACTTTTATTGCAATGGGTTGCAGCCTGCGCAAAAATGTTGAACACTTGCACAAAAACACATTTCAAAAAACCTGCGCCAACACACGCAAACCTTAAACCAAAGTTTTAAAAAACCATTATCATCGCCAACAACAATCAAACCACACTCAGCCCAGCCACCCGCCTGCCAGTGGTATATCATGAGCACATTCGTCACAATGTGTTATCTGGCAAAGGGCTGCCTTCGCCCTGCTTGTCACCATTTGCGCCATGACCACATCACCCACACCCATTTGCCTGGACCAGGTTGCCAACCAAATCGAACGCCTGCTGCTGTGCTACGAAGAACTGCGCCGCACCAACAGCTTGCTCCAAAGCCAGCTCCAGGATGCAACGCAAGAGCGCGATTTACTCAAAACACGCCTGCTTGCCGCACGCACACGGCTTGACGCTGTACTTGAGCGCCTGCCCGAAGCGGGCGCAGTCCCCTTTACCAACCCTGCCAGCCCCGCAGCCAACCCGCCGCCTGCCAGCCAGCCGCTTGAAACTGCCAGCTTTGAAGCCACCACATCTGAAGCGGCTGCACCCGACTACGCACCTGAGCTGCCAGCCGCAAGCAGCCCTGCCGCCACCCCCTTTGGCAGCGAGCCTTTTGCCGCAGAGCACTTCGCAACAGAGCCAGCAACCGAGCCCGTAGCCGCCGAGCCACCTCCTGCCGCCCCAGTCGCAAGCAGCACCACCCAAGACAGCCACAAACCCGATGCCGCCATCGCCTGGAGCGTGCCTTATTACGTGCCATTTTCCTCTGGCCAACAGGAGCAGTCATGAAACAAATGCAGGTACAAATCATGGGGCAGGCCTACACACTGGCTTGTCCCGAAGACTCCGAGCAAGCCATGGAGCAAGCCGTGCAAAAAGTAGACATGGCCATGTGCAAAATCCGCGACGCAGGCAAAATCCGCGCCCGCGACCGCATTGCCGTACTCTCGGCCCTGAACATCGCTTTCGAGCAGCAAGAGCACCAAAGCAGCGCCAACCCCGCCAACGCAAGCAATGCGCCAAGCAGCACCAGCATGCACCAGCCCCATGCAGAACTGCTGCACCCACGGCTGCAACTGCTACTGCAACGCATGAACGAAGTCTTAACCGAAGACGGCAAACTGCTCTAGCACCGCTGCCCCAAGCGCCGCGCCCGCGCTACCGCCTTGGCTTTAAACGGGCTTGCCCCCTTGCATTTCTCATCACTGGCTCCGCATAGCGGAGCCTTTTTGCGTCTTGCCAATCTGCCTTGCCACCCCACCTTGCGCGCACGCACACCTACAGGGCTGCGCAAGTAGTGGCACAATGGCTGCTTGTGTTGATACGCTAAAACCAGCCTTGCCCATGCGCCGCTTTACAGCAGCTTGCGGACAAGCGTTTTTCAGTTTATCTGCCGCAGCATGCCGCACATGCTGCACACAGACGCACTTTGCCAAGCGGTGCAGCCGCGCAGCAAAGGGTTCTTTCTACCAGCTAATGCACCCTGCAGGGGTGCGGAGGTCAGCGCATCATGAGTGAATCTGCGGTTTACCGTACCTACCGTTCCAACACCTATTTGTTTGGCGGTAACGCCCCGTACGTTGAAGAAATGTACGAAAACTACCTTGCCAACCCAGGCAGCGTGCCCGAAAACTGGCGCGAATATTTCGACAACTTGCAGCACCTGCCCGCGCTTGATGGCAGCAACAGCAAAGACGTGCCGCACCAGCCCGTAGTCAATGCCTTTGCCGAACGCGCCAAGGCGGGCAACACGCAAGCACTGCTTGATAGCGGCAGCTCTGAAGTTGAGCTTGGGCGCAAGCGCACCGCCAGCCAGCAGCTCATTGCTGCCTACCGCAACTCTGGCGCACGCTGGGCAGATTTAGACCCCCTCAAGCGCACCGAGCGCCCCGAAATACCCGAGCTTGAGCTCTCGTTTTACGGCTTTACCGATGCCGACCTGGAAACCGTATTCAACACCAGCAACACCTTCTTTGGCAAAGAGCGCATGTCCCTGCGCGAGCTGCTCAACGCCCTGCGCGAAACCTATTCAGGCACGATAGGCGCTGAATTCATGCACACCAGCGACTTTAACCAAAAACGCTGGTGGCAACAAAAACTCGAAAGCATCCGCGCCAAGCCCGTGCTTGATGCCGAGCACAAAAAACGCCTGCTCAACCGCCTAACCGCTGCCGAAGGCCTGGAGCGTTTCTTGCACACCAAATACGTCGGGCAAAAGCGCTTTTCGCTCGAAGGCGGCGAGAGCTTTATCGTAGCCATGGATGAAGTGGTACGCGAAGCTGGCAAACGTGAGCTGCAAGAAATCGTTATTGGCATGGCGCACCGTGGGCGGCTCAATGTGCTGGTCAATCTCTTGGGCAAAATGCCGCAAGAGCTGTTTGCCGAGTTTGAGCACACTGCCCCCGAAGACCTGCCCAGTGGCGATGTGAAATACCACCAGGGCTTTAGCTCCAACGTGACCACCCCCAACGGCCCGCCCGTGCATTTGAGCCTGGCCTCCAACCCCTCTCACCTTGAAATCGTCAATCCCGTAGTGGTTGGCTCGGTACGCGCCCGCATGGACCGCCGTGGCGACCCGCAAGGCAAGCATGTGCTGCCGCTGCTGGTGCATGGCGACGCGGCCTTTGCTGGCCAAGGCGTAGTCATGGAAACGCTGGCGCTGGCCGAAACACGCGGCTACCACACAGGCGGCACGCTGCACATCGTCATCAACAACCAGATTGGCTTTACCACCAGCGACCCGCGCGACAGCCGCTCGACCCTGTACTGCACCGACGTAGTCAAAATGATGAACACGCCCGTGCTGCACGTCAATGGCGACGACCCCGAAGCCGTTGCCCTGTGCGTGCAATTGGCTATGGACTACCGCGCCACTTTCCACAAAGACGTGGTGATTGACATCGTGTGCTTCCGCAAGCTTGGCCACAACGAGCAAGACACGCCCATGCTCACGCAACCGCTGATGTACAAAAAAATCAGCCAGCACCCGGGCACACGCAAACTTTACGCCGACCGCCTGGCCGCGCAAGGCTTGGGCGACACACTGGGCGACGAGATGGTGCAAGCCTACCGCCGCGCCATGGTAGAAGGCCGCAGCACCATCGACCCCGTGCTGGGCGGCTACAAGCGCAATTTTGCGGTGGACTGGATGCCCTACCGCGACAAAAAATGGACCGACGCTGCCGACACCGCCATTCCCGCCAACGAGTGGAGGCGCTTGGCCGAGAGCATCACCACTGTGCCTGAAAACTTTAGCGTACACCCGCTGGCACGCAAGGTACTTGACGACCGCGCCGCCATGGGGCGTGGCGAAATCGCCGTGGACTGGGGCATGGGCGAGCATATGGCCTTTGCCACGCTGGTTTCTGAAGGCTTTGCGGTGCGCTTGTCGGGCGAAGACTGCGGGCGCGGCACGTTTACCCACCGCCACGCTGTGCTACACGACCAAAACCGCGAGAAGTTCGACGAAGGCAACTACATTCCGCTGCAAAACATTGCCAAAGACCAAGCGCAATTTACCGTTATCGACTCCATCCTGTCTGAAGAAGCCGTGCTGGGTTTTGAGTACGGCTACGCCTCCAACGACCCGCGCACGCTGGTTATTTGGGAGGCGCAATTTGGCGACTTTGCCAACTGCGCCCAAGTCGTTATCGACCAATTCATTGCCAGCGGCGAAGTCAAATGGGGGCGGCTCAACGGCCTCACGCTCATGCTGCCACACGGCTACGAAGGCCAAGGCCCCGAGCACAGCTCGGCACGGCTGGAGCGCTTTATGCAACTGGCTGCCGACTGCAATATGCAAATCGTGCAACCCACCACCGCCAGCCAGATTTTCCACCTGCTGCGCCGCCAGATGGTGCGCGACATACGCAAGCCGCTGGTTATCATGACGCCCAAATCGCTGCTACGCAACAAAGATGCCAGCTCGCCGCTGTCAGACTTTACTGCAGGCAGTTTCCAAACCGTCATCCCCGAGCAAAAAGAAGCAGTCACGCAAAACGCTGCCAAAGTCAAGCGTCTGGTGCTGTGCTCGGGCAAGGTCCACTATGACCTGTGCAAAAAGCGCGAAGAGCTTGCCCGCAACGATGTGGCCATCATCCGCATTGAGCAGCTCTACCCCTTCCCGCACAAGGCGTTTGCCGCAGAAGTCAAAAAATACCCCAACGCGCACGAGTTGCTGTGGTGCCAAGACGAGCCACAAAACCAGGGCGCATGGTTGTTTGTGCAGCACTCTATCTTCGCGAACAGGTCAGCAGGGCAACAGCTCGGCTACTCAGG
>RRZU010433514.1_pt1 | contig 19944 bp, 14 predicted proteins | sample 2165561 | NCBI WGS metagenome assembly RRZU01 (sample SAMN10456909, study PRJNA506462) | wastewater metagenome | isolation source: wastewater sludge | place: USA: Moscow, Idaho | reverse complement strand
GCTTGAAAGGAGAAGCGGCCATGTGCCGGTTGCTGGGGCTGGCTGGCGATCCTTACGCCGCCCTGCTGACGCTGGAGGGACGCAATCTGGCCGAGCTGTCATGGCAGCCCCCATCCCGTGACGATATCCATACCTTAACTGGCGCGGCTGCGCCCGCAGCGCACTGTTCGTCCCCAGTTGTTTCTACTATCTCTGCCACCCCTGTTTGCCCTGTTTCGACCGAGAGCCCGACCCCCACATCATGAGCACCCTCTTTATCAGTGACATTCACCTCTCTGCCCAGCGGCCCGATATGACCGCGGCACTGGTGCGCTTTCTCGAGCACGACGCCCCCGGCGCCGATGCCCTCTATGTGCTGGGGGATCTCTTCGAATTCTGGATTGGCGACGATGACCCCAATCCGCTCCATCAACAGATGGCCGACGCCTTTTTGGCCCTGAGCCAGCAGAACGTGCCCATCTACTTTATCCACGGCAACCGCGACTTTCTGCTGGGCCAGCAGTTTGCCAAGCGCGCGGGGATGACCCTGCTGGGGGATCCCTGCGTCATCGAACTCTATGGCGAGCGGGTGCTGCTCAGCCACGGCGATCTGCTCTGCACCCTGGATGAGGGGTATCAGAAGTTTCGCCGCATCACCCAGCTCAAATGGCTGCGCTGGCTATTTTTGCGGCTGCCGCTCGCCCGCCGTCAGGCCATCGCCTGCAAGATGCGCGGCCAAAGCCAGATGGAGAACGCCCACAAGAGCCAGATCATCATGGATGTGACGCCAGCGGCTGTGGACGACACCCTGCGCGCCCACGACTGCCGGATGATGATCCACGGCCACACCCACAGACCCGCCATCCACGACTTTACCCTTAATGGCCAGCCCGCCCGCCGCATCGTGCTGGGTGACTGGTTCGAGCAAGGCTCGGTGCTGGTCTGCCGCCCCGGCGAGCAGCGGCTGGAAATGCGGGCGCTGGCAACGATCGACCCCGCCGCTCATCCATCCGTCTGACATCCCCCCTGTGCGGGTTGCAGGCAAAACCTGCAGCCCGGCATCGCCCTCTGTAAACCCGGTGAACCGACATATCACAACGAGCTCAGGCTGGTATGGCCTGTGCCGATGGGGTGCTCGTCCGATCCGTGCCGGTTCTGCTGCACCAGCAACGCCAAAAACGGCGACGAACCGGTCAAAAAGCATGCAAGACACTGAAAATAAAGAAAATTAAATATTCAATCGATGTTGAAGCAAGCAAGGCTGCTAATTAGACTACCGGCTCCCCCACCCGTCGTAACACAAGGAACGTATCAAACAATGAAAAAGACGGTTCTCACCCCCTTACTGGTGCTGTTGATCACAGGCTGTGGCGGCGGTGATGGCGAACAGGAAGAGACCCCTATCCGCCCCCCTGTCACGCCCAACTATTTCGAAGCATCCAGCCAGAGCAGCGCGGGCGGGCAGTTGAATCCCACCAGCCTGCGGCTGGCGGCGGGTGAACAGGGGCGCTTCTCGGTACAGGCTGACAGCGGTTACGCCCTGACCGGGATAACCGGATGTGATGGCACGTTGGACGGCCTCACCTATACCACGGGCCCCATGCGCAGCGATTGCCAGATCTCGGCCAGCTTCACGCAGGAGAGTGCCGCCGTCTATTTCAACGCCACCACCCAAGCTTCTCTGGGGGGCGCGCTCAGCCCCGGCTCCCTGCGCCTGAATGCGGGTGAGCAGGGCCGTTTCACCGTGCAGCCCGAGAGCGGCTTCGTGCTGGCGCAGATCGCAGGGTGTGAAGGCACCCTGACGGGGAACACCTATACCACCGCGCCTATGCGTGCCGATTGTCAGATCTCGGCCCGCTTTATCAGCGATGCCGCCAATGCGATTGCCCGTGAAGATCACACCCTTGCCAGCGAGCAATCCCTGATCGCCCATGCCCGTTCGGCGATTGCCGACAGTGAAGCACACCGTACCGAGCTGGTTCGCAGCCTCTATCAGGGGATGGCTGAGATCAGCTGGAACCCGAGCCACGACTCCATCACCTTTTCCAGCTTCCAGCCGGAGAGCACGGTGACCCTGCTCCCCTCCAACATCAATGGCAAGGGGGAGAGCGAGATCCGGGGGCTGGTGATGGTCTCCGAGCAAGCCGATTACCGTCAGGCTGCCATGGGGGCGAACCTGTTTTCCGTTGACCGCACCCCGCAAAGCGAGGCGCTGCTGAAAGGCCTGATTGGCTGGCTGACCCGGGGCAAGGATAGTGATGGCCTGCGCATCCTCACCGCCCAGATGCCCAGCCGCGCCGATAGCGCCTATTTTCCCCATAACGAGGGCCTGCGTGACTGGCTCAAGGCGATCTATCCCGACAAGCACAACATCAACCCGGCCAATACCTGCGATTATCAGGCGCTAAGTGACTGCATCGACACCATGGCGCCGGAGCTTATCGTGATCAGCGATATCGACCGCCAGGGGCTGGGGTATCAGGGGATCGCACAGGCGATCGCCAAGGCCAAAGCGGCCGGGATCCCGCTGCTGCTCTCCAACTACCGGCGCGATGCCAGTCCGCTGCTAAACCCCCTCTATCTCGATATGGGGCTGGTCACCTGGGGTAACTACTGGTCAAAACTCAGAGCCAGCAGTCTGGCAGTGAACAGCATCATGACACCCGACGCCCAGCTGATGGCGGTCGATACCCTGCTTGGCAACCTTCAGGATCGCAACTTCACGACCCAGTGGCTCGATAGCTGCGGCGGCAACTTTATCAATTGCAGTGGCTCGGAGAGCTTCAACCAGCAGTTCAAGCAGGGGGCCGACTGGCTGAGAAATGCGGCTATCACCCTCGACAAGGCCGGGATCAGCCCATTTGCCCGTGACGGCGTGACACTGCTGCCCGCCACCCTGCTGCTGGCCGACAAATACCGTGCTGCCATCGACTACCCCATTGCCTGGGATGAGCATCAATCCTGGCAGCAGGCGATGTTTGCCGACTGGCTGGTGAGCTATGCCCGCACCCGTACCCCGGCCCAGCCCGATCTGGGGGAGTACGTGATCGATCGCAGCAAGGTGGTGAAGGGACAAGCGGCTCACTATGCCTATCCCGCGACGCTCACCGACAGTCGGCGCATTTCGGTTCCCTACAGCGGGCAGTGGACCACCACCGGCTGGTATGCCCTGCCGGGACAGACCATCACCCTGAGACGCACCGATAACGCCGATGTGTCTGCCACTGTCCGGCTCAACTACCACAGGCCCAACACCAATCGTGCCTATGAGCAGAAGGTCTATCGGGCGCCGCTGGAGCTGACCACCGGGCGGTTGATATTGGCAAAGGGGGGCAGCGTCACCTTCACCTCTCCTTATGGCGGCCCTATCTATCTCTATCTGGAAGGGGGGGTAGCATCGCTGGCCGTCCAGGTGAGCGCCACGGGCGTCACCCGTCATCCGGCTATCATGGATTTCAGTGATGAGCAGCAGATCCGCGAGTTCAACGAGCGGCTGGCGCAAACCGAGCTGCCCCATATCGATCTGCGGGCCGATGGCGCCGAACAGCATCTGCGTCGGGATCGCTTCACCAATGCAGTGGGCGGCGTCATCCCCGACACCAATGCCCTGCTCGACAGCATCGCCCGGGATCACATCAATGGCGTCTACACCCTGGCGGGCCTGAAAATTCAGGGTAAGGGGCTCGATGAGTCGCTGCCCGCGGATGTTAAAAACGCCTGCGTGGCACTGCTGGGGGAGGGTTGTCTCGATGAGTCACTCCATACCCGCACCATCATCCAGCATGCCAACTATGACCAGAATGCCCATTGCGGCAGCGGTTGCAGTGGCAACCCGTGGGACTCTTCCGGCAGCATCAGTCCGACCGGCTGGCTCGACAATCACGAACTGGGCCACAACCTGCAGACCAACCGGTTAAACGTGCAGTACGCGGCGGCAGGCGATGCCGACAACTGGAGTGGCTACGGCAGCCGGGCGGGGGAAAACTCCAACAACATCTTCCCTTATGTGGTGAAGTGGCGTGCCCACTATCTGCGTGACGGCAACACGGCGCCCATCAAGGATGGACACATGAATCACAAGGATCTCTTCTATGTGTTCATGTCTGATGCGGCGCAGGTACGGGACAAGAGTGGCAACCGCGTCGTACTCGGGGCCAACTGCAAGGTGCTCGATATCGGCGAGAGTCGCTACGAAGCCCCCTGGAAGAGCAATGCCTACGCCGTCCATAACGGCTATCGCATGGCGTTTTATATCCAGATGGCATTGCGAGCCCACCGCATGATCCTGACTGATGGCACCAGGCTGAACGATGGCTTCAATATCTTCACCCTGCTCTATCAGCATTCACGGATCTTCGGCGCGGCCGCCGACAGTGAAGCGCAGTGGAATGCCAGCAAGGATACGCTCGGCTTTAGCCTGTTCCCCTACTCGGGGCATGCGGTCTATCGCGGCAAACAGGTGCGCGACATACCGGGCAATGACTTTATGCTGGTTGCACTCAGTCGGCTCACCGGTTGGGACTGGCGCAATCACTTCGATCTGCTCGGTCTGCGTTATTCCAGCCTCGCGGTCGCTCAGGTGCAGGCCAACCAACGCTATGGCAGCCTGCCGATGGGGATGTATGTGCTGGAGGATGACCTGCCCCCTGCCAACATGAGCGAAGGCGTCACATTCCTGCCGCTCTCCGAAAGCGACGGTTCCACCCTCTGGCCTCGTAACAGTGGCTCGCCAAGCGCCTGCCCAACCCCCTGAATCCGGTCATCGCGATAACCACAACAAGCGTCCGGCAGGGCGCTTGTTGTTTATCCGGCCTCTGGCCCCTTTGTTGATGCAGTGAAGAGGGTGGAATAAGTGGTGGTCGCTCACAGATCAGCAAAGCAAACCTGCTGGCATGTATCAGGACACAAGGTTGTGTGAACCCCGTCACCTCGCCCCTTGCCAATTGAGAGGATGATGGCGCTCAGGCAGAAACATCTTTCTCGCCAGCTATTTCAACAAGTTGAGGTTTGTATGCCTGACAGCAATGCGGTCGCTCACCCGTTCGATGCCAAGAAGATCAATGTCAACGATCCCTATGAGATGAAGCAGTGGATCAAAATGTTCGAGTGCACCGAAGTCCAGCTGAAACGGGCGGTCAAGGCAGTCGGCACCTCAGGCAAGGCGATCAGAAAACACCTCAAGAAGTGAGGGTACCACCCCGTCACTGACCAAGCCCCGCTCGCGGGGCTTTTCTTTTTCTGACATCTATTTAACAGCATCTATTTCCGACAAAGCGCCCAGTACGCTGGCGAAAGAAGTTGTGGTTTGAAATCACCGCATTTCGGAAAAACAAAAAAAGGCCACTATTTCTAGTGGCCTTTCGTAACTCTTTGATTTTAATGGTGCCCGAGGCCGGAATCGAACCGGCACGACGCGAACGTCGAGGGATTTTAAATCACCAGTGCTTTCAAGCTATGTATGGGCTACATTGAAATTTTCCTAATTTAGAACAACTCACAAACCATTGTTTTGACAGGTGGCATTGAGTGAGTATTAGGAAGTAAATGCATTAAGTTGAAGCCGGAAATATCCTTAAGAAATAATGGCCACATCGCGTGGCCATTGTCTTTCTCAGCGGGTGAGGTCTTCTATCTTGACCACCTTGCCGTTGATGATGGTCACGGCCTGGGGGATAGCGTTCGCGCCTTGCTGATACGTCCAGCGCTCCCCGATCTTGGGGGCATCAAGCAGGCGCTCGTCGATAATGTCCTCCTTCATCTGCGGCTGGCCGCAGCTCTTGAGCACATTGAACGATGAGTCGCCATCGCTGATCAAAGCGTTCTTGCAGCGCATGGCGCCTGCGTTGGCGGTCAGGGGCAGCAAGGCAACCAAGCCGAGTAACATCCAGTGTTTCATTTGTCCTCCATTAAAAACTCACTTGAGCCCTCAACTCTACACCTCCAGTTCAAAGGTGGGTAGATCAGGCGCCTCTCCTGCCAGCTCCCCTCCCCTGTAAAACGCCTTCTTACCGATGGCTACACCGATGCCCCGTACTGTGACCGTTCCACCCGCCAACGCGGTAAGAGTGGTGGTCGTGGTACCTACTGATGTCACGGTACCAACCAACAAGGGATCTGCGCCCGGTACCAGCTCCAGGAATCGCTTAAACAGGTTCATACAAATCGCTCCACACTCAGCTGCTGGCGTACCGTCATGGCCCTGTTCTGCAGCGCAGCAGAGACCCTGACACCCCGGTTGTAGCCCTTGTAGCCATCCACTGCGAGCAGAGCCCCCGGCAGGATCAAGCCGGTATCAGCTGACAACGGCAGTTCAATGGTTTGGGTACGCTTGGGCATGGTCTTGGCCAGACCGACTACACCTTGGGCACGGGCTGCCGTCACATCACACACCAACGGGTGGGTGATGGTCGGCGCTTGTTGCTCGCCAGCCGTCCCTTGGCGCACCACCCGCGCACTGATGCCCTGGTGGCCACCGCTGACCCAGATCCCGTTGGCGGCATGACCCGGCAGGAAGTCACTGCCCAAGGTGGTAATGATGGCTCTGGGGATCGCCACATCGGCCACAGCAGTATCAAGCTGCCATGGCACTGTGGGATAACGTGGCTTGATGACCAGATGGCGGTTGCGCTGGTGTGGCAGCACAAAGCCACCTGCCGCCTCGGCCAGGTACCTGACCACCTCGATCGGGGTCTGGTTATCCAGACTAAAGAACCCGGCAGGCACCAACCAGTCAGCCGCTTGCCAATCCAGCGTCCACCCCACCGGCAATACGGCAGCAGCCAGCTGGGCCATGGTCGCGGCAGCAGGCTCGCTCACCGCCTGCGCCAATACATGGGTCGGTGACAAGTAAGCGGTGCGGGAGCGTCCCGTCAGCGTTGCCGACTCGCGGCCAAAGCTCTGGCTCGATTGCCAGCCATCGCACACGCAGTCCCATTGCTGACCGTTGATATGGATGCTGACCTCTTCCTCATCGGTCAGTGCTGCCGCCGCGATACGAGGGATCTGGGCGCTGAACTGCCATGCCCTGGAGTCGGTGTCAAGCTCGATACTCACCGCCGTAGCAGGGATATCGAGCCCATCGCGTACCCGCACGATCTTTGCTGTATTGCTCACCAGATAGACCCTCCTGGTTGGAATAACGATTGCTGCATCACTGCCGTGCCAAACAAACTCCAGATCGGCCTCGCCCCGCTTGCGCCCGAACTCCAGCCGCAGCACCCGCTTGTCGGGGCGCTCCGGGATGATCGGCGGCTTCGGATCCGGGCTGGTGCCTGGCCCCGGCTGCATCGCCTCCTCCCAGCCATCGCGCCACCCTTTCCAGAGCGGCAGGCCAAGGCGCAAGCGGCGGCCATAGAGCAGCAGGCCAACGGCATCTCCCTGGCTCCACTGGTCGGCCTGCCACACCTTGTCAAAGCGCGGCGGGTTGCGATAACCGCCGACCTGCCACATTCCGGCCTTGTCCCCCTCGACCCAGAGGGCGCGATTGACGGCATGGCCGGGTGCCAGGTGCTCCACCTGCTGGCCATGATCGTGACCGGTGACCAGCCCCTCCTGGTACTGACTGCGGGCCAGCTCATAGCGCTGGGGCATGATGGCGCTCTGCTCCACCTGCTCACTGCTGGCTGGTTTGGCCTCCTGCCAGCTGACGGCGCCCACGGTGCGGGCCAGTTCTGGCCGCTCCCAGGTGCTATCTACCCGGCTGCTGACCAGCCCCGCCCGCTCCCACCGGCTTTCCTCGGTGGCGCTCGGGCCACGGAATACGTTGATATCGTACTCCCCGGCGATCACCGGCACCGGCTGCTGATTGCTGGCCGCAATCCCGCACTCAATGACGAATGCGCCCACCATGGCACACTCTGGTGCGGTGGTACTGGCGAGACTCCCCTCCAGCACCACGGCACCGCCCAGCGCCGCTATGGGGCTGTTTGGCTGGCTGGCCCAGCTGGCTGGCAGGGTAAGCAGGTCGGGGGAGACGGCCAGGCGCGGCGGCATGGAGGCGCCAACCAAGATCGCCTCATAGCGCACCACCTCGGCCTGGTTAAGCTCCAGCTGCCCGGTGGTACTGCGGGCCTTGCGTAGTTCTAAGCTCGCATCCTTTCTGGCCATAGAGCCCCCGGTTACGGTTCGGTGATGGTGGCGTTATTGATGCGGATCAGAGCCCCGGCAAAGAACTCGCTCGCCGGTATCTCCAGATCGGCGCCACTGCCTGGCACCCCCACATCGAGATCCGCCACAAAGGTGCCATCCCTGTCAGCAATGCGCCCCCAGGTGGGGGCGCCGCTGGCGGTGGCCATCTGCTCGGCCAGGGGTTTCAGGGTCAGCACCCCGCCGCTGACCGTCTTGGCGCAGGGGTGGCTGAACTTGAGCACCACCAGAGCAAGCTGGTCGGTGATGGCGGCCCCCGGCGCCGGTCTGGTGCCGGTGTAGACGGTCAGGGTAGCGCTGGGGCCGCTGCCGGTGTCGATGGCCGTTGCCAGCAGCTGGGCGCGGCTGGTGCGCAGCGTGTCCACATAGGTGAGCATGGCTATTTCCTCTTGAGCGGGGCCAGCATGGGGAACGGCGCAGGCGCCACACCCCCGCCAGGCGGGTAGGGTTTCGGCGCCTGATAGTCGGCGGCCACGGCGTTGTAGTCGGCGGGGCCAAAGGCGGGATCGTCCTGGGCGACCAGCATATAACGCTTGTTCAGCCACAACAGATCGAACCGATAGACCCCATCCGATGCGCGGCTGTAAGTCTCGCCAACCAGTTCGCCATCCTGGGTAAAGCAGAGCACCCGGCGCCGCACCCCCACCCCGCTGATGGTCACCGTGCTCTCGATATAGCCCTGCTCTACATTGCGCACCCCATCGCGGATCCAGAAATAGTCCCGCCCCTTACAGAGAGGGTACTGGGTCTGTTGCTGGAGGTTGACCGGCCCAGGGTAGAGCGGCGGGGTGCCGCGCCATGCCACATCTTGCGGCTGGAACTGGCTGCGCAGTTCCTGGTTGGCGGCAACGGCGGTGATGGTATGGCGATATAGCAGATAGGTGTATTCAGCCAGCAACGGGTTGTATACGGTGCCTATAGTGGCCAGCGTCTGGCCTGGTTGTAACTCAATCCAGATCCGGCTCTTTGGTGGGGCAATGAATTGCGATGAACGCACCACCACCTTGGTCTGGTAATAGCCAAATACCTGGCCATTGATGGTCGCCAGCCCTAGATAGGGGGCATCGGTTACCCCCTCTGTCGTGACGCCGCCCACCGTCAACTTGGCCACACCATTGAGGTAAGCCAGCTTTGCAACCACAGCGCCTGCCGCATCAAACAACACTCCAGTCTGGCCTGGCAAGATGCTCCGCGCCAAGGCGTAGGATGGCGCAGAGCCTGATGCCACCAACCCAACCCCAGGTTGATGGGCAATAGCGGCACCAGCAGGCACGATCAAATCCGGTTGCAAGGCGGCGTACTGCTCTGCCGTCAAGGCAGCAAAATCACCGTTAAACCAGGCAGGAGCGCCAGCGATGCGCAGATAGGTTTCAGCTCGGCACCCGTTCGCGCTGGTATAGGTCTCATAAGAGCGCATATTGCTAAAGCGCAGTGTCGTCACCACCGCCATATTGCAGTTGAAGGTAAACGACTGGTTGCGATGCTGACCGCCATCATCGGTGTAAATCAGGCTGGTTGGGGTAAAGGTCAGCTCGCCATAGGTTCGCGGGTATGCGTCTCGCTGGGTGGCTTTGGTCAGGCTGGCAAGGCTTGGGCCGTACCATAGCCCGCTGCGATAGGTGCCATCTGTGCGGGTGCGAATGGCGGCGACCACATTGCCCGCCGCATCCAGAAACTCCAGATCCATATCGCACAGGTCGTTCGTCCAGCAGGCGTTGGAGGCCCCAATCTTCAACCGGTATCCCAAGGGTTTAAAAGGGATAGACCCGCTCCACACCCCGGTATCTGCCACTCCACTGGCGCTGTAGGCATAGCGAAACAGCCCGATATCGGCGGTCTCACCAAACCAGTCTGCCCACTCTGCCCCACTGGTGGCATTTACATCAGATGCGGCGTCATAGGTAATTGTCTGAGCAGCCGATAACATCAGCCACCCTTTTGACGGCAAAAAAGTGGCCATAACTTATCTCCATGGGCCGGTGATATCGAACCCAATCAGTGAGCGCGGGTCTGACTGGTATGTGTTTACCTGATAGAGCCCACGAATGAAGCGCACCTTCTTGCCTGGAAGCGCTGGCAAATCGCCAAAGTTTTTACGATGCCAAGCAGTGATATCAGCGTATGGCACGACAAACCCCGGCATATACCCACGCAGATGGTTGCCGTTCTCCAGCACCATGCAGGGGTCTGTTGAGAGATAAAATCCGTTATCTGGGCCGTTTGGTACAGATAACCCCACGCCGAAACGGGCAAACAGGCCCTTAATCCACCATGATGTTGTGCCAAAAAGCTGATGATATGGGCGAGCAATCGCTCGTTGATCGGTAGCGTTGAACGTGGTGAGTGTTGTGCCCCAATAAGCGTTACCACTCGCATCCCGGTTCCCCCAGTTTGACTCGTTGGCATTTGCCGCCGTAGTGAAGTAATGGCACAGGACGGCATGGTAACGGTCACCGGGTCTGACGGAACGGATATAGCCGGTGCAATAGACGGTTTGATAGCTGTAGTTGCCGATGCTCGGTAGCCAGTAAAAGAACTGGCTATCGCCTATCAGATCCCAGGTCTTTGCCGTATAGCGCTGGGTCGCAGGCCAACGATGGTCATAGATAGTGGTAAATGTGTTGATATCCACCACATCCTCAACCATGGTGATCTTGGCCAGATAGGAGGCAAACCCATACGAGTTATTGCCAGTCCAGCCAGTGAACGCGCTGTTATCAATTCGCCACGATACGTTCCCCGACTCGCTGACGTTGGTTGGCCGCACGATGAAGATCTTACCATCCCCACTTTCATGGGTAATCGTCCAGCCCAGCGGTGCCACCTTCATAGTCATGGCTGCACCTGAACCAGCCGCACCTGGGTTGCCACCGTCAATCTCAAACCACACCTGAGTGGCGGTGACCTGCATCACCCGATGCTCGCCGTTGTAGGCGGCAGGAGATACCCCATCGACCTGGATAACTGAGTCTTGCAGATAGGCGTGACCACCGCTAAAGGTGGCTACCGCCCACCCCTTGGCGGCATCAAACGACAGGGCGTTAATCGTCAGGGTGCCAAAGCCGGTGACCAGCACCGCCTTGAGCAGCGCAGCCAGGGCGCCGTCTGAGGTATCGCCCAGGCTCGGGGCGCCTTGCATTTCGCTTGCGAACCATTTGACCTTGTATTCAGCCATGTTGCCGTTCTCCATTGCGGGGCATTATGCCCCACGAAAAATAAGGGGCGGGGCACGGTGCCCCACCCTGTTAGCGGTTAACGTTGCCGCGCAGTTGCAGCTCAAAACGGTCGCTCTCGCTGGCCGCCACCGATTGCAGCACGGTACGGATGGCCCAGATCGGGAAGTTGGCCGCCTTGGTGTTGAAGCGCAGCACGTTGCCGCTCGCCCACCCGGCGCCCCAACCACGCTTGTCCAGCCGAAAATAGGGCTGGCCGTTGTTGGGGTTGATGGGGGCAAAGTCGGTATTCACATCCCCCACCGCAATCTGGCCCACATGCTCCCCGACCAGCACAAAGCTGGTACTGGTCTGGAAGATGATGGCCCAGCGCTCCTCCAGGGTGGCGCGGTTGGTCACCACGATGGGAAAGTCGGTATCGTTGTACTGCGCCGTGGTCGGGTCGCCGTCTACAAAGTCCTGCCATTTGTTCGTCCAAACCTTCTGGTCAAACAGGTTGGTGTAACGCGCCCACAAGTCGCCCATGATCAGCGCTGACGACACCAGGGTGTCAGCAGCGTCATAGGCGTGAGACAGGGGGCGGGCCAGCACCAGGCGGCCAGAGATCTCCACATCGGTGACCAGGCTCATATCCTCGATCCGGTGAACCACCGCCAGCGGCTCCACATAGCCGGTCAGGTTCAACGGGGTGGCCAAGGTGACCACCCCGCTATCCAGATTGGCGCTGTAGAGCGCAGGATCGAGCCGCTTGCCGTTCTTGTCCTCCAGATGGCAGTAGGCCAGCCGCTGGCGCCCGGTGTTGAACTGCTGGCCCGCCGTGACCCCCATCGGGTAGGCACCGCGCTTGGTGCTATGCACCACCACGATGTTGCCCTTGCGGATAAACGGCACCCGGCCATCAGACGGCAGCCGCACCGGATCCAGCCCGATAATGTCGGCATCGAGCGGCAGATAGCTGAACACCACGCAGTTGAAGCGGATGGAGTCGGCCACCACGCTGATCGGCTTCCAGATCTTGCCATCCTCTCCCACCTGCTCAGGGTCAAACCACGGCTGGGTCTCGTTGCCCGCCGCCGTGACCTTGCGGCCAAAGCGCACGGTGACGATGCCGGTCTGATAGTTCACCTTGCCATCCATGTCGGTGGTGGTGAAAAAACCGTCCCCGTCTGCCGTGGCCTCGATACGGCGCCCGCTCGCAGTGTTGGCGCTGATGTAGAGGCTGCCCGGTGCCAGGGGGGCGCCTGGGGTGCGGAACGTCACCGCATCCACTGACTGGGCACTGAATGAGGTGGCCAGACTCTGGAGCGATGGCTGGGCCGGTTGCCCGGCTGCCCAGTCGGCCAGCACCGCCAACCCGTTGGAGTAGTCGATGGTGCCCGCCTGGATGCCTGCCCCGGTTGAGGGATCCGGGTCACGGTAGAGCAGCCCCTGCCGGTCAACGTAGGTAGAGCCGCCCAGGGTGAAGCGCATCGACCCCTCCAGAATCGCCTCGGCAAAGCCTGGGGTAACGTCTATGCGCAGCGCCTGGGCGGTCAGGGTGGCATTCTGGGCCTCGGCGCTGTTGTTGTTGCGGTAGGTCACATCCACCCACCCCTGTTCGCCATCAGGGAACGTATAGGCGGTGTTGTGGTACTCGATACCGGTCATCGTCCAGCGCTGCACCGCGATCTGGTTGTTGCCTTCCCAGCGGGTGCCCACGGTCACCCAGGCATATTTCGGCTTGGGCAATGGGCTGGAGCCATCCGGCATAAAGTGCAGGGTTCCCGCGCCGTAGTCGATGGCACCCAGCACCACACCGCTGGCATCGATCAGCTTGCCCAGCCCGTCATCGCGCAGGGTGATGATGGGATCGCGGGTCTGGATCACCAGCTCCTGATCGTCCACATCAAACTTGTGATAGAGGGCGTTGAACTTGACCCGCACCGATCCCGGTGTGAGGTTGTGGGCGCCGCCGCCGTCCTTGCCGTCCAGGGTGATGGAGAGGTGCCCCACCTGGCCGGGGGTGTTCAGGCGTCCAGGCTCGATATGGCGCTCGGTCACCGGTTCACCGTACTGGTACTGGGCGGCGTACTCCTGCCCCAAAGCGGGCAAGGTAACGTGCTCCAGGTCGATGATCCCCTCGGCATAGTTGATGATGCCGGTGATATCGCCGGTTATCTTGCCATCCCCCGCCGCATCGGTGGCCCGCTTGCCGCTGCCCCATGTCAGGATCACGCTCTTGGGGGTGATCCCTTTGTGGGGGAGCTGCCAGGCGCTTTTGCCGATGCTGATGGCCTGCCCGCTGCGGTTGGTGTAGTTCACCGGGGTGGCCCAGCTGAACATGATGGAGGTATCCACATCCGGCAGGGCTCCCAGGGTCAGCATCACCGACCCGGTGGCCAGGTTGATGGTGCCAGAGCCATAAGAGCGGTCGATGCCCAGCAGCTCCCCGCGCCCGTTGTCTTTCAGGTCATACCATTTGCCTTGCGCCATAAAGCTGATGGTGGTGGTGCCAGGCGCCGGGGTCGGATGCAGGGTGATGGTGTAGGCATAGCCACGGTTGTTGGCTTTGACCTCGATCCGCGCCGTATCAGCGATGCGGGCAGGGCGGGCCGCTGGCCAGAAAGATACTGTCTTGCTCTGGGTGCCGTAGTTCGGGCACTGGGCATTGAACTCCAGCTGGCCACGGCCATAGTCGATGGAGCCGATCACCGACCCGGCAACAACCAGCTCGCCCCCCTTGTCGGTGATGGTGGCCGCTCCGATGGTGATGGTCACGGTGCCTGGCTTGGCCCCGCTGCCCAGGAACAGGCCACGGCTCGGGGCGATCACCGCTGCGGTGTTGATGCTCACCAGCCCCCGGCCAGAATCGACCAGGCTGGCCAGCTCACCGGCAGCGGTCAGATCCACCGCTGGGGTTTCGCTGCGGGCCGCTGGCACCAGCTGGGTAAAGATGGTCTTGGCCCGTACCTGCATCGAGCCAAAGGCGGCATCATCCACCATCTTGGTGCTGGCAAAGTAGTTGGCCGCATCCGCCACCACGGTTTCCCGCAGGGCGGTCTTGGGGTTGGTCACCACATCATAGGGGGTCGGCTGCTCACCCTCGAAGGTAAAGCGCAGCGGATCCGCCAGGGTGCAGGTGACCACGTTGCGGGTGAACTCGGGTAGCCCTTGCACCTGGAACTTGGTCAGCTTCTGGGTTACATCCAGCACCCGCACATACTGCTCGAACTCCCCCGCCTTGTTCTCGTTGCCGACCAGCACCAGGGTTTCGCCTACCTCCGGCAACCGCGCCTCTACCCGCTGGAAGAAGCGGATCGCCCGCTGCCCTTCCAGCTGGGTATCGTAGAGAAAGCCTTGCCACTTCGGGCCACGCGCCAGATAACGCTCCACCACATCGCGGGCGTTGTTGCGGGTGTCGTGGTGGTCTTTGGTGGTCATCAGGGCCAAGCCCACGTTCGGATCATAGGGCGGCAGCAGCACGGCGGCATTCGCACCATAGTAGGTGTCGGTGTCGTCAGTCTGCACGGCCAGAAAAACCTTGCGCAGGTTCACCACCCCATAGGCCCGATCCAGATCGCTGATATCGGGAAACATGCTGTTATGTTCGCCGCTGACGATCTCCTTGCCGGTGATGCGCCCGCCACCGTCCTCGGTGTCAGTCATCCGCTGGCTGGCCATCAGTTTGATATCGCCAGATAGAATGCTCATGGGGTTACCTCGATAAGGCGAAGGGTGATTTCATAGGGGGTATACTCATCAGGGTCGGCAATTCGATACAGCTGCTTGGCCTCGAATCCACCACTGCTCTCACGGCGCCACAGTACTGTGAAGTGACGCCCATTTATCTCGAGGGGCATAATGGCTGATGGCGCTGATGCCAAGGCGTGAAGTGCAACTACAGTCGAACGCTTCACCCAAGCCTCACCATCAGATCGCAATGTGATCGGCCGCCCTTCCGATTGAACGGCCTCTTCAACAATGATCGCGCCAGACAATGTTGGCGTGATCACTTGCCCAATAGGCTCCCACTCGAACTCGTCCCCCCAATCCAAGTCATCAGGCAACTCAATGCCAGCCAATTTGATCATCAGCTTCTTAATCCTTGTTGTTTCAGCACGCGCAGCAGCGCATCCAGATTCTCTTCATCAGACTGGAGCTCTGCATTGCCGCTGGGGGTTTTAAGATGGATGGTGACTGTTTTGTCGCTCGCAGAGCGGCGTTGGTCATTTTGTTTCTGGACTTGAGGGGGGGAATCATTGGTCTGCTGTGACGACTTGTCTTTATCCAATTCCTTCTGCTGCGCCTTGTTCAGCTCATTCTGGAGCTTGGTGCGCATAGCCTCCATCTCCTTCTGGAACTTCTCGCCGTAGTATTTTGACCACTCACTATAGGCCGGAATGTCTTTAACCTTCTGGCTGTAGCGGGCGAGCTCTTCTTCGACACCGGCCAAAGTATTGGCCAGTGCATCGGCATTGCCGCGCAGCTGGTTGATATCGACTGTCTTATAGAAGAAGGAGCCGGCATTAACGGTGCGGGTTACCTCCCCACGGCCAGATGAAGAGTTCATGGCGTTGACACTCGCCATAGTGTCTTCAACGTCACTCTTGGTCTTCTGAGCCTCCTGCTGCACCCCCTTCAGACTGTCCTTCATGGTGTCAGCGGCCGCTTTGGACTTGTCGGCGGCGGTATTAAAACCGTCACCAATCTCGGCCGCTTTACGGCGGGTATCCTTGATCTTCTCATCGAGGAAACCAAGTCCGCGAGCTTGCTCCTGAGATGACAGCTTCCCGGCTTGACCCAACTGCGCCCAGATTTTCCGCAACTCTTCCAGCTCTTGTGCGGTATCAGCCTTGTTCACTGCGGCTTTCATCGACGCGGCGATTTCTACCGAGGTGGCGGATGCATCGGTGGCGATAGCGCGGAAGGTGTCAATAGTGGCCCGCCCTACCGCATCAATCCCGGTTTGCAGCTCTTGATAGTCCAGCCCGAGACGACGCAACTTTTCAGCAAGAACTGATTCGGTTACCTGAGCCGTGCTGATCACACCACCTTTCATGGTTTCGAAAGCAGCCATAGACTGGACTTTCAGCACCTCGAGATCCTGCAGACTCATATCCTGCAGGCTCTTGCGAAGTCCGGAGTCGATCTCGGTCTGTGTGACCTTGCCTTGCTCACGCAGAGAGTCGAGAGCCAAGGTGATGTTCTGCAAAGAGTTGGGGTCCCCCATTTGCAGCCCCTTGAACATCTCGCTGATGCCGGTGGCGGTCTCCTTGCCTTTTGCCTTGAGCATGTCGAAATCTGCAACCAGCTTCACCACTGCAGGGCGGGTTCTGGCATCAATAGCTTGACCAGCCATATCCGCCCCAGCCGCAAGGTCAATAAACCCTTGGCGCATGCTCGCCAGCGCTGCATCGGCCTGATACTGCATCGCCTCGACCTTGAGGCCTGATGCCTCGAGAGCCTTCTGCACCTGCAGTTGACCAGTCAGGTATTCACGGTGTCCCTGCAGCCGTTGCTCATAGGCGGCTCGTTCTGTTGCCGAAAGGTTTGCAACCTCCTGGGCAGTGAGGACCTGAACGTTTTTGAACTCGTCAAACTGTGCCATGGTGGTCATCCCTTGGCGCTGCAGTTGGTTAAAGAAGGCTCTGGACTGTTCAGCAACCCGCTGCTCAATCTCTCCCGCCTCCCCCATCTTTGCAGCCCAAACACCGGCATCCTCTGCCAGCTTGACTAGACCCCGACCACCTTCATAAACCAGCACTGAAAGCCCCGCCAACAAGGCTCCGTTACCCATGGTCAAGGCGCTGAGTACACCATTGAGCTTGACCGCTTTCTTGCTGGTAACGTCCATCTCTTTGCCAGCTTCTACTGTCGGCATGACCACACCGGTCTTCATGGCCTGCCCCATACCGAGTAGCTGAGCACTCCACTGGATCACCTTCATGGTGCCCCAAGCTTTAACGAGGATCCCCACCCCGGCACTGAGGTCAATGATGGTTTCAGTGATGCCGCGAATGGCCACTGCTCCCATTTTCATCCCGTCAGAAACACTTCTGGCCCAGTCAGCCAAACTTCCATCATCTGCAGCAGCTCGGATCTGTGCGGTGACATCAGCAAGTTCTGACTTGATGAAAGCGAAGATGCCCGCATCAGCAATTGCGAGCTCGACTTTATTCAGCTGCTCCTGAAAATTTGACCAGATCCCGCTGAAGGTCTGTGCCATTTCCTCTGATGCCCCGGCAGCATCGTCTCCCATCGCCTTGATCAGCAGGTAGATTTCATTCCTGCCAAGCTTCCCAGCCGAGGCCATCGCGATGATCTCGTCCGTTGTCTTGCCCATCGCTTTTGCCAGCAACTGGGCCGCTGCAACAGATCGCTCGTTGAGCTGGTTCATCTCTTCGGCTTGCAGCTTGCCCTTAACATAGGCTTGCCCAAGCGCGACGATGACCCCTTCGAGGTCCTGGTAGGAGCCCGCTGTTTTGGCGGTATAGTCGGCAGTGGCCTGCAGTACCCCGTTGTAAGGGTCGAGGCCATAGTTTTTCGCCTTGATAAAGGCGGTAGTGATCTCGTTGAGTTGAAATGGCGTCTTTTCGTTGAACTCACGCAACCAGGCCAGCGCTTTCTCGCCGCCTGCAGCACTCCCCTCCACGCTCTTGAGTGATACACCAAGGCGCTCAATCTCGTCCGCAGTTCTGACCATGCCTGTGGTTCTGGCCACCAGCTGGTCAAAGGTCAAATATGCAGCGGCAACCCCACCGATCTTGGTGGCCAGCGCTGCCCACCCTTGCTCACCATCCTCAACGGCGCTATGCAGGCTTTCGGTATTCTGCTCTGCCTGCTTGGCCTTCTGGCTGTATTCTGTCAAGCCACTGGCATTGGCTCGCAGGGCGCCGGCCTGCCCGGTCAGCTGGTTTTTCAGATAGGTGATCTGATTGGCTGCCTGCTGGCTGGCGGCCTCTACCCGCTTCTGCTCACTGGCCAGCTTGCGAGTATCGATGCCTGCATCGGTCAGCGAACGGCGCAGCCCGTTGAGAGTGACGTTCTGGCGCTGATACTGAGTATCCAGGGATTGAACTTCCCGGCGGGCCGAATTGAACTCCCGAGTCTGCTGGCGTAGGGCTTTCTCGCTGGATTCCAGCCCACGCTTGAGCTCATTGGTTTGGCCTGAACTCTCTTTGTACTGCTCGCCAAGCAGACGCACCTGCTCCCGCGCATCCTTGAGCGCCTGTCGCTGCTCCTTGGTGACGGTGGTGGCTTCGCTGTTGGCTTGGCGCAGTAGATCAACTTTGGCCCTGGCCTCTGCATGGGCCGTGGCCAGCCGTTCGGTTTCCTGACGGCTGGCACTGTAGGCCGCATTGGATGAGGTTAGTTCCTTCTTGGCCTCGGCCAGTGCCTTGCCCATACCAGTTGCCCGGGTACTAGCCTGTTCCAGCCCATCACCCAAATCAGCGGTACTGCGCTTGAGGTTGGCAAACTGGGTTAGGGTTGCGCCCTGCTCACCAAGACGCTGCAGTTCATCGCCAAGGCTACCTACCTGTTCGCTGCTTGATTCTGTCTCACCGCCGAGGGTATCCACCTCGGCGATGAGCTTGCTGATCTCGGCCAGCCCTTCAACAGCGGCGCGGATCCGCAACTGGATATCGGTATCATTGCTGGCCATGATGAATCCTAATAAATGAAAAAACCCGCCGAAGCGGGTTTCTTTTTAAATTAATTGATAGTCTTTCTATCTACCTAACTTTTGAGACAATATTTTCTTGAACTCTATAGCTAACATTTCCTTGCCCTCACCGTAATGTGCCTCTCTATGGTGAGTTGGACATAGTGCAATAACATTACTTGTGGTATCTTCCCCGTTATCACAAAGAGGAACAATATGATGACTTTCAAGGTAAATAGCACCACTCGCGGTTCTAAAGCTACCTAATCCACAGTATTCACACTTCCCAGCAGCTCGCTTTAATGCATTAGTACGAACTTCAACTTTCCGCTCATATACATGACCATTGACTTCATATCTCTTTGATAAAGATGTGTTCTCTTCAAATTGGTCAGCAAAACTACAACGTGGTCCCCGAATGATACGGCAGGCTCCAGTCAAATCATCATACTCTCCAACATGCCACACCACACCATCAAGTAGTCTGCACTTCGAATCACTGATTACCATAACCTGTAGGTCAATATTATTTAAGAAGGCATATCTAATCCATTTATCTACGTTGTTAGCTCTGGATTTCCAACTTGGTTTTTCATTAACCCAATCTGCTCTGTAATTTTCAACAAGATAAATACCATCGTCATCTCGCAACGATTCCCACCAAATGGTCAGCAAGATGTTCTCACCATCCTTAAATATCCATTCATAGCAATAAGATGGATTCTGGGACGGATGTTTACCGTCGTAATCTCGCCAGCCAGATGTATCAATGCCTGCTTTCTCAACCATTGATATTACTGTTGCCCGTTTCTTGGGATTCAAGGTATCTAAAAGTTTCACTGACTACTCTCCACCTATGGGAATATCATGTACAGAACCTTAAGCGGCAAGCGAATTAATAATACCGTCTAACGTGTTGTTTTGCTTGGATTTTCTCTGCCTACTCTTTTTGCCGTTTTTGGATAAATACACCATTGCCCACTCCAACTTCTCTGTTATTTCCTG
>RRZU010172839.1_pt1 | contig 19947 bp, 20 predicted proteins | sample 2165561 | NCBI WGS metagenome assembly RRZU01 (sample SAMN10456909, study PRJNA506462) | wastewater metagenome | isolation source: wastewater sludge | place: USA: Moscow, Idaho | reverse complement strand
CTGGTTCAAACCCAGTATCGCCCACCAACACGAAACGGCCCCTGACCAGCGAAGAAGCTGGGCGGGGGCCGTCGCCGTCCGCTACCGGGCGGTCGAGCGCGGGTCTAGGGTGTCTTCAGCGCGCCTGTCCGCAGGGGGTCCGGCGCCGCTGGATGTGGACAGGAGAGCGATGACTCAGCAGCCCCCCGGCTCCGGCGAGCCCGTCGACCCACAGACCGAAACCACGGTGCCGTCCCCGTGGTCCCCGACGGTCCCCCTGCCCCAGCAACCCACGACCCAGCTGCCTCAGGGGTCCAGCCCTGGGGCGGGCGCGGGGACCGGTTGGGCGAATGCCGGGCCCGAGGCTACGTGGACCGGGGATGAGACCGCCATCGCGGAGCCGCCGCCCGGGCCGCCGGCCTGGGCCAGTGGTGGGTATGCCCCGCAACAGGGCGCTGGGTCGCCGCAATATCCGGGAGCCACCCAACCGGCCTATCCGCCCCCGTCTGCTCCTGCCGGCTATTCGGCCGGCTACCCGACCACTCCTTCGGCGTACCCGGCCGGCGCAGCCGCGCCCTACCCGGGCGCGGGCGGCCAGGCCCCGTATGCCGCGCCACCGAGCCCCGGTGCCCCAGCGGCATACCAGCAGCCCGGGTCCGCGTGGGCGCCGCCGGCGTACCAGCCGACGGGCGCTGCCGGGGCGATGGGGCCGGCGGCGTACCAGCCGACGGGGCCGGCCGGGGCGCCTGGGCCCTGGCAGCCCCCTGGGACACCCCCGAAGAAACCCGGGAGCAAGCTCCCGCTGCTCATCGTGGGTGGCGTCGCGGCGATAGCGGTGGTGGCGGGGGGCGTCGTGTTCGTGCCCAAACTGTTGTCGGGCAACAGCCCTGGCACTACTGGGGGGAGCGGCGCCACGACGTCGGCGGCGCCGGCGCCGAAGGCCTCCGACGCGGTGCAGGCCTACCTCCAGGCCCTCTCGAAGGGTGACGCAGCCGCAGCCCTGGCCCTGCTGGACGCGCCGGGCGACAAGACCCTGCTCACCAGTGAGGCCCTCAAGGCGGGCGCGGCCAAAGGTGCGGTGGGCGGCATCAGCGTCACCCCCGACAGCACCGACAATCCGACGTCGGTCACCGCCAAATACACCGTCGGCACCGAGTCGACCTCGTACGACTTCCCGGTGGTCAAGCGCGACGGCGCGTGGAAGGTCCTCAAGGGCACCAACAAGCTGCTGGTGCGCGGGAGCGCCCAGGGGAACGCGCCGATCAAGCTCAACGGCATCGCCATCTCGGCCACGGCACCGTCGGAGCTGCCGGCCTTCCCGGGTGCGTATACCTACGCCAGCGCCAATCCGGCCCTCACGCTGACCGGTGACGTCACCGCGATCGTCATCAACCCGGTATCGGCGAAAGGGCCGACCACCTTGCCCTGGGCCCTGGCCGACCCAGCCGCCGTGCTCAACGCGGCGAAGGCGACGGTGGCGCCCTGCGTGGCAGCCAAGACTCTCACCCCGCCGAACTGCCCCTTCGGCCTCACGCTGCGCACCAGTCAGGTCATCAGCGACCCCAACACCATCGTGTGGACGCTGAAGAACGACCCATGGGTGGGGGTCACGCCCGCCGTCAACCCGGCCAACCCGCAAGTGGTGACGATCAAGATCGTGCCGCAGTTGCGCAGCGAGGCGCGGGTGACCGAGAACGGCCGGACGTTCAACGGATTCCTCGACCTCACCTATGACTCGACGGCCGAAGTCGATGTGTCCGGGGCCACCCCCAAGGTGACCTGGGACTACACGAAGAAGGCCTGATCACCGCCTGGGACACCGGTGTCGGCATGGCGCAACGGCGCCGGGCCCGGGTTCTGCCAGGCTGAGGGCATGTCGGATCGCCTGCGACGTCGTTCGGATGCCGTTGGGCTCCTGGGCAGTTGCCCCCAGGATGCCGGCCCGGGGTTATCGGTTTCGAGTTTGGCGACGCGGCCCGCTATCCTTTCCACTCGCGGCGTCACCGCACCCGGATGTGTAGCTCAGTTGGTTAGAGCGTTCGCTTCACACGCGAGAGGTCAGGGGTTCGAGTCCCTTCACATCCACCCAGGCCGGGCGACCGGCGTCAGCCGGGTCGCCGGGCGGGGTGTGGTGAGGGGCTCGGACCCGCGGGGTTCTGGGCCCCCGGTGCCGAGCGGAGTGAGGCTCGGGGAGTCCCTTCACATCCACCCAGGCCGGGCGACCGGCGTCAGCCGGGTCGCCGGGCGGGGTGTCGGATGACCTACGTCGCAGCGGTGTTCGCCCTCATGGCGGTGGTGATCCACGGCTACCTCTTCGTCCTGGCGGCGCTGCGCTTCGACGCCCCGGTGGCCCGGGGGGTCTTCCGGATCACCTCGGAGGAGCAGGCTCAGGCGGCCCGACCCTGGGCCTACCAGTACGGCTTCTTCCACTTGTTCCTGGCCGTCGTGGTGGCGGCCGGCGCGGTGATCCTGCTGTGGGGGAGCCGAGGGGTCGGCGTGACGGTCATCGTCGTGGGCGCTGCCCTCATGGTGGCGACGGCCGTGCTGCACGGTGCGGTCGATCGGAGTCTTCGGCTGGCGGCTGCGGCTCAGGGTCTGGCGCCGCTGCTCGCGATCTATTCGGCGGTCGCCGCCCGCTGATGGCCGCCGACGTACGTGCACCGGTCTCGGCCGCGGCGAGAAGTGGCGCGCGTCGCATCGCGGTCGGCCGATAGCCTGTATGCCGCGTGCCCGCCGCTGTCGGCAGGCCGCCCGACCACCCGTCGCCGGTCCACCAGGAGTTCACCGTGTCTGCCAGCATCACCGTCTCCATCGCCGGAAGCGAGCGATCGGTCGAGGCGCAGACCACCGCCGCTGATCTCTTCGGAGCCGACCGCGCAGTCGTCGTGGCCCGGGTCAATGGTGAGCTGCGCGACCTGGCCCATGTGCTGGCCGATGGCGACGTCGTCGAGCCGGTCCGGGTCGACGAGCCCGATGGCCTGTCGGTGCTTCGGCACTCGTGCGCGCACGTCCTGGCCCAGGCCGTGCAGCAGATCAACCCGGACGCCAAGCTCGGCATCGGTCCGCCGATCCGCGACGGCTTCTACTACGACTTCGACGTCGCGACGCCGTTCACCCCGGACGACCTCAAAGAGCTCGACAAGGTCATGCAGCGGATCATCAACGAGGGCCAGACCTTCGTGCGCCGTGAAGTGACCGACGAGGCCGCGCTCGTCGAGTTGGCGGCGGAGCCGTACAAGTGCGAGCTCATCGGCCTCAAAGGCGGCGCCTCCGAGGACGCCGCCGAAGGTGCCTCGGTCGAGGTCGGCGGGGCCCAGCTGACGATCTACGACAATCTGCGCAAGGACGGCAGCCGCGCCTGGGGCGACCTGTGTCGTGGCCCGCACCTGCCGAGCACGAAGCTCATCGGCAACGCCTACAAGGTGATGCGCAGCGCCGCGGCATACTGGCGCGGTTCGGAGAAGAACCCGCAACTGCAGCGCATCTACGGCACGGCGTGGCCGAGCAAGACCGAGCTCACGGCATACCTGGACCGCCTCGCCGAGGCCGAGCGGCGCGACCACCGCAAACTCGGTGTCGAGCTGGATCTCTTCTCCTTCCCCGACGAGCTGGGCTCCGGGCTGCCGGTGTTCCACCCCAAGGGTGGCGTGCTCAAACGGGAGATGGAGGACTACGCCCGGCGGCGGCATATCGAGGAGGGCTTCCTCTACGTCGGCACCCCGCACATCAGCAAGGAGGGGCTCTTCCACACCTCCGGGCACCTGCCCTACTACGCCGACACGATGTTCCCGCCGATGACGATGGAGGGCAGCGACTACTACCTCAAGGCGATGAACTGCCCGATGCACAACCTCATCTACCGGTCCCGCGGGCGGTCCTACCGTGACCTGCCGATGCGGCTGTTCGAGTTCGGGCACGTCTACCGCTACGAGAAGTCCGGCGTCGTGCACGGGCTCACCCGGGTGCGCGGGCTGGAGATGGACGACTCGCACTCCTACGTGACCGCAGAGCAGGCCCCGGCCGAGATCAAACACCTGCTCGACTTCATCCTGTCGCTGCTGCGTGACTTCGGCCTGTCCGACTTCTACCTCGAGCTGTCCACCCGCGACGAGACCGGCGCCAAGAAGGACAAGTTCATCGGCTCGTCGGAGCAGTGGGCGGTCGCCACCAAGGTGCTCGAAGACGTCTGTGTCGCATCGGAGCTGGACCTCGTGCCCGACCCGGGCGGCGCCGCCTTCTATGGGCCGAAGGTGTCGGTCCAGGCGCGTGACGCGATCGGGCGCACCTGGCAGATGTCGACGATCCAGTACGACTTCAACCAGCCCGAGCGGTTCGGGCTGGAGTATCAGGCCGCCGACGGCACCCGGCAGCGCCCGGTGATGATCCACTCGGCGAAGTTCGGTTCGATCGAGCGCTTCGTCGGGGTGCTCACCGAGCACTATGCGGGTGCCTTCCCGCCGTGGCTCGCCCCGGTCCAGGTGCTCGGCGTGCCAGTCGCCGACGAGTATGCCGCGCACCTACGCGAGGTGCTGGATCGCCTTGCCGCGCAAGGGGTCCGGGTGGAGCTCGACGAGTCCGACGACCGCTTCCCGAAGAAGATCCGCAACGCCAGCAAGTCGAAGGTCCCCTACACCCTCATCGCGGGGGAGGAGGATCGCTCGGCCGGGGCGGTGAGCTTCCGGATGCGCGACGGTAGCCAGCGCAACGGCATACCGGTCGATGCGGCGATCGCCGAGATCCTGGAGGCGATCGCCACCAAGGTGCAGGTCTGAGCCGATCGCACCCGGCCAGGCTCCTGCCGGTCCGGCCGGTGTGGAGCAGCGCTGCAGACCCGTCTAGGCTCGCCTCGTGAGGCCAGCCGACCTGGAGGACCCCCGCGACTTCGCGCGGGTGCCCGACGGGTTCGAGCGGCTCTGGACGCCGCACCGGATGGCCTACATCGAGGGGGAGAAGCCCACCGACGAGGCCGGGTCGGGCTGTCCGTTCTGCGCCGCGCCGGCTAAGAGCGACCCCGAGGGGCTCATCGTGGCCCGCGGTGAGCTGTGCTACGTCGTCATGAATCTCTTCCCCTACAACCCCGGGCACGTGCTCATCTGCCCCTACCGTCACGTCCCGCGCTATCTCGATCTCACCGACGCCGAGACCGCCGAGTTCACCGCCTTGACCAAGACGGCACTGCGCACCCTCGCGCAGACCTCGGCCCCGATGGGCTACAACATCGGGATGAATCAGGGGCAGGTCGCCGGCGCCGGGGTCGCGGCGCACTTGCATCAACACGTCGTGCCACGCTGGGGCGGCGACGCGAACTTCCTGCCGATCATCGGCCAGACCAAGGCGCTGCCGCTGCTGCTCGAAGACGTCCGCAGCAAACTCGCCGCAGCCTGGCCGACCAGCTGACCATCGGGCCTCCCGCACGCCTGCGGCCCAGCGCGCTGCTGCGGCACTAGGCTGAGCGCGATGCTCAACCGCCTCCTGCGCGCGTCCTGGACCAAGGTCATGACGCCCATCGCCAAGCTCTTCCTGCGCCTGGGGATCAGCCCCGACGTGGTGACCGTCGTCGGCACCCTCGGGGTCGCCGCAGGCGCGCTCGGCTTCTACCCGCGCGGAGAGTTCCTCGTCGGCACCCTGGTCATCACGGCTTTCATCTTCAGCGACAACGTCGACGGGGTGATGGCGCGGCTGTCCGGCCGCCAAGGGGTCTGGGGGGCCTTCCTCGACTCGACCCTGGACCGGGTCGGCGACGCGGCGATCTTCGGCGGGCTGGTGCTGTACTTCGCCGGCCCCGGCCATGACCTGCTGCTGGCCGGCCTGGCGCTGGCCTGCCTCATCCTCGGCATGGTCGTGTCCTACGCCAAGGCCCGCGCCGAAGGCCTCGGGATGACCTGCAACGTCGGCATCGCCGAACGCGCCGACCGGCTCTTCGCGGTGCTGCTGGCCACCGGATTGGTCGGCCTCGGCCTGCCGTTGTGGGTGCTCACCGGGGTGCTCGGGCTGCTCGCCCTGGCCAGCCTGGTCACCGTCGTGCAGCGGATGCTCACCGTCCACCGCCAGGCGGTCGCCGGCCGCCAGGTGCCCGGCGCGTGAGCGCCCTCGCCACCGCCCGGGACCGGGGGGTCGTCCTCGGGTGGCGCGCCGGCTGGGGCGCGGTGCGGCGGCTGCCGGAGCGCGCGGCATACCGACTGTTCGACACGGTCGCGGACGCCCAGGTGCGTCGCGGTGGACCGGGCATCGCCCGGCTACGAGCCAACTACGCGAAGGTCCGCCCCGAGCTCGACGACGCCGCCCTCGACGCGCTCGTGCGGGCGGGTATGCGCTCCTACATGCGCTATTTCTGCGAGGCGTTCCGGCTGCCCGATCGCACTCCCGCGCAGCTCGACCAGGCGGTGCGGGCGACCGGTGACGGGCCGATCCGTGAGCACCTGGCGGCCGGCCGCTCGGTCGTCGTCTTCCTCGCGCACCTGGGCAACTGGGACGTCGCCGGGGCCTGGTCCACCACCCATCTCGCCCCGGTGACCACCATCGCCGAGCGGTTGAAACCCGAAGAGGTCTTCCGCGAATTCCTCTCTTTCCGAGAAGGATTGGGCATCACCATTCTCCCACTCACCGGTGGCCCCGACCCGTTCACCGGGCTCCAGGAGGCCGTCGCGCGCGGTGACTTCATCGCGCTGCTGGCCGATCGCGACCTCACCCGCGGCGGCGTGGAGGTCGACTTCTGCGGGCATCGCGCGCGGATGGCCAAGGGCCCGGCTGCCCTCGCGGTGCGCACGGACACGCCCCTGTATGCCGCGTGGATCTACTACGCCCCGGCCGCACCCAGGCGTGGGCTGGGCGGCCACGAGACGATCGTCGCCTTCTCCGAGCGGATCCCCGAGCCCGCCGACGGCGACCTCGCGAGCAAGGTGGCGGCGATGACCCAGGCCTGCGCGAGCTACCTGCAGGAGGGGGTCCGGCGGCATACCGAGGACTGGCACATGCTGCAGCGCGTCTTCGTCGAGGATCTCGACCCGGCCCGCACCCCGGCGGGCTGAGCCGTGCGCATCGGCCTGGTCTGCCCGTACTCCTTCGAGATCCCCGGAGGAGTGCAGTACCACGTGCGCGACCTGGCCGAGATCCTGCTGGCCCGCGGGCACCAGGTGAGCGTGCTGGCTCCGGCCGACGACGACAACGCCGACCTGCCCGCCTACCTGGTGCCGGCGGGGCGTGCGGTGCCGGTGCGCTACAACGGGTCGGTGGCGCGGCTCAACTTCGGCCTGATGACCAACGCGAAGGTGACGGCGTGGCTGGACCGGGGGCGTTTCGACCTCATCCACATCCACGAGCCGATCACCCCGAGCGTCGGAGCCCTCGCGCTGTGGGCGGCCGAGTGCCCGATCGTCGCGACCTTCCACACCTCCAACATCCGCTCCCGGGCGATGCAGGTGTCCTTCCCGTTCTTCCGGCCCAGCCTGGAGAAGATCAGGGCCCGGATCGCGGTCTCCGAGGACGCCCGGCGCACTGTCACGACGCACATCGGCGGCGACGCCGTGGTCATCCCCAATGGGGTCTACGTCGACCGTTTCGATTCCGCCGCGCCGATGCCGCAGTGGCAGGGCACTGCGCAACGCCCCACCATCGCCTTCCTCGGTCGGATGGGTGAGCCGCGCAAAGGGATGCCGGTGTTGGCCGCCGCCCTGCCCGCGGTCCTGCGGGAGGTGCCCGGCCTACGGCTGCTCGTGGCTGGCCCCGGTGACGCCGACGAGGTGCGCAAGGAGATGGCTCCCGAGGTCGTGGCGGCCACCGAGTTCCTGGGCGCGGTCGACGATGTCACCAAGGCCCAGTTGTTGCGCTCGGTCGACATCTACGTCGCGCCGAACACCGGCGGTGAGAGCTTCGGGATCATCCTCATCGAGGCGATGAGTGCCGGCGCCGCGGTGCTGGCCAGCGACCTGCCCGCATTCCTGAGGGTGCTCGACCACGGCACCGCCGGCGCCCGGTTCGCCAACGAGGACCCGGCCGATCTGGCCCGGGTGCTCGTCGGGCTGTTGCGTGACCCGCAGGAACGCGCCCGCCTCGCCGGAGCCGGCCGGGCCCGCGCCGACCTGTTCGACTGGTCGGTCGTCGCCGACAAGATCACCCTCGTCTACGAGACCGTGCTCGAGGCGGCCCGGCTGTCGCCGACCCCGTCGACCGGTCCGCAGAAGATCGGTCGGCTACTGCGCGGCAGCGGCAAGGGCGGCCCGTCGTGACGCGCGTCGAGATGCTCGAGTATGCCGTCCTCGCCCTCGTTCTCGTCGGCTGGTACCTGTCCTACAGCGCGGCCCGGTTGGACCGGTTGCACGCTCGGGTCGAAGGCACTTTGGCGGCGCTGGACGCCCAGGTGGTCCGCCGGGCCGAGGCCACCCTCGAATTGGCCAACTCCGGGGTGCTCGACGCCGCGAGCGCGCTGATGCTGGCCGACGCGGCATCCTGGTCGCTCGCCGCGGCCGAGGAGGCCGACACCGCCGCCCCGAGCTTCCCAGCAGACCGGGAGAGTGCCGAATCAGCTCTCTCGGAGGCTCTTTCACTGGCACTCAATGGTGAGAGCGTGCAGGCCCTCGAAGACGACCCCGGCTTCGGTGCCGACGTGCTCAGCCGAGTGCGGGCCACCGGTCTTCGGGTCCAGCTGGCGCGGCGATTCCACAACGAAGCGGTCACCGACGTGCGCCGGGTGCGCCGCAAGGCCACGGTCCGCTGGTTCCGGCTGGCCGGCTACGCCGAGTTGCCCAAGACCGTCGAGTTCGACGACGAGATGCCGACACCACTGCAGGGCTGAGCAGCGGCGACCCCAGGGCGGACGGACCGCCCAGCGCCGCGATCGGCTCCGGCTGGGCGCTGAATCCGGCCGTTCCCGGGCGCTGTGCTGATCCGTTGACCGCGACAGGTGCGGTTGCGGACTATCCTCCGGTCCTATGAGTGACAGTGCAGCCGAGACCACCCTCCCGCCCACCCCGACGTCCGCAGGTACGGGCACCACCCGAGTCAAGCGGGGCATGGCCGAGATGCTCAAGGGCGGCGTGATCATGGACGTGGTCACCCCCGCGCAGGCCAAGATCGCCGAGGACGCGGGCGCGGTGGCCGTCATGGCGCTGGAGCGGGTGCCGGCCGACATCAGGGCGCAGGGTGGGGTGTCCCGGATGAGTAACCCGGACATGATCGACGGCATCATCGCCGCGGTGTCGATCCCGGTCATGGCCAAGGCGCGGATCGGGCACTTCGTCGAGGCCCAGGTGCTGCAGAGCCTCGGCGTCGACTACATCGACGAGTCCGAGGTGCTCACGCCCGCCGACTACGCCAACCACATCGACAAGTGGGCCTTCCAGGTGCCCTTCGTCTGCGGTGCGACCAGCCTCGGCGAGGCACTGCGGCGCATCACGGAGGGCGCGGCGATGATCCGTTCCAAGGGTGAGGCCGGCACCGGTGACGTCTCCAACGCCACGACCCACATGCGCCAGATCCGGGCCGAGATCCGTCGGCTGACCTCGATGGAGCCCGACGAGCTCTATGTTGCCGCCAAGGACCTGCAGGCCCCCTACGACCTGGTGTGCGAGGTGGCCCGCGAAGGCAAGCTCCCGGTCGTGCTCTTCACCGCCGGCGGCATCGCCACCCCCGCCGACGCGGCGATGATGATGCAGCTGGGCGCCGAGGGTGTCTTCGTCGGGTCGGGCATCTTCAAGTCGGGCAACCCCGAGCAGCGGGCCGCGGCCATCGTCAAGGCGACGACCTTCTACGACGACCCGGACGTCATCGCCAAGGTGTCCCGGGGCCTGGGCGAGGCGATGGTCGGCATCAACGTCGAGGAGATCCCACAGCCGCACCGGCTCGCCGAACGCGGGTGGTGACCACCGCAGTCCAGGTGGGACGGCCACGACCGGCCGGCAGGAGGTGCCGGCCGGTCGCAGACCGAGACTAGAGCCCGGGTCGGCGTCCGTGCGGCATTTCGTAGATCCTGGCGCCGATGTCAGCCGGGTGATCGGTGATCGCCGGGGTGGTCCCGGCCCACTAGGCTGCATCGCCGTGACCAGCCACCCGCACTCCCAACTGCGCCCGACGATCGGCGTGCTCGCGCTGCAGGGTGACGTCCGCGAGCATGCCCGGGCGCTGGAGTCCACCGGCGCGCGGGTCGTGACGGTGCGCCGACCCGGTGACCTGGAGCGCATCGACGGGATCGTCCTGCCCGGTGGGGAGTCGACGGTCATCGACAAACTGCTGCGTGCCTTCGAGGTGTTCGAGCCGTTGCAGGCGAGGCTGCGGGGCGGGCTGCCGGCCTACGGTTCGTGCGCCGGGATGATCCTGCTGGCTGATCGGGTCGTCGACGCGACCGCCGACCAGCAGACCCTCGGGGGTCTGGACGTCACGGTGCGACGCAACGCCTTCGGCCGGCAGGTCGACTCCTTCGAGCAGGACATCCGGTATGCCGCGTGGCCGGCCCCGGTGCGTGCGGTCTTCATCCGCGCCCCGTGGGTGGAGTCGGTCGGTCCGGCCATCGAGGTGCTCGCCCGGATCGAGGGTGGCCGCGCCGACGGTAGGATCGTGGCCGTTCGTCAGGGCGCTCTGCTCGCCACCTCCTTCCACCCCGAGGTGACCGGTGACACGCGTGTGCACGCCCAGTTCGTCGAGATGGTGAAGAACGCGAGGGTCTAGCGGATGAGTGGGCACAGCAAGTGGGCGACCACGAAGCACAAGAAGGCGGCGATCGACGCCAAGCGCGGCAAGCTGTTCGCCAAGCTCATCAAGAACATCGAGGTGGCGGCGCGCACCGGTGGCGGTGACCCGTTGGGCAACCCGACGTTGTGGGATGCGATCTACAAGGCCAAGAAGTCCTCGGTGCCCAACGACAACATCGATCGGGCGGTCAAGCGGGGCTCGGGCGCCGAGGCCGGCGGCGCCGACTGGCAGACGATCATGTACGAGGGCTATGCACCCAACGGCGTGGCGCTGCTCATCGAGTGCCTCACCGACAACCGCAACCGGGCCGCCGCCGAGGTGCGCACCGCGCTGACCCGCAACGGGGGCAACCTCGCCGACCCCGGGTCGGTGTCCTACCTGTTCACCCGCAAGGGCGTCGTCATGGTGCCCAAGGGCACGCTCTCCGAGGACGAGTTGCTCGAGGTGGTGCTGGAGGCCGGCGCCGAGGAGATCAACGACATGGGTGACTCCTTCGAGATCGTCTCGGAGGCATCGGATTTCGTCTCGGTGCGCAAGGCACTGCAGGAGGCCGGCATCGACTACGACTCGGCCGAGGCGTCGTTCCTGCCCTCGGTCGAGGTGCCGCTGGATCTGGAGGGGGCCCGCAAGATGATGCGGGTCATCGATGCCCTCGAAGACTCCGACGACGTGCAGAACGTCTACGCCAACGGCGATGTGAGCGACGAGGTCCTCGCGCAGCTCGACGAGGAGTAACCCGGGCGGCCGACCTCCTGGGTCAGTCGTCGGCCAGGACGGCGTCGACCTCGACCTCGACGAGCCACCGCGGGTCTAGCAGACCGGCGACGACGACCATTGTCGAGGCCGGGCGGATCTGCCCGAAGATTTCGCCGTGCACCCGCCCGACCGCGTCCGCGATGTCCGCGCGGGTGATGAACTGCCGCGTGCGCACGACATCGGCCGGCGAGCCGCCGAGCTGTTCCAGGGCGGTCAGGGCGATCTCCCAACACCGGCGGGCCTGGGTCGCCGGATCGGGGGCGACGGCACCGTCCGGCCACACCGGGGTGGTACCGGCGACCGCCACGACCGAGCCGACCCGCACGGCCCGGCTGAACCCGATTGTCGGCTCGTACGGTGACCCTGAGGCGGCGTGCCGCCGTTCGTGACTCATCCCACCACCCTAGCGGCGCGTCGGCTCGGCCGTCCGCCCCGCCGCGGCTAGCCTGAGCGAACAGGTGTTCGGCCGCGTCCGGTGGTCGGCGGGCCCAGGAGGTATGCCGCGTGCGCGTCATCGGTGTCGATCCCGGCCTCACCCGGTGCGGGGTGGGTGTTGTCGAGGGCGACCTCGGCCGTCGGCTGCGGATGGTCGACGTCACGGTGGTGCGCACCGCGGCGAGCGCCCCGACCCCCCAGCGGCTGGCCGAGATCCAGGACGCCATCGAGCACCTGGTGGCGACCCACCGGCCCGACACCATGGCGATCGAGCGGGTCTTCGCCGACGTCAACGTCATGTCGGTGATGGGCACCGCGCAGGCATCCGCCGCGGCGATGCTCGTGGCGGCCCGACGCGGCATACCCGTGCACCTGCACACGCCCACCGAGGTCAAGGCCGCCGTCACCGGCAGCGGCCGCGCTGACAAGGCCCAGGTGACCGCCATGGTCACCCGGCTGCTGCGGTTGACCACCGCCCCGCGCCCGGCCGACGCCGCCGACGCGCTCGCCCTGGCCATCTGTCATCTGTGGCGGGGGGCAGCGACCCAGCGCCTTGAGGCGGCTGCCGCCCAACAGGTTGCCGCGCGCACCGCCCAACGTGCCGCCCAACGTGCCGAAGCGGCGGCAGCGGCGGTGGCCCGATGATCGCCGCGGTGCGCGGCCCGGTCCTGGACGTCGGGCTCGACCGGGTGGTCGTCGAGGTCGGCGGTGTGGGCCTGCTCGTGCACGTCACCCCGGCCACCGCGGCCGCGCTGCGGCTCGGCGCCGAGGCACAGCTGGCCACGTCGTTGGTGGTGCGTGAGGACTCGCTCACCCTCTACGGCTTCGCCGATGCCGACGGGCGGTCCGTCTTCGAGACGGTGCAGACCGTCTCCGGGGTGGGCCCGCGGCTGGCGTTGGCGATGTTGGCCGTGCACTCACCAGACGGCATCCGGGCCGCGATCGTCGGCGGCGATGTGCCGGCCCTCATGAAGGTGCCGGGCATCGGCAAGAAGGGTGCCGAGCGGCTGGTGCTCGAGCTGCGCGACAAGATGGGTATGCCGCCCGGGGCCCCGGGCGCGCCCGGTGCGGGCGGCTCCGCCGTCGGCGCCGCCGGCGAGCCGGCCTGGCGGACTCAGGTGCAACAGGCGCTGGTCGGCTTGGGCTGGAGCGTCAAACAGGCCGACGATGCGGTCGAAGCAGTCGCTGCCGAGATCCCGCCGGGCGCTGCGGCCGACGTGTCGGCGGTGTTGCGGGCCGCGTTGCAGCGACTGGCCAGGAGCTGACGATGCTCGACGACCAGCAGCAGGCAGGAGCCGACCCAGTGTGGGACGACGGCTCCTGGGAGGCGACCGCCAGAGTCGTCGACCCGGCCGGAGCCGAGGGCGAACGCCAGGTGGAGGCAGCCCTGCGGCCACGGCGGCTGGTCGAGTTCCCCGGGCAGCCGCGAGCGCGCGACCAACTCGGTCTCGTGCTGGAGGCGGCGCGGCGACGGGGCACGCCGCCGGATCACGTGTTGCTGTCGGGTCCTCCCGGGCTGGGCAAGACCACTCTGGCGATGATCATCGCCGCCGAGTTGGAGGCCCCGATCCGGGTGACGTCCGGCCCAGCGATCCAGCATGCCGGTGACCTCGCCTCGATCCTGTCCTCGCTGGCCGAGGGGGAGGTGCTCTTCCTCGACGAGATCCACCGGATGAGCCGGGCGGCCGAGGAGATGCTGTATCTGGCGATGGAGGACTTCCGGGTCGACATCGTGGTCGGCAAGGGCCCGGGCGCCACGGCCATCCCGCTGGAGTTGCCGCCGTTCACCGTGGTCGGGGCGACGACCCGATCGGGGCTCCTGCCGGCTCCGTTGCGCGACCGGTTCGGTTTCACCGGCCACCTCGACTTCTACGCGACCGCTGACCTGGTCACCATCCTGCGCCGGTCGGCCGGGCTGCTCGGCGTGCGGGCCGACGACGCGGGCATCACCCGGATCGCCGGACGCTCCCGCGGCACGCCCCGGGTGGCCAACCGGTTGTTGCGGCGGGTGCGGGACTGGGCCCAGATCCACGGCACCGGCGTCGTCGACCTTGCGGCGGCCGAAGCCGCGCTCACCCTCTTCGATGTCGACGAACGCGGCCTGGACCGGCTCGACCGGGCCGTGCTCGACGCGCTGTGCCGCCGCTTCGGTGGCGGGCCGGTAGGGGTCAGCAATCTCGCCGTTGCCGTCGGCGAGGAGGCCGACACCGTGGAGACCGTCGCCGAGCCGTTCCTGGTGCGGGAAGGGCTCGTCGTGCGCACCCCGCGCGGGCGGGCGGCGACCCCCTTGGCCTGGGACCACCTGGGGCTCACCCCGCCGGCGGGCACCGCGGCATACCAAGCCAGCTTGTTGCCCATCGAGGAGGAGGGCCGGCTGGGCGGGTGACCCGGCCGAGTTGGACATTCGGATGGATTTCGGCGGGCCGGTTCGTGCCAGGTGCGGTCATGGGCCACAATGGGACGCTGGTCCGGCCTCCGCCTTGACGCGGATGCCCCATCCGAGGCTTTCCGGTGACAAGGTGACGATCGACTCATGCAAGGCAACGAACTCGGCTCGCTGCTGCTCCTGCTGCTGCCGCTGCTCCTCGTCGGATATGTCTTCTTCGGCCAGCGTCGGCGGGTCCGCGAGATGCAGGCCGTGCAGGCGTCGGTCGCGGTGGGCGATCACATCCGCACGACGTCCGGCTTGTTCGGGCGTGTCGTGGTGCTGACCGACGCCGACGTGACGCTCGAGGTCTGCCCGGCCGTCACCCTGCGCTTCGATCGGCGAGCCATCGACGCCAAGGTCGACCCCCCCGGCTCAAGCGGCTCCGCTGCCGACGAGCAGAAGTGAGGTGCGGTTCATGGCGCTGAATCCCCGCACCCGCCGGCCCCGCCGCACGCTGTGGGTGCTCGTCAGTCTGCTCGTCGTGCTCTTCGGGGCCGTCGGGGCGATCAACAAATGGGGCACCGGGCAGCTCACGCCCAAACTCGGGCTCGATCTCGAGGGTGGCACCCAGATGGTCCTGGAGCCGGAGCTGGCCGACCCCACGGTGGCGATCAGCGCCGGTCAGTTGGAGAAGGCCCGCGACATCATCGCCCAACGCGTTGACTCCAACGGCGTCGCCGAGGCCGAGGTCGCGACGCAGAGCGGCCGAAACATCGTCATCTCGATCCCCGGCCAGCCGGATGCGCGCACCCTCGACCAGATCCGCAAACCGTCGCAGCTGCGCTTCCGGGCCGTGCTGCTCTCCGGCCCCGGTATGCCGCAGGCCGCCCCGACCTCCACGGCGACGGTCACCGGCGCAACTGGCACGGCGACGGCGACCCCGACGGTGACGACGCCCAAGCCGGTGTTCACCCTCGACCCGCCGGCGACCACGGCTCCGGTGAGCACCGGTCCGGCGACCAGCGCGAACGCCATCGTCCCGCCGGCCCTGGCCGCCGACACGACGGCCCCGACAACACCGGCTGGGGCGGCCACCCCGGCCACCGGCGGCGGCACTGGCACGGCCGGGGCCTCGGCCACGGCGACCCCGACCGATGGCTCGGACACCGCGTGGATCACGAACAACCCGGCGTTGCTCGACGAATTCACCAAACTGGACTGTTCCAAGAGCGGTGCGATCAACAACTTCGTCGACGACCCGGCGAAGCCCCTGGTCACCTGCTCGACCAACAAGTTCGAGAAGTTCATCCTGGGCCCGGTCGAGATCGACGGCACCGACATCGCCGACGCCACATCGGGGTACCAGATGGGCCCCAACGGTCAGCCGACGACCAAGGTCGAGGTGCGTCTGAAGTTCAACGACGTGGGTGCGAAGAAGTTCGCCGACGTCACCCGTCGGCTCTTCCAGTTCTACAACGCCAGCCAGAGTGTCGACCGCAACCGGTTCGCGATCGTCCTGGACAAGCAGGTGATCTCGGCGCCCACGACGAAGGACGTCATCACCGGTGGCGAGGCCTCGATCGAAGGCGGGTTCACCGTCGATTCTGCACGTGACTTGGCCAAGCAGCTGAAGTTCGGCGCGCTGCCGATGCAGTTCAAGTTGCAGACCCAGGACGACATCAGTCCGACCCTGGGCAAGGAGCAGTTGGCCCTCGGCCTGCTCGCCGGCCTCATCGGGCTCTTGCTCGTGGTGGGCTATTCGCTCTTCCAGTACCGGTTGCTCGGACTCGTGACCGTCGCGTCGCTGATCATCGCGGCGATCACCACCTACGGGGTGCTGACCCTGCTCGGGTGGTCGCACAACTTCCGTCTCACCATGGCCGGTGTCACCGGTGTCATCGTCGCCATCGGTGTGACCGCCGATTCCTTCATTGTCTACTTCGAGCGGATCCGCGACGAGGTGCGCGAGGGCCGACCACTGGTGGCGGCCGTCGACGCCGGCTGGGCGCGGGCCCGGCGCACGATCATCGCCGGTGACGCGGTCAACCTGCTGGCCGCCGTCGTGCTCTATCTGCTGGCCGCCAGCAATGTGCGTGGGTTCGCGTTCACGTTGGGCGTGACCACGCTCATCGACCTGCTCGTCGTGGTGATGTTCACCCACCCGCTCGTGGGGATCCTCGCGCACACGAAGTTCTTCGGCGGTGGGCACCCGTGGTCCGGGCTCGATCCGGACCGACTCGGCGCGAAGATCCGGTATGCCGGCCGGGGCCGGGTCAGCGGCCCGGTCTCCGGTTCTGTCGCCACCACCGGGAAGGCCTGAGCCATGGTCAACGTCGCCCAGTTCGGTAACGACCTCTACAGCGGCAAGCGGTCGATCGACTTCATCGGCAACCAGAAGCGGTGGTATGCCTTCTCGGCGATCTTCATCGCGTTGGCCCTGATCGGCCTCTTCGCTCGCGGGCTCAACTTCGGCATCGAGTTCCGGGGTGGGTCCGAGTACCGGCTCACCGGCGTAGCCAACACCGAAGGCTACGAGGAGAAGGCGAAGGGGGCCATCTCGAGCGCGGGCATCGAGGGGAACGTGCTGACCACCGTCATCGGTGGCAACAGCGTCCGGGTGCAGACCCTCGCCGCGGGGGAGCGCAACGAGGCCGCCAAGACGGCGCTGGCCACCGCGTTCGGCGTCGAGCCGAGCACCGTATCCGCTTCGCTCATCGGCCCGTCCTGGGGCGAGTCGGTGAGTCGGCAGGCGCTGCAGGCGCTCATCGTCTTCCTGCTGCTCGTCGCGCTCGTCATGGCGATCTATTTCCGCACCTGGAAGATGGCGGTCGCGGGCCTCGTCGCGCTGCTGCACGACCTGGTCATCACGGTCGGCATCTATGCCCTGTTCGGCTTCGAGATCACACCGTCGTCGATGATCGGGTTCCTGACCATCCTGGGTTACTCCCTCTACGACACGGTCGTCGTCTTCGACAAGGTCCGGGAGAACACCGCCGAGGCCATCGGCAGTCGCCGGTCCACGTATTCCGCGGCAGCCAACCTCGCGGTCAACCAGACGCTGGTCCGGTCGATCAACACGACCGTGGTGGCGCTCCTGCCGATCCTGGCGATCCTCGTCGTCGGCTTCACCAAACTCGGTCCGGGCACCCTGCTGGACCTGTCGTTGGCGCTCTTCGTCGGCATCGGCGTGGGCGCGTACTCCTCGATCTTCATCGCCACCCCGTTGCTGGTGGACCTACGCCGGCGCGAACCGGCGCTGGTGGAGTTGGAGCGGCAGGTGGAGCGTCAGTCCCGGGAGACGCGGCAGCGCGGCAAGGTCGACGCCACGGCCGAGGACACCGAGCCCGCTGCGCGGGACCTCGAGGCACGGGTGGTCGGTGCCTCCGTCGCCGATGCACCGGGCACGGACGCGTTGGGCCGGCCGGTGCACAAGTATGCCGCGGGCCCGCGCAACCAACCCAAGCGCGCCCCCCGCTCGAAGCGATGACCGAGCCGACCGCGAATCCGGCAGTGGCCCCGGTCCCGGGCCGGGCCGAGACGGCGGCCACTATGGCGCGGTTGGTGGGCGAGCGGTTGCGCGACGTGCCGGACTTCCCCAAACCCGGGGTGTTGTTCAAGGACTTCACCCCGTTGCTGGGCGACGGGCCGGCGCTGCGGGCACTCGTCGACGACATCGCCGCACGGTATGCCGGGCGGGTCGATGCGGTTGTGGGCATTGAGGCGCGCGGTTTCATCCTCGGGGCGGCGGTGGCCTACGTCCTCGGTGTGGGCTTCGTCCCGGTGCGCAAGGCCGGCAAGCTGCCCGCCGACACCCATGAGGCCACCTACACACTCGAGTACGGCACGGCCACCCTGGAGATCCACGTCGACGCCCTCGTGGCAGGCCACCGCGTCGTCATCATCGACGATGTGCTCGCCACCGGTGGCACGGCCGCCGCGACCTGCGATCTGGTCGAGCGGGCCGGCGGACACGTCGTTGCCGTCGAGGTGGTCCTGGAAGTAGGTTTCCTGGCCGGCCGCTCCGCCCTCCCCGGCCGCGAGGTCCACTCGGTCCTCGTCACCTGACTGCGAGTACCTCCCCGCGCACCCACCGCCTCACGTGGGATCAGCGCGGGATCAGGTCAGAGTCGTGCGGGTAGGCCGCGCTCGGCGATGAGGGCTTTGAGTTCGTCCACCCCGCCGTCCAGGTCGACCCTGAATTGGGCCCGATCCTCCAGTCCGTCGAAACGCGCAGGTCGCTCGGGATCGCGCCCCAGGGCCTCGCGGATCGTGGCGGCGAATTTCACGGGGAGGGCGGTCTCGAGCACGATCATCGGCTCCTCGCCCTGATGCTCGCGGGCGACCTTGAGCCCGTCGGCGGTGTGCGGATCGATGACCACCGCACTGTCGGCGGCGACGGCGCGGATGGTGGCGACCCGGTCGGCGTGGGTGCTGGTGCCCGACACGAAGCCGTAGCGATCCCGCAGGGTCGCGAATTCCGGGGTGTCGGAAAGGTCGAAGTGACCGGTTCGGGGCAACTCGTCGGCGAAGAGTCGAGCGACCCGCTCGCCGTCGCCGCCGAGCAGGTCGTGAACGAACCGTTCGAAGTTGGACGCCTTGGAGATGTCCATCGACGGGCTGGATGTCTCATGGGTCTCTGCCGCGGCCCGGACCCGGTAGACACCCGTGGTGAAGAACTCGTGCAGCACGGTGTTCTCGTTGGTGGCCAGCACGAGCCGGTGGATCGGGATGCCCATCTCGCGGGCCACGTGCCCGGCGCAGATGTTGCCGAAGTTGCCCGAGGGCACCGTGAACGAGACCGGCTGGTCGTCGGCATCGGTGATCCGCAGCCAGGCCGCGACGTAGTAGACCACCTGGGCGAGCAGGCGGGCGAAGTTGATCGAGTTGACGGCGCCGATGCAGTGCTGCCCCTTGAAGGCCGCGTCGGCGTTGACCTCTTTGACCAGGTCCTGACTGTCGTCGAAGACTCCGGGCACCGTGATGTTGATGATGTGTGGGTCGCCGATGCTGAACATCTGGGCCTGCTGGAAGGGTGACATCCGGCCCCGGGGGCTGAGCATGAAGACGGTCACCCGCGGCTTGCCGAGCATCGCGTGTTCCGCGGCCGACCCGGTGTCGCCCGAGGTGGCGCCGAGGATGTTGAGGGTTTGGTCACGCCGCTCAAGCTCGTATTCGAAGAGCTGGCCGAGCAATTGCATCGCCATGTCCTTGAACGCTGCGGTCGGTCCGTTGGACAGCTGCGCCAGGTGGAGTCCACCCCCCAACGCAGTCACCGGCACGATGGCCGGGTCGCCGAACGCCGCGACGGTATAGGCACGCTCGCACAGCGCACGGAGCTCGGCGTCGGGGATGTCGTCCACGAACAGCCGGATGACGGCGTGGGCCAGGGCGGCATACCCCTGCTCGGTGAGGATGCGACGCCACGCGCCCCGGGTCGCGGCATCGACGACGGGGTATGCCGCGGGCAGGTACAGACCGCCATCGGGCGCCAGTCCCTCCAACAGGATGTCGCTGAACGGCAGACCGGCGGCGCCGGCGGCGGCGCGGGTGGAGACGTAACGGGTGGGCGAGGGCTCGATCATCGGGGCACACCTTAGTCTCTCGGCCGCAGCATCCGCCCTGGTGTTTCGGTGTGACGCTTCCTGCCCCGGTGGGTGGGGGGAGGGACGGGGGAGCACGGGGGCGGAGCCCCGGTGGGTGGGGGGAGGGACGGGGGAGCACGGGGG
>RRZU010136053.1_pt1 | contig 19949 bp, 17 predicted proteins | sample 2165561 | NCBI WGS metagenome assembly RRZU01 (sample SAMN10456909, study PRJNA506462) | wastewater metagenome | isolation source: wastewater sludge | place: USA: Moscow, Idaho | reverse complement strand
GCGCAACTTCAGACCGTTGGCCGCCTCGAGACCGAGCAGACCGCCACCGATCACCACCGCGTGCCGGTAGCGCCGGGCGGCGTCGATCATGGCGTCGGTATCATGGATGTCGCGATAGGAAATGACACCCGCCAGGTCGTTGCCGGGAACGGGCAGAATGAAGGGGTTCGATCCGGTCGCCAGTAGCAGGCGGTCGTACGCTGCCGTGGTGCCATCGTCGGCGATCACCCGCCGCTGCAGGCGGTCAATCTTGCTCACCTTCTTGCCGAGATGCAGCGTGATGCCGTGCGCCGCATACCATTGGTGATCGTTGAGGATGATGTCCTGGATCGTCATCTCGCCGGCGAGCACCGGCGAGAGCAGGATGCGGTTGTAGTTCGGGTGCGGCTCGGCGCCGAAAACGGTGATCTCGTACTGATCGGGAGCGATCTTCAACAACTCTTCAAGCGTGCGCACGCCAGCCATGCCGTTGCCCACCATTACCAGTTTCTTCTTGCTCATTTTCACGACTCCCTTTGCTGCGTCTTGATGGGAGGATCAAAGCAATAATTGGGCCATAGTCTGGATGCGCTGATTTTTCAGGACTTCTGCCACGCCTTGCGTCCTCACTGATGATGCGGCGCACAATCTCGGGGCGTTTTGCTGCATTTTGGTGCGGTGATGCGGTCGCCGGGGGGTGGGGCGGCAGATGGGATCGACTGGCATTCCGGTCGGAAGGGTGGCAGCCACTTCGTAGCATTCGTAGCATTCGTAGCATTCGCTGATCGCTTCGGATCTGATGAATCGATCGCTGCGGAAGGGCAACTTTTTCGCGTCTGCCAGGCAAATATCCGGTTAAAATGCCCTCGGGTTGAAGCAGCTCGTATTGTCGGACATGCCGTTCAGCCTGCCGATGCAGATGGCGGCCATTGGGACAAACCGGGAGAGAATCGATGTATCGAGGGTATATCGCGGCAGTGTTGACATTGCTGGTGACGCTGTTGACCGGCTGCGCCACCAATCCGATGCGCCAATATGACTCGGAGCTCAAGGAAACGGTGAACCTGGTGAAGACCGGTGCGGTCAAACAGGCAATCGAGCAGGTCGAGAAAAATAATACCGCCGGCGCTCTGTCGCAGGACAAAGACATCCTCTATTACTTCGAGAAGGGCGAGCTCCTCAGTCTTGACAAGGACTATGCCGGAAGTCGCGACACCTGGCTGAAAGCCGACGCCATCATTCAGCAATGGGAAGACGAGTACCGTACCAATCCGCAGAAGCTGATCGGCGACATTGGTAGCTACCTGATCAATGACAAGACGCGGCGCTATGACGGTCAGGACTACGAGAAGGTCATGCTGTCGGCGCAACTCACCCTCGATCATATCCTCCTCGGCAGTGCCGATCTGGCGCGCATCGAGATGAAGAAGACCTACGAGCGCGAGCAATTGATCAAGTCTTTCCGCGAGAAGGAATACGACAAGCTCAAGGAAGAGGGCGACAAGCTCAAGGTCGATCACGATCCGAAGCATCTCAAGGACTATCCTCTCGCCGAACTCGACACTCCGGAAGTCCGCGATTTGAAGAACGGCTACCAGAATGCCTTCGCACACTACCTCGCCGGCTACTTCTTCGAGGTCACCGGCGAACCTTCGCTCGCCGAACCGGGCTACCGCAATGCCTTGCAGCTTTCGCCAAACAAGCTGCTCATCCAGGGCAGCCTGAAAAACGTCGGCCGGCGCAAGCCCGGGCCGCGCGAGTCGGACGTGCTCTTCGTCGTAGAATCGGGATTCTCTCCGTCGTGGAAGTCGATCACCATCCCGATCCCGGTGCCGCGCAAGAATGGCCTGGTGGTCACGGCACTCTCGTTTCCGGTCCTCGAGGCCGAGAACCGTGGCTTCGTTCCTCCGGTTTTGACGGTCGCCGGCCGCCAGTTGCCGGTCGAGACGCTGAGCAACATCGACACCATGGCGCGTCGGCTGCTCAAGGATCAAATGCCGTCGATCATTCTGCGCACGGTGATCCGCGCTGCGCTGAAAGCCGTCGCCGAAGAACAGGCGAACAAGGCTTCGCCGATCCTCGGTGTCGTGGTCGGCGTGGCTTCCGTGGCCACCGAGCAGGCCGACGACCGCAGCTGGCGCACACTGCCCGAGCGCATTTCGGTGGCGCGCGCGATCCTGCCACATGGTCGGCGAACGGTCGAGTTCCAGACCGGCGCCGGCGCCTACCCCACCGAGGTCAACATCGGCAGCCGCTTCACCATCATTCCCATCCGACTCACCGGTGGTGCCGTCTATGTTGGCCAGCCGAACGTCGCCATCGAAAGCGCTCAGTCGACCAGTAGTACGCCCAATGCCCGTCCCCAGGCGCGTAGCGTTCGCGGCAAACCGGCAAAGGCGGCGGCAACCCAGTAATCCCGCAGGAGATTCTCATGAGACGCATCTTCCTTATCGCCACCAGCCTGATTTTCGCACTCGCTGCCGCTGGCAACGCGCTGGCCGCGGCCGAAAGGCGCATCGCGCTGGTGATCGGCAACAACGACTATCAGAACGTCACCAAGCTGGAGAAGGCGGTCAACGATGCCAATTCCGTGGCCCGCGAACTCAAGAAGATCGGCTTCGAAGTGATGGCCTACAACAACGTCGGCCAGAAGAAGATGAACCTGGCGGTCAACGAGTTCGTGCAGAAAATCTCCGGCGGCGGGATCGGAATTTTCTTTTTCGCTGGACATGGCTTGCAGGTCAACAACCAGAACTTCCTGGTGCCGGTCGACATGGATTCCCCGCGCAGCGAAAACGACCTCGCCGACCAGGCGGTGAGCGTGCTGGCGATCCAGGACAAGATCGCCGACGCCAAGGCCAAGTTCACCCTGCTCGTTCTCGACGCCTGCCGCGACAATCCCCTGCCGAAGAAAGCCGGCACGCGCTCGATCGGCGCCACGCGTGGTCTGGCGCCGCCGCAGGCGCCCAACGGTCAGGTCGTTCTCTATTCGGCGGGCGCCAACCAGCAGGCGCTCGACAAGCTGGGCGACAACGACAACAACCCGAACGGCCTGTTCACCCGCGAGTTCCTGCCATCGATCACGCAGCCGGGAATCAGCGCCACCGACGCGATGCGCAGGGTGCGCAGCACGGTCACCCAGAAAGCGAAATCGGTCGGCCACGACCAGCAACCGGCACTCTACGAACAAACCGATGGCGACTTCTATTTCGTCGCCGGCCCGGCACCGGCCGCCCCCAGTAGTCCGACAACGGTAGTACAGACGGTCGACCCGAAGGCGGTCGAACTGGCGTTCTGGGACAGCATCAAGAACAGCAAAACGCCGGATGATTTTAGCGATTACCTCAACAAGTATCCGGATGGGCAATTTTCCGCACTGGCCAAGCGCCGCTTGACCGCCACCAGCCAGACAGTAACCCGTGGCGGCGACTCTGCTGCTGCGCCGGCGCCGGAACAACTGGCGCTCAGCAGCCAGCCGCGGCCAGCGGCCGAAACTGCGCCGAGCATCGCCAGCAAGATCGAGGAACTGGGCAAGATGGCTTCCCTCCAGGTGAGTGACATGCGCGCCACCAGGCGCGACAACCTGCTGCGCATCCAGGTCGAAATCACCAATACCAGTTCCAGCAACCAGCAGATGTACTATCGCTTCAAGTGGCTCGACCGCGATGGCTTTTCCGTCTGGGACGATGAGCCGTGGAAACCGCTACTCGTTTATGGCCTGCAGAAGCAGTTGATCAACGTCGTCGGACCGACCTTCAAGGCGACCGATTTCCGGCTAATCCTGCAAAGCCCGAACAACATCAGCAACTGAGTCGTGGCAGCCGGCAGCGGTGAGCGCTCGCCTGGCCCGAGGCGACTTTCACCTCAAACCGGCATGGCGCCACCAGCCCATTTCGCAACACGACCGCTCGTCGGTCGCCAACATCGCCATCAGGAGGTAATGCAATGCAAGGTCAGTTCAATTCCGAAATCCGCCTCACCCTGTTCGCCAGCACACTGGTGCTGGCACTTGCCGGCTGTGCGACGATTTCCTCGCCGACGGTTGGTGGCGGCAATGTCAGCTACGGCGATTCCAAAGCCGTCGAAACGGTGACCACCGACCTTGGCTCGACCGACATCCAGATGATTTCGGAAAAAATGACGCAATCGCTGATTCAGCACCCGTTGATCCAGGATCTGATCCGCAAGCGCCAGTTGCTGATGGCCTCGCCAGTGAAGAACAAGACCAGCGAATATTTCGACACACGCCTGATCACCGACACCATCCTGACGCAGTTGCAGAAAAGTGGGGTCCGCTACGCCATCGAGGGCGAGGACATGCAGAACCAGGTCGATGAACTGCGTCGGCAAAACCAGAGCGGTCTTTATGACAAGGGCAAGTCGGTCAAAATGGGGAGAATGCAGGGTGCCAAATATCGTATCGATGGCAGCATCTCGTCGATTGTGAAGAAGAACGTCGACATCAAGGACGTCTACTACAAGATGAACCTGCGTCTGGTCGAGATCGAGACCGGCATCGTCGAATGGTCCGACGAGAAGGACATCCGCAAATCGGCCAGACGTTAGTCGCCAGCCCTGTCAAGGCACCAGGAGATCTTGAGATGAACGCCATCAACCTTGTCCGTGCGGGCGTTTTCGCACTTCTCGCCGCCACCAGTCTCGCAGTCGCGGCGCCGCCGCCCAAGGTCGCCGTGACCGACCTCGCTTATGAGGAGCGTGTCAGTGAATATTTTCGCGTGGTTGCGGCCAACGCAAAATCGTCACTGCGCGCTTCCGGTCGCGAAAGTGAGCGTGAATCCGACTATGGTTATGCGCGGCGCAGCAGCGGTTCGCTGAACGCCAAGTCGGAGAGCAGCTACTACGAGGCGGAAGGCACCTACAGCTACATCGAGCGCGGCGAGTTACGCAAGTTTACCGCCGACATCAAGGGCGAGATGCTGAAGTCGGGCCGTTTCCAGTTGGTACAGGGCAAACCCTTCACCGACAGTAAGCACGTCGAGAGGTTGTATGACGTCATCGCACGTGTCAGGCAGGGCATGTATCCTGGCGCCGACTATGTACTCTTCGGATCGATCAATAGTATGGAATTCCGCCAGGAAGCCAACCCGATCGACCACACCAACACCGTCTCGCATACGCTCAGCCTTGAACTGGTCGCTGAATTCAGTCTGATCAGCACGCGCGACTACAAGATCAAGGCTGCTTTCAGTGCGATGGGCACCGGCCAGGATGTCAAGCTGATGACCAGCCGTGGCGGCCGTGTCGTTCTCAACCGAGGAAAGGTCGTTTCTGAGGTCTCGAAAAGCCTTGGTGAAGATGTCGCCCGCCAGTTCGACGAGCAATTGGGAGGTATCCGCGGCGACGATTCGCGCGGTGACAGCAGCTATCGCACGCGTGAGGAACCCAATCGTGAGGAAGTGATCATTTTCCGCTGAGAGGCAAAATAGAACTGCTTGTTCCTGGTTGGCCAGCTTGAGCACATGCTGACAGCGATCATGAACGAAGATCCAGCCCCACAGCCGGAGCTTCCGTCCAGTCGCGTGGCGCCAGCATGTCGTAGAGTGCGGCCTCGGCGCTGCCGGCTTCCGGGTGCCAGTCGTAGCGCCATTTGACGAGCGGTGGGAGCGACATCAGGATCGATTCGGTGCGCCCGCCCGACTGCAGGCCGAAGAGCGTGCCGCGATCCCAGACCAGGTTGAACTCGACATACCGTCCGCGCCGGTATGCCTGGAAGTCACGTTCGCGTTCGCCATAGGGCAAGGTCTGCCGCCTTGCAATGATCGGCAGGTAGGCTTCCGTAAACGCGTCACCGACCGCCCGGGTGAGCGCGAAGCAGCGCTCGAAGCCACCCTCGTTGAGATCATCGAAGAAGACGCCACCGACTCCGCGTGGCTCGTTGCGGTGCTTGAGGAAAAAGTACTCGTCGCACCATTGCTTGTAGCGTGCGTGCGTGCCTTCCCCGAAAGGCCGCAGCGCCTGTTTGCAGGTCGTGTGGAAATGCCGGATGTCTTCCGCAAAAGGGTAGTAGGGCGTCAGGTCCATGCCGCCGCCAAACCACCAGGCGGGCTCGGAATCGGCACGGGTCGCGATCAGCGCGCGCACGTTCATGTGCGCGGTCGGGCAGTAGGGATTTTCCGGATGCAGTACCAGCGAAACGCCCATCGCGGCGAAAGCGCGCCCCGCCAGTTCGGGGCGTTTGGCAGTTGCCGAGGCCGGCAGCGCGGCGCCGCTGACCTGCGAGAAAGCGACGCCGCCGCGTTCAAAAATACGGCCACCCTCAAGAATGCAGGTGCAGCCACTGCCCGCGAGTGGCGAGTCAGCTTCCTTTTCCCAGGGGTCGGCGCAAAAGCTCGCGCCAGTACTGCCCTCGAGCGTTTCGAGCGCCGTGACGATATGCGTCTGCAGGTCGGTAAAGTACGCCTTGAGGCGGGCCGGGTCGATCATCCCTGGCCTGCGACTGCCGGTGCCTGCCTGGTTTCGCTCACCGGCTGATGGCGCGGTGGCCGATGTCCCGGCGATACTGCATGCCGTCGAAGTGAATGCCGACAATCAGGTCATAGGCGCGTCTCTGTGCCTGTTTGACGTTGTCGGAAAGTGTCGTGACGCACAGCACACGACCACCGGCGGTGACGATTCGGCCATCGCTTTCGCTGCTGCCGGCATGGAAGACATGGCAGTCCTCGCTGTTCTGCGGTAGACCGCTGATCAGATCGCCGGTGCGTGGGGTGCCGGGGTAATTGGCTGCAGCCAGTACGACGCCCAGTGCAACGCGACGGTCCCAGCTCGCTTCAACCAGGTTGAGCCGGCCGGCCAGGGCATGGTCGAAGAGAGTCAGCAGGTCGGATTTCAAGCGCATCATGATCGGTTGTGTTTCCGGATCGCCAAGCCGGCAATTGAACTCGACGGTCTTGACCGATCCGTCCTTGCCAATCATCAGGCCGGCGTAGAGGAAGCCGGTGTAGGGGATGCCGTCAGCGGCCATTCCCCGGACTGTCGGCAGGATGATCTCGCGCATGGCGCGGGCGTGGACTTCAGGAGTGACCACGGGTGCCGGTGAGTAAGCGCCCATGCCACCGGTGTTGGGGCCGGTATCGCCGGCGCCGATGCGCTTGTGATCCTGACTCGATGCCAGCGGCAGGGCATTCTTGCCGTCGACCATGACGATGAAGCTGGCTTCTTCGCCTTCAAGAAATTCTTCGATCGGCGCGCGTGCCGGGGCCGAGTCTTTCGCTGTGCTGTCACCGCTTGCGGGGAGCATGTGGTTGATCGCATCATGGGCATCGGCCAGGTTCATGGCTACCACCACCCCTTTGCCGGCGGCCAGTCCATCGGCCTTGATGACAATCGGTGCGCCCTGCTGGTCGACGTAGGCATGTGCCGCTCTGCTGTCGGAGAAGGTCGCGAAGCGGGCGGTGGGAATGTTGTGCCTGGCCATGAAGCGCTTGGCGAAGTCCTTCGAACTTTCGAGTTGGGCGGCTTCCCTGGTCGGACCGAAGATCTTCAGGCCACGGTCGCGAAAAAGGTTGACAATACCGGCGGCGAGCGGTGCTTCGGGGCCGACTACCGTGAGATGGACCTTGTGCTTTGCGGCGAAGTCGGCGAGCGCCTCGGGGTCGGTGATGTTGACATTCTCGAGTTCACGCTCGCGCGCGGTGCCGGCGTTGCCCGGTGCGACGAAGACCTTCTGCAGGCCCGGGGTCTTCGCCAGACGCCAGGCGAGTGCATGCTCACGACCGCCGGAGCCGATGACCAGTATCTTCATGACCATCCTTTCACCACCAGAACTGCTGTGTGTGCCCGTTGGTGCGCACCCGTCAAACTGCGCCGTACCCAGGCACTGACAAGCCTGTTCACAATCTTCTGCACCACATCTTCCCCCGCTGTCGCTCGCTCGAGAATCAGTGCCGGAAGTGCCGGGCACTGGTGAACACCATTGTCAGGCCATGCTCGTCGGCGGCAGCGATCACCTCCTCGTCACGCATCGAGCCACCTGGCTGGATGACTGCCTTGGCGCCTGCAGCCGCCAGAACGTCAAGCCCGTCGCGGAAGGGGAAGAAAGCATCGGAGGCGACACAGGAACCTGCCAGGTCGAGGCCGGCATTCTGCGCTTTGTTGGCGGCGATGCGAGCCGAATCGACGCGGCTCATCTGGCCGGCGCCAACACCGAGGGTCATGCCGCGTCCGCAGAATACGATGGCATTGGACTTGACGAACTTGGCAACGCGCTAGGCGAAAAGAAGATCCTCGATCTGCGCATCGGTCGGTGCGAGTTTGCTCACTACCCTCAGGTCGGAGGCCTGGACGTTGAAGCGGTCGGGCGTCTGCAGCAGCAACCCGCCACCGACACGCTTCATTTCGAAAGTATGCTGGCCCCTGGCCAGCGGCAGTTCGAGGACGCGCAGATTCTGTTTGGTGGCCAGCAGCGCGCGGGCGGCGTCGCTGAAAGCCGGTGCCAGCAGGACTTCGACGAAATGTTTGCGAGCATTCATGGCGGCCACGACATCGGCGTCTACCGTGCCGTTGAAAGCGATGATGCCGCCAAAGGCGGAAGTCGAGTCGGTCTGGAAGGCTTTTTCGTAGGCAGACAGGAGGCTGAGATCGATCGCCACGCCGCAGGGATTGGCGTGTTTGATGATCACGCAGGCGGGAGTGTCGAAAGTCTTGACACATTCCCAGGCGGCGTCGGCATCGGCGATGTTGTTGTATGAGAGTTCTTTGCCCTGCAACTGCCGGTAGTTGGCGATCGAACCCGCCAATGGTGTGGGATCGCGGTAGAAGGCTGCCTGCTGGTGCGGATTCTCGCCGTAACGCAGCGTCTCGACGCGATCGAAAGCAAGTTGCAGAGAATCGGGAAACGGCCCGGCCTGGTTCGATGCGTCGAGCGAAGTCAGCCAGTTGGCGATCGCCGCGTCGTAGCGCGCAGTGTGCGCAAAGGCCTTTTTGGCCAGCGCGAAGCGTGTGCCGAGACTCAGTGCACCATCGCTGGCCGCCATCTCGGCGAGCAGAGTAGAGTAGTCCTCTGGATCGGTGACCACGGCCACGCCGGGGTAGTTCTTGGCGGACGAACGCAGCATGGCCGGACCGCCGATGTCGATGTTCTCGATTGCCTCGGCGAGGGTGACGCCGGCTTGGGCGATGGTTTCACGAAAGGGGTAGAGATTCACACACACCAGATCGATGGTCGGGATGCCGTGCCGTTCAAGCGTAGCCATGTGCTCGGGCAGATCGCGACGCGCCAGGATGCCAGCATGTACCTTCGGATGCAGGGTCTTGACGCGGCCGTCGAGCATTTCCGGGAAACCCGTGTAATCGCTCACCTCGGTGACTGGTAGGCCGGCGTCGCGGAGCATCCGAGCGGTGCCACCGGTCGATAACAGTTTGACATCGTGGGCGATCAGGCCCTGCGCGAATTCGAGGGCGCCATTCTTGTTGGAGAGGCTGATCAGGGCTTGGCGGATTTTCATGGTGGGCAGGTGGCAGCTCTTAGAAAAGGGTAAAAGGAATGTTCAGTCGATCAGCTTGTGGTCGAGCAGTTTCTTGCGCAGTGTGTTGCGATTGATCCCGAGGATCTCGGCCGCCAAGGTCTGGTTGCCGCCGGCCTGTTTGAGAACGACTTCAAGCATTGGGCGCTCGACGCTCTTGATCACCATCGCGTAAACTGCAGCCGGCTTCTCGCCTTCAAGCTGTTGAAAATAGTTTTCCAGCGCCTTGCCGACGCAAGTTGCGATATGGTCATCATCGTTGCGCTTCATGCTGCGAGATCCTCGAAGTTGGCATGCGGTGAAGGGGCAGAGCTGACGTAGCTCAGATGCTCGTGGTGTTCAGCGAGGGCGGAGAAAAAATCATGGACTGCCTGTCTTTGCAGTTCGATGGTCGGCAACTGGTTCATCCTGTGACGGAAAGCCGCCGAGCCGACCAGACCCCTGGTATACCAGGAAATATGCTTGCGTGCGATACCGACACCGGTGTCGACGCCGTAAAAGAGATATAGATCCTCAAGGTGTTCGAGCAGCACCTCGTGAATTTCACTGACCAGGGGTGGCGGCAGGTGCGTCCCGGTGTTCAGGAAATGCTCGATCTCGCGGAACAGCCATGGGCGCCCCTGCGCGGCGCGGCCGATCATCAGCGCGTCGGCATGGGTAGTATCAAGAACATGCTTTGCCTGTTCCGGAGAGCCGATGTCGCCGTTGGCGATGATGGGAATTGTCGCTATGGCTTTCGCTGCCCGGATCGTCTCATATTCGGCCTGGCCGCTGTAGCCGCAGGCGCGCGTGCGGCCGTGCATCGCCAGAGCTCTGATACCTGACTGCTCGGCGATCTCGAGGATACTCAGGGCGTTGCGACTGTTCTTGTCCCAGCCGGTACGGATCTTCAGCGTCACCGGTGTGCCCGGTACGGCATTGACGACGGCTTCAAGAATCTGCCGGACCAGCGGTTCGTCCCTGAGCAGGGCGGAACCGGCCATGACGTTGCAGATTTTCTTCGCCGGGCAGCCCATGTTGATGTCGATGATCTGGGCACCTCGTTCAACATTGTAGTGTGCCGCAGCGGCCATCATCGAGGGACTGGCGCCGGCGATCTGTACCGAGATCGGGGCAAGCTCGCCCGCATGGTTGGCACGGCGTTGGGTCTTCATGCTGCCATACAGCAGGGAGTTTGAAGTGACCATCTCGGACACGGCCAAACCCGCACCCATGCGCTTGCAGAGTTGCCTGAAGGGGCGATCGGTGACGCCCGCCATCGGCGCGACGAACAACTGATTGCGAAGCGAAAAACCGAGAAATTCCATGCTGGTGAGGTGCCGGAGGGCAAGGCAAGACCCGGATTCTACCGCGATTGCTGCCGCGAAAACAGACACTTCTTGCCTCCGGGTGAGGCGCGAAGGGGCATTTTCGCCTGTTCACCGGCCGGATCGCCGATCCTCGCTAGCGGTTTTCTTTATGCCAGTTGTCAACCGCCACCAGAAGAGAGCGTTATCCCAGCATGGATGGCAGGAAAATATACTTCGACAGGAGAATACAATGGGTAGCCTAAGCAGCGAGTCTTTTGACCAGTTTCTCGATTCACTCAAGCAGGCGGGTGTGGAAATCAGCAATGAAGGTGAGTTGCGCGAGCGCCTGGCCGAAGCTCAGCGTTGGCGCTTTGCTTTCGCTACGCTGGCAGCCAATGGCCGTCCTTTGGGGATTCGTTTTCAAGATAGTAGTAGTGGCGTGAACGAGGCGGATATCCACCGCGCCTTTGCACGCTTCCAGTTTCCTGAAATTTGGCAGACCACCTTTGCTGCCAGCCTGCGGGCTGAGCACTGACCAGTCCCGAAAGTGGCTGTGCCGCCGGTTCGTTGCCTCAACAGACCGGTCTCTTCCAACAGTTTCGACCCCTCCGACGTTTGCACAACGTTGATGCTTGTTGAACGACGGTGGCGAGGTGAGTCATAATGTCGGTATGAACGACTCACCTCCCCAGGATCCGCGTCGGCGGCTCCGTGAACTTCTCGCCATCCCTGAGCGCGATCGCACCGACGAGCAATGGGATGAACTGATCGAGATCGAGATCACCCTTGCTCCGGGAAACCGCGAGTCCGAGCGTCCTTCGGACCGCCAACCGGAGAAGCGCCAAGGAACTCCCGGTCAGGTCCGTCGCCCGGACCAACGCAAGACCGGGGCCCGGCCTGCCACCCAGAGGCCGGACCCACGCCCGCCTGCTGCCAGAACCGAACCCACAGCGGAGGCGCAGCCTGACCTACGATCGCCCGACGCGCGACCGCCAAAGCGACATGTTCGGCGGCCAAGGCGTCCACCCGAGACCCCAAGCGAAGGCTGACTCGGTTGCGTGCTCAGCACCGCCACCGAGTAAATGGCGCTGTGACCGCATGCCGACAGCCAGCGCTTGCCAAAAGTGGTGTCAAATCAGCCAGTGCTCCCGGTTCGTAGCCACAGGCACTTGCCTTTGCTGGCTTGTTCAATGGCTGCTAATAGCTGCTCGTGCACAGCAAGTTCTTCCTGGCTGGCGCGCCGGACCTGCTGTGCCCGACGCTGCCTGCCGGGGCTGAAGGTTCCGGCAGCGTCGATCCCGTTCGTTTTGTCGTCGCCAAGATCCATGATCAGGCTTTCCTGACCGCGGGTCATTGCCAGATAGACCTCGGCAAGAATCTCGGCATCGAGCAAGGCACCGTGCAGCGTGCGGTGCGAGTTGTCTACTCCGTAGCGGTCGCAAAGCGCGTTGAGGTTGTTCTTCTTTCCGGGGTGTAGATCCTTGGCCATGCGCAGGGTGTCGCACACACCGTGGCAGACCGTGTTCACCGGCGCCATGTCGAGCAGCGCCAGTTCGGCGTTCAGGAAACCGACGTCGAAAGCGGCGTTGTGAATGACGAGTTCAGCATCGCGCACAAAGTCGAGGAACTCCGCCGCAATATCGGCAAAGCGCGGTTTGTCGAGCAGAAACTCGCGACTGATCCCGTGCACCGAGAGGGCGCCAGAATCGATATCCCTCTCCGGATTCAGATAGCTGTGGAAGTGTCGGTTGGTCAGGCGCCGATTGCGCATCTCGACGCCGGCGATTTCGATGATGCGGTGTCCGAGCTTGTGCTCCAGGCCGGTCGTTTCAGTGTCCAGGAAAATCTGGCGCATGTTCGTCTTCCTTGAGGTCTATTGCGGCTTGCGGGTAATTGACAGCTCGTCCATGGCGCGATTGGCCAGAGCGTCGGCGCGTTCATTGCCGCTGTGCCCGGCATGCCCCTTGACCCAGGACCATTTGATCCGGTGCTGGCCAGTCAGCTCATCAAGACGCTGCCAGAGGTCGGCGTTCTTGACCGGCTTCTTGTCGGCAGTGCGCCAGCCATTGCGCTTCCAGTTGTGAATCCACTCGCTGATGCCTTTTTGCACATACTGCGAATCGGTATGCAGATTGACTGTCGCCGGTCTCTTCAGCGCTTCGAGGGCACGTATCGCGGCAGTCAGTTCCATCCTGTTGTTGGTGGTGGCCACTTCACCACCCCAGAGTTCCTTCTCCCGATCGCCAGCCCGCAGGAGAACGCCCCAGCCGCCGGGTCCAGGGTTGCCGCGACAGCCACCGTCGGCGTAGATGGTGACGACTTCTTCATCGCTCATGGGATTTCCTTTTTGCTGACTATGGACAATGCCTTACGAGGGGACCGCTGTTGCTTCCAGCTCGGCAGGATCAGACGCATGCCATGCACGCGCTTGATCGCACGCAGCAGATAGACGCCGCCGGCAAAAGCCCACCAGCGATCGCCGGCGGCTTCCATGAAGTGCCAACGCTTCAGCCAGTGCTCATGTGTGCATGGCGGTGAATAACAGCCAAAAGTACCCCGTTCGACCTCGAAGCCGAGCAGTTGCAGCCAGTCCTTGAGACGCCGTACCGACAGGTAGTGGCCGTTCCACGGAAAATGGCCGGGGCAGTTCGGCAGAGCACGGCGCAGACCCCAGATGGAAATCGGGTTGAAACCGGTAATCAGCACTTCGCCTTCCGGGATCAGGACGCGCTCAACTTCGCGCAGAATCTGGTGTGGGTCCGCACGGAACTCAAGGACATGCGGCATGACCACCAGATCGATGCTGTGTGCCGCGAAGGGAAGTTGCCGAAAATCGCAGAAGACATCGACCTGGCCCGAATCGTCTGCCACCTGTCGGAGGGGGATACGGTTCTGGGCAAGCAGATCGCACTGTGGGAGACCCAGCTGGACGGCATTGTAGCCAAAAAGGTCGGCGACGACCGCGTCGATCCTGGCTTGCTCCCAAGCCATGACGTAGCGCCCTTGCGGGCTTTCCAGCCAGGTGTCGAAGCCAGGGATTGACATTTTCCGCAGTTCTTCCAAAATCGACCAATGTTCAAAGTTACCCGGATTCCAGCCTTCAAGGATAACTACATCTGGTTGTTGCGCAAGGGCGCGACAGCAACTGTGGTTGATCCTGGCGATGCGCGCCCCGTTCTCGACGTGCTCGAGCGAGAGGGTTTGTCGTTGAGCGCCATTCTCATCACCCATCACCACGCCGATCATCAGGGCGGGGTTGCCGGATTGCTGGCACAGCATTCCGCCGAGGTCTTTGGTCCAGCAGCGGAGTCGATTGCCGGTATCAGCAAACCCTTGCGTGGTGGCGACACGGTGAGCATTGCGCCTTGCGACATCGAATTTCAGGTGATCGCAGTGCCCGGACACACGCTTGGACACATTGCGTATTATGGCTCAGGCTGCCTGTTCTGTGGCGACACCTTGTTCGCCGGTGGCTGTGGCCGTCTGTTCGAGGGGACCGCCGCACAGATGGCTGATTCGCTGGCCCGCCTGGCCGCGCTGCCAGATGACACAGCGGTGTATTGCGCCCATGAGTACACGCAGGCGAATCTGCGCTTTGCGCTGGCGGTCGAGCCCGGGAATCGGCGGCTGCAAAGCCGTTTCGAGGAAGTTGCTGCGACTCTTGCCAGGGGGGGGGCTACGCTGCCATCGACGATTGCCATCGAGAAGGCGAGCAATCCCTTTCTGCGTTGTGGCGAACCGGAAGTGGTGGCTTCAGCCCGCAGCAGAGTGCCTGCGGCGCGCGATGAAGTGGCGGTATTTGCTGCACTGCGCGAGTGGAAGAACCACTTCTGAACGTTCGTTCAGCCGCTTTCGTCGGGCGTAGTGAGTCGCCTGGCTGACTGCCACGCCCGGCTGACCGTGTTGAGCACCTTGCCGGCGTTGAACGGCTTGATGATGAAGCCACTGGCGCCGCCCTGAATCGCTTCCCGGACGTTGTCCACGCTGGGGCTGCCGGTGATCATCACGACGACGATCTCCGGGTGCGTGGCCCTGATCGTCTGCAGGGCCTCGAGGCCACCGATCTCGGGCATCAGGATATCCAGGCAGATGATATCGGGCCGCAGGCGCTCTACGAGTTCGAGTGCGGCGACACCATTCCTCGCTTCGCCAATGACCTCGTATCGGTTGCTGCGCAGAATGGTGCGCAGCAGCGTCCGCATCAGATCGTTGTCATCGACGATGAGGACTCGCTGAAGCGACGATGAGTTCATCCTGCGTGCCTGTGAAAACTTGTCGGAATCCGTGGCCGGAAGCGTCCAGCCGCAAGCCGGTGGCTACGCTGCGGCTCGGCGCTTGTCGCAAGGCGAGTGCGGGAAAAGCCTCGTCGTGCTAAATTGGTGTTTTCCCCAGCCTGCCTGCGGCCAGCTGTCATGACCGAAAAAAACCGTACCGCCACTGCCACCGCCTCCATGAGCCTCAGAAAATACGGGTTGCGCGTTATACTTTGCGTGCTGGTCATCGGTGCTTTGGGCTATTTTGCACTGCCTCCGCTCGTGCAATCGACGCTTGTCGAGAAACTCTCCGAGGCCTTGCACCGACCGGTAACCGTTGACAGAATCAGCATAAACCCCTATGCGCTGTCCTTGCAAGTTGTCGGACTTGCGATTCAGGAAAAAGGGGGAGGAGAGAAGGTTCTGGGATTTGACCGCCTGTATGTCAACGTCGAATCGACTTCGCTGTGGCGTGGTGGCCCGGTAATCAGTGAGCTGAAACTGGAGGGGCCGGCCTTGAAGGTCGTGCGTCTGCCTGACGGACGCTTCAACTTCTCTGATCTGATCGACGAGTGGATGGGCAAGCCGGAGTCCAATGATCCTGTCTCGCTTTTTTCACTCAACAACATCCAGATCACTGGCGGCAGGCTCGAATTCGACGATCAGGCCAACGGGGGAAAGCACCTCATTGACGAGATTAACATTGCGTTGCCGTTTATCTCGAGCTTGCCCCAGGCCACAGAGATCTATGTCGAGCCGGCTTTTTCGGCGTCGATCGATGGCTCGCCACTACTCGTCCAGGGCAGGAGCAAACCTTTCGCAAAATCGATCGACAGCGAGTTGGCGTTTGATTTTCGTGATGTGCAACTGGGCAGATATATTGCTTATGTGCCGATTCGCTTGCCGATTCAGGTCGTCTCCGGTGCCCTCGACAGTGACTTGAAGCTGGTTTTTCGCCGACAGGACGACCAGCGTTCGACCGTTGCTCTCGCAGGCAATGTCGCCATTCGGGATCTGAACGTCCAGGATTCTTCAGGTTCACCACTGCTGTCCCTGAAGCGCATCGACGTTCAGCTTGGGTCTCTGGATCCGATCAATCGAAACTTCGTGATCGATAGGGTAGCCGTCGATTCGCCCGAGATCCATGCGCGGGTCAGTCGGCAGGGCACGATCAACTGGATCGATTTCTTCAGCAGGGAACTCTCAGAACTCGCAGCCCACGAGGGGGCTGCGCCGGATGTGCAGCCTGCACCGCTCGCGTGGTCGCTGGGTGAAGCGAAGCTCACCGGCGGTGCGCTGCGCTGGCTCGACGAGTCGCATGGCAAGCCATTCCATGCGAGCGTCGAAGGAATCGATCTTGCCTTGCAGAAACTGGATTCCAAGGGTGGCGCTGCGGCCGAGTTCGCTGCCGCCTGGCGCCTGCAGGCTGCCCAGTGGATCAAGGTCGATGCTTTCTCGGTCAAGGGAGGTCGGCTGGATCTGGCCAAGCGTGAAGTGGTGATCGATGAGGTCGCGGCACGCGGCGCCAGCTTGCTGATTCGGCGCGCTGCCGACGGCAGCATCGAGTTTGTCGAGCCTCCTTCCTTGCGTGTGGTCAAGGCTTCGCAGAAGGATTCCTTGCGCCCATGGCAGGTGAGCGTCGCCAAGTACCGCGGTGAAGACCTCGGGCTGCGTTTCGAGGATGCGGCTGTCTCGCCGGTGGCGACGCACACCATTGAAGGCATGAGCATTGATGCCGAAAACCTGTCCACCGAACCCGGCAGGACCGCCAGGGTGTCGACGCGTTTGCGGCTCAATCGCAAGGGAGAGGTCGAGGCTGCTGGCAGCGTGAAGGTCTTCCCGCTCGATCTGGACCTCAAGGTGGCCGTCAAGACGCTGGAACTCTTGCCACTGCAACCCTACTTTACCGAGCGGCTGAACATCGATGTCACCCGCGGCCAGGTGACGCTGAACGGGGTCGTGCAGTTGCGCCAGGTCGGGACCGGCGCCGTCGACGCGGCCACGCTGGCTGGGGGAGTCTCCGGGCAGGTGACGGTAGGCGATTTCTACGCGGTGGACAAGATCAATTCCGCCGATTTCCTCAAGTGGAAGTCCCTCTACCTCGGCAAGATCGATGTGCGCCTGAATCCGGATTCGCTGTCGATTGGCGATGTGGCGCTCGCTGATTTTTTTGCGCGCGTGATCATCAGCCGTCAGGGCCAGCTGAACCTGTTGCAGATCGTTCGCCAGACCGACGCAGCACCATCTGCCGTGGCAGCCAAGTTGTCGGCGCAAGCGGAGGGGCTTGCCGGTGCAGGTACGGCGGTGGCGCCGCTGGTCGCCAGCGGCAAGCCATCGCTGCCGATCAAGATTGGCAAGATCACGCTGCAGAACGGCGATATCCGGTTCAGCGACAATTTCATCAAGCCGAACTACTCGGCCAATCTCAGGAAAATTGGTGGAAGCATCAGCGGGCTGTCCTCGGTGAATGACAGCGTCGCGAGCCTCGACCTGCGCGGAAGTTACGACAATATCGCGCCTATCAACGTATCGGGGCAGATCAACCCGCTGTCGGCCAAACCCTATCTTGATCTTCAGGCCGATATCAAGGGGATCGAGATGAGCTCACTGTCGCCGTACTCGGGCAAGTATGCCGGGTACGCGATTGAAAAAGGCAAGTTGTCGCTGTTCGTCAAGTACAAGATCCAGAATGACCAGCTGACTGCCGAGAATCGGGTCTTTCTCGATCAGCTGACCTTTGGCAACGCGGTAGATAGTCCGGATGCGACCAAGCTGCCGGTGACTCTCGCCCTTGCCCTGCTCAAGAACCGCAACGGAGAGATCGACATCAATCTGCCGATCGCCGGTTCTCTCAATGATCCCGAATTCAGTGTCGGTGGTCTGGTCGTCAAGGTGATCGTGAACCTGCTGGTCAAGGCGGTGACTTCGCCCTTTGCCTTACTGGGATCGATATTTGGCGGTGGTGAGGAGTTGTCGAACGTCGAATTCGCTTTCGGACAGGCATTGATCACGCCTCCGGCACAGCAGCGGCTGGAAAATCTGGCCAAGGCCCTGATCGACCGGCCCGCGCTCAGGCTCGAAATCGAAGGGCGTGCAGACCCGGAGAACGATCCCGAGGGATTGAAACGAGATCGCCTGGATCGCAAGCTGCGGGCGCTGAAGCGGGATGATTTGACCAGGAAGGGTGTCGAGAGTGGTTCGACGGATGCCATCGAGATCGCTGCCAACGAGTATCCCGTGCTGCTTGAGCGTGTCTATCGTGCCGAGAAGTTTCCCAAACCGCGTAATCTGGTGGGTCTGGTGAAGGGGCTTCCGGTCGAGGAAATGGAGAAACTGATTCTCGCCAATGCCGTCGTGGATGAGGAAGATTTGCGAGATCTTGCCGATCGCAGGGCAAAAACGGTACTGGACTGGCTGGTGGCCCATGAGGTTCCCGCAGAGCGCCTATTCCTGCTGCCGGTGAAGCTGGTGACGACGGATGGCAAATCGGAAGCAGCAAACAGGGAAAGCCGAGTTGCCCTGTCCTTGAAATAGAACTGCCTTGCGAATCTGGACAGTCCTAACGGTCATGACTTTTCCAGGCACCACCGATCATGAAGGTCATGGCCGTTTCCCTCTCCCCCAACCCCTCCCCCGCGAGTGGGGAGGGGAGGTTCGTGAGTCGCTGGCGCGACTTTCATGGTAGTCGGAAAGAAGCTGCGGATGAGTGAGTATGTGGCAAATACTCCAAGTAAAGGGGCTACAGCAGAAGAGAAATGAGCAAAACCGAACTCGAAGCAGCGTTTTGTGCGACGACGTATCGGGTGACGACCCCCGAGGGCTTTTTTTCCTTGCGAATTGGCGTACCTGCCCCCGCTTTCGACGCTTTCCTGCTTGGCCTGGCCGCCGCTCAGCATCTGGCCTGCGATGACGAGCCTGGGAAGGCCTCCGAGATGTGCTGGGGGATAGTTACGGCATACAATCCGGCAGCGCTGTTCCCTGAAGAGAAGAACCGGCTTGCTCAGGAGCGATTGCTCGAAAGAATCCAGGCCTTGGGCTGGTGTTTTCTTGCCGCCAGCAACCTTGCCGACGACGGTATCTGGCCCGAGGAACCGAGTTATCTAGTATTGCAAGCGGACGAGCAACAAATGCGCATGCTGGCGAGCGAGTTCAGTCAACTCGCCGTGGTTTGTGGACGAACGGGCTCGGTACCGAAACTGCTCTGGCTTTGAGGCTTGCCGGGGATAGTGACTATGGTTGCCTGACCGGTGGCAGGCGCGCCTGGATACGCCTGGAATATTTTTTCTGTGAGGTGATGGAGCACTGTGAGCAAGCACGTTGGGCGTTTCGAGATCATTCGTGAACTGGGTCGAGGTGCCCAGAGCATTGTCTATCTCGCTCGTGATCCACATTTGCAAAGACAAGTGGCGATCAAGACGCTCCACTTTGCACGTTCTGATCCGCAGCAGAATCGCCAGTTGCTGGATGAGGCAAGGATGGTCAGCCAGTTACGCCACCCGAACATCGTTCCGATCTTCGAGGCTGCCGAGGAACGGGGTGATCTTTATCTCGTTTTCCAGTACGTCCCGGGCAAAAACCTGGCCGAGCACCTGGCGCAGAGCGGCGCGCCGAAGCCAGCCAGAGCGATTGCGATCATGCAGGCGATCCTCGATGCAATTGCGCATGCGCATGCGGCGGGAATCATCCATCGTGACCTCAAGCCGAGCAACATTCTGATTGACGACGATGAACTGCCGCGCGTGATGGATTTCGGCATCGCCGCTCGTACCGGGGCGCTGTCGGGCGACGGCGGACAACTGACTGGCACACCGGCCTACATGGCACCAGAGTACATTTTGCAGCGCACGAGCAGCGAACGGTCCGACATTTTTTCGGCGGGCATGGTTTTCTATGAGTTGCTGACCGGCAAGCGGGCGATTCCCGGGAACGACATTCTGCTGGTGATG
>RRZU010128696.1_pt1 | contig 19959 bp, 28 predicted proteins | sample 2165561 | NCBI WGS metagenome assembly RRZU01 (sample SAMN10456909, study PRJNA506462) | wastewater metagenome | isolation source: wastewater sludge | place: USA: Moscow, Idaho | reverse complement strand
TGCTGCCGGCGTTTTTCATTGCCGGGGCGATGTCGGCCTTGATCCCCCGGGAGGCGATCACCCGCTTTCTCGGGCGCAGTTCGAGCAAGGCGGTGTCCTATCCGGCGGCCGCGGCAGCGGGGTCGCTGCTGGCGGTGTGCTCGTGCACCATCGTCCCGCTGTTTGCGGGCATTCACAAAAAGGGCGCGGGGCTGGGGCCGGCGATCACCTTTTTGTTTTTTGCGCCGGCGGCCAACATCCTGGCGCTGGTTTACACCGGCGGCATCATCGGCCCCGATATGGCGATTGCGCGCTTCGTGCTGTCGCTGATCTTCGGGATCGGCATCGGCCTGATCATGGCGCTGCTCTTCCGGGCCGACGATGCGGCCCACGACCAGGCCACCGACAGCGCCTTCGGCGCCGCTGGCGCCCAGGGCATGGGGCGGGCCGCGCTGTTCTTTCTGCTGGTGTGGGTCGCCCTGCTGCTGGCGGGCACCCTGAAGCTGGGCGTGCTGACGGGCAGCTGGTTCCAGTTCGAGCTCCCGCTATCCGCGGCCGAGACGTGGCAGGCGGGGCTCGACCAGCTGGTGCCCTTCGACGCCGACAAGGGCGAAGAGGGTGTCTCGGTGCAGGGCGTGCTCCTCATCGGCCTGCTGGTGGCGATTGGCGCGAGCGCCTGGCGCGGCATCGAGAACATCCAGAGCGGCGCCAATCGGTGGACTGGCATCAGCCTGGGGCTGATCGCCCTCACGCTGCTGCTGGCGGCCCTGACCATCCAGGCCACGCCCGGCGGGCTGCGCATCGGCGTCACCGGCAAGTTCTTCGGTGTCGCGTTGGCGCTGGCCGCGCTCCTGCAGATCGGCCGCCGGCACATGTCGGAGGATGAGCGGCAGGACTGGCTGTGGGAGTCGTGGCGTTTCGTGAAGCAGATCTTTCCGCTGCTGGTGACGGGTGTGTTCATCGTCGGGATGGTCCGCGTGCTGATCCGCCCCGAGTGGATAGAATCCCTCGCCGGCGCCAACACGCTGCAGGGCAACCTGGCCGGGGTGGTCTTCGGCGTCTTCATGTACTTCCCGACCCTGGTCGAGGTGCCCATCGCCAGGATGTTCCTCGACCTGGGCATGCACCGCGGGCCGCTGCTGGCCTACCTGATGGCCGATCCGGAGCTCTCGCTGCAGAGCATCCTGATCATCTCCGCGATCATCGGGCGCACCAAGGCATGGACATACGTGGCGCTGGTGGCCCTTTTCAGCACCGTTGCCGGGCTCACCTACGGGGCCTGGATAGACGGCACGCCGCTTCTCGTGCTGGCCCTGGGCTTGGCCGGCTTCGTCGCTGCGCTGGCGGGGCTGCTGTCGATGGCCAGCCGCCGGCAAACCACTTCAATCAAAGGAGTCTGATCATGCTGAACATCAAGGTTCTCGGCCCCGGCTGCGCCAACTGCCGGAAACTCGAGGAGATCGCCCGCGAAGCGGTGGCCGCCCTCGGCGTCGACGCGGAGATCAGCAAGGTCACCGACATGCAGCAGATCATCGCCTACGACGTGCTGAAGACGCCCGGGCTGGTGATCAACGAGAAGCTGGTGTCCTCCGGCCGGATTCCCACCCCGCAGACGGTCGCCGAGTGGATCCGCGCGGCAAGCTGAACCGCCGCCTTGTGCGGGCTCCGGGACTTGGGTAGATTTCCGCCAGTTCTTTGCGGGGAGGCGCGCCGGACGCGGCGCCTCCCGTGCATATTCAGCGCCCTGCGCTGCGCCCAAACCATCGAGAGCATGAGAATCAATCTTAAAGTCCCCTTCGCCGAGAAGGATGAAGCCAAGAAGCTGGGCGCCCGCTGGGATGCGGCGCGCAAGCTGTGGTACGTGGATGGCAAGGCCGACCTGTCCCCGTTTGCGCGCTGGTCCCCCAGCCCCCACGACGGCGCCGCGGCGCCCGCCACGGCTGTCAAGGCCGCGGGACGCAAGATGGAGGCGAGCAGCCTGGTCATCGTCGGCAGCAACTACCGGGCCTGTCAGCCCGTCTGCGAGTGCCCGCCCTGGGAGGTCTGCCCCCGCTGCGAAGCCATCTCGTTCCCACACCCGGCAAGTGCCGGGGCGCGGGCTTGAGCACCCACCCGGCAGGCTCCAAATGGACGAACTGATCGCCGAACTCCAGCGGCTCTATCTGGCCGGGCCCTCCGATGCGCCTGCCGCCGCCCTGCTCACCATGCTGCGGGGGGAGGGCGGAGCGAGCATCGACCTCCTCGGCCCCGACGGGACGGTGCGCGCCCTCGTCATCGAGCTCGACAGCGGCCTCTGGACTCAGGCTGCACAGCTCTACGAGGGCGTGCAGAGCGAACTCGAGCTGCCGGCCCCCGCCGTTTCGGTGTCGGGCGGCAAGACCTACGGGCTGTGGTTCTCGTTTGCCGTTGCGGTGCCGCTTTCCCGGGCCGAGACGTTTGCCGAAGGGCTCCGGCAGCGCTACCTCGCCGAGGTGCCGGCAACGCGGCTCACGCTGCACCCCCGCGGCCCGCTTCAGCTGGTGCCCGCCCACCTGGGGGAGGGCAGATGGTCGGCCTTCATCGACGCCAGCCTCGGCAGCATGTTCGTCGACGAGCCCTGGCTGGAGATGGCCCCGAGCCTGCACAAGCAGGCCGAACTACTGGCGGGGCACGCAAGCATCAAGCCTGACGCCCTGGAGAGGGCGCTGGGCCTTCTGCCAGCGGCGAGTGCCAACACCGCCGCAGCCAATCGCCAGGCTCCAGCCGGCCATCACGAGCCCGTGGGCTTCCTGCTCGCGGTCATGAACGACGACAGCGTGGAAACGGGCCTGCGGATAGAAGCCGCCAAGGCGCTGCTACCGTATTTCCGCAAGGCGCTGGACTGAGCGGGGCTAGGCCGGCGGCTCGCCCTGGTGGAAGCCCTGGCAGGGCCGCAGCTCAGGGCGCGACTCCGACTCACCCATGTCCTCGCGCCAGCGCTCTGCCTCGGCTTCGCGCCGGTGCGGCAGCTCGAGGCCTTGAGTCGCCAGGCGAGCGAGGCGGGAGGCGCGGCTGCTCTCGCTGATCCAGCGCAGCAGGGCATCGAACACCGACAGCTTGGCCTGTCCCACGCGCCGGGCCGCCTAGCAACGGTAATCCGGGCGACGATACTCGCGCATGATGCGCTCCTGCTCGGCGAGGCTGCGCGAGCGGTTCAGCTCGGTCTGGCGCGCCCCGAAGGCGTCCCGCGCATCGATCGTGTTGCGGGCCGCCTCGATGGAACGGATGCAGCGCCAGCGCACGCCGGCCCGGGTCGTGACCTGCCGCATGTTCTCCGGGCGGTGGTAGGACATGCAGTGATAACAGTAAATCTTGTCCGTCATCTGGGGCTCTCCGTGGAAAAGTCTTGCTGCCGGGCTTCGGGTCGGGTGCCAGCATGCGCACCTCAGGTTGCAGGGGCATGACGTTGGCCGTGCCGGCGGGCCCACGGCGACAAGCGCTCGGGCTGTCATATTGGCAGCACCATGGCGGGGCTAGACTTGCAGGGTCAACAGCCTGAGGCGGGAGAGCCTGCATGCATTACGGCGAGCGCGAGCCACCGGAACTCGTTGAACTGGAACGCCTGGCAAGCGCCTTCGGCGATCTGATCGAACTGCGGGTGATGTGCGAGGTGACGAGCGGCACCCGCAGCTTTCCGGTGTACGCCATCAGCCTCGGCAACGCGGCCCCGACAGTGCCGGCGGTGGGCTATTTCGGCGGCGTCCATGGGGTCGAGCGGATCGGCTCGGCGGTGGTTCTGGCCTTCCTGCGCAGCGTGATCATGCGGTTGCGCTGGGACGCGACGCTCCATCATCAGCTCGAGCACCTGCGGATGGTATTCATGCCGGTGGTGAACCCCGCCGGGCTCGCCCGGGGGACGCGGGCTAACCCGGCGGGCGTCGACCTCATGCGCAACGCGCCACTGGACGCCCGTGACCCGGTGCCCTTCCTCCTCGGCGGCCAGCGCTTCAGCCCGTGGCTGCCCTGGTACCGTGGTCGCCCGGGCGACCCCATGCAGCCGGAGAGCCAGGCCCTGTGCCGGGTGGTCGAGGGCGAACTGCTCAGCCACGACTTCAGCATCGCGGTGGACTGCCATTCCGGCTTCGGCACCACTGACCGCATCTGGTTTCCCTACGCCAGCACCCGCCTGCCGATCGCCCACCTGCCCGAGATGCACGCGCTTGCCGAGATCCTCGACCAGACCCAGCTCCACCACCCCTACCTGTTCGAACCCCAGAGCAACCAGTACCTCACCCACGGCGACCTGTGGGACTACCTTTACCAGCAGGCCTGCCTCGCGCCCGGCTGCATCCACCTGCCCCTCACCCTCGAGATGGGGTCCTGGCTGTGGGTCAAGAAGAACCCGCGTCAGATGCTGTCCCTGCTGGGGTTCTTCAACCCCCTTATCGCCCACCGCCATGCCCGCGTGTTGCGCCGGCACATCCACTGGTTGGACTTCATCGGGCGCGCCGCCTGCGGCCACCGGGGCTGGGTGCCGACAGGCCACGAACGGGCCCGCCACCGCGAGCTCGCCCTGCGCCGCTGGTACGACATGGGAGGCCTCCCTTGAGCCGTCCCACCCGATCCGAAAAGCCCGCTGGTGACGATCTCCGAGGCGTCGGCACCTGGCTGCTGCTCCGCGGCCTGACCCGCGAGGCCGGCCACTGGGGCCGCTTCCCGCAGCTGCTGCAGGCAGCCTTGCCCGGCGCACGAATCCTGGCCATCGACCTGCCTGGCAACGGCACGCTCCATCGCCATCCCAGCCCGACCTCGATCCCGGAGATGGTCACCGCATGCCGCGGCGAACTCGCAGCCCACGGCGTGAGCGGCCCTGTGCATGTGGTGGCCATGTCCCTCGGCGCCATGGTGGCCGTCGCCTGGGCCGCTGCCCACCCGGAGGAGCTCTGCGGATGCGTACTCATCAACAGCAGCCTGCGGGGCATCAGCCCGATGCGGCAGCGCCTGCGACCCAGGAGCTGGCCTCAGCTGGTGTCGGTACCGCTCAGGCGGACGGCGCGCGGCCGGGAGGCCGTGGTCCTGCGCCTCACCAGCCGCAGAGCCCCGCCGGGCGCCCTCGATGAGTGGGCCGAACTGGCCCGGCAGCGCCCCGTCTCCACGCACAACGCGCTGCGCCAGCTGCTCGCCGCGGCCTGCTTCCAGGCACCAGCCTCGCGCCCCTCGGTGCCGATGCTGGTGCTGTGTAGCGGGCGGGATGCCCTGGTTTCCCCGGAATGCTCGCTCGCCCTCGCGCGGCGCTGGGATCTGCCGGTGCATCTGCATCCGGATGCCGGCCATGACCTACCCCTCGACGACGGCGCCTGGGTGGCAGCACGGATCCGCGACTGGGCGGCCACGCTGGATCCGGCGCCCCCACGGCCGCCGCCAGCCGAGTAAAGCCGGGTGGCGCACGGCAAGAATCGCCAGTCCGGCACAGCCCATCGCGAAAATGCTGGATCGGGGGCGGGGCTGTCGCTAGAATGCGGGCCTCGTGTGCGGACGTGGCGGAATTGGTAGACGCACCAGATTTAGGTTCTGGCGCCCTTGGCGTGAGAGTTCGAGTCTCTCCGTCCGCACCACCGGCAAAAATCCCCTATGTACATGCCTGTACATTCTCTTGCGGCCCCCTCCAGGGCCTTGGGCGACGCCCCGGTCGAAGGCCGACTGCGGGGCGCGCTTCGCTTGCGGCGGTCCAGCCTCCGGGCATGCAGCCCAGTTCCCCGACGCAGCCCCTCTCCAGGCCCTGGCCTACTTTGCTCGATCATGTTGCCCAGGCCGTTCGGGACAATGATCGCAATCCCTGTGGCAAGCCGCGTCACAAAACCTCGGGCACAAATAAAAAACCCCCGGCGAGGGGATGCCGGGGGCCAAAATGCCTTGCTTGCTCAAGGCCCCGCTCAGGGAGGTATCGCGGGAGACGGTTTGTCACCATCTGCCTGTTTAGTCCATGAAGCCCGGAAAGAAGTTCCCGCGGCAATTCATTTCCAGATGTAAGTGCGTGAGACATTCATGAAACCAGTCCAGTCGGCTTTTCCCGCAACCCGCATGCGCCGCATGCGCCGAGACGATTTTTCCCGTCGCCTGATGCGCGAGCATCGCCTCTCTACCGACGACCTGATCTACCCGGTCTTCGTGCTCGAAGGCGAGAACATCGCCCAGCCGGTGGCCTCGATGCCCGGCGTCAGCCGTACCTCCCTCGACGGCCTGCTCCGGACCGCCGAAGAAGCCGTATCCCTTGGCGTGCCGGCGCTGGCGCTGTTCCCGGTGGTCGAAGACAGCAAGAAATCCCTCGGTGCCGAAGAGGCCTACAACCCGGACGGTCTCGTGCCGCGGGTCGTCCAGGCCCTCAAGCAGCGCTTTCCCGAACTCGGCGTGATCACCGACATCGCCCTCGACCCCTACACCAGCCACGGCCAGGACGGCCTGATCGACGCGGCCGGCTACGTCCTCAACGACGAGACCCTCGAAGTGCTGGCCAGACAGGCCCTCTGCCACGCCCAGGCCGGCGCCGACGTGGTCGCCCCGTCCGACATGATGGACGGCCGGGTTGCCCGCATCCGCGCAGAGCTCGACCAGGCCAATCAGATCTACACCCGCATCCTGGCGTATTCGGCCAAGTACGCTTCCAGCTTCTACGGCCCGTTCCGCGACGCGGTGGGTTCGGCCGGCAACCTGGGCAAGGGCAACAAATACACCTACCAGATGGACCCGGCCAATTCCGACGAGGCGATCCGCGAGGTGGCGCTGGACATCTCGGAAGGCGCCGACATGTTCATGGTCAAGCCCGGCATGCCTTACCTGGACATCGTGCGGCGGGTCAAGACCGAACTCGGCGTACCCACCTACGCCTACCAGGTGAGCGGTGAATACGCGATGCTGAAGGCTGCCGCGGCCAACGGCTGGCTCGACGAGAAGGCCTGCGCGCTTGAAGCCCTGCTGGCCTTCAAACGCGCAGGCGCCGACGGCATCCTCACCTATTTCGCGCTGGATGCGGCGCGCTGGCTGAAGGAAGGCTGAAAGCCGGCAGCGCGAGGGGAGGGCGTCAGCCCTCCGGCAGCAAGGTGCGTGCGCCCTCGAAACGGTCGGCGTAGTAGCGGCTGTCCATCCGGTCAACCCTCACCTTGCCGCGGCTGTTGGGGGCATGGATGAACCTGCCGTCCCCCAGATAGATGCCCATGTGCGAATAAGACCGCCCCAGGGTGTTGAAGAACACCAGGTCGCCCGGCCGGATCGCATGAGAGGCGATCGGGCGGGTGCGCTCGGCGATGCCGGCAGCGTTGTAAGGCAGCTTGCGGCCACTCACCTGCTCGACGATGTAGCTCACCATCCCGCTGCAGTCGAGGCCGGCCTCCGGGTTCTTGCCACCAAAGCGATAGCCGGTGTCCAGGAGGCCCAGCGCGTACAGCACGAGTTCCTGCGCGTGGTCGTCGCTGGGCAGCGCGAACCAGTTGCGGCTTGACGGTGCGCCCACGTAGGGCTTGCCTGGGTGGCTGGACTGGCGGGTCGGGATCTGGCTGCAGCCGGCCAGGATCACCAGCGCCAGCAGCAGGGCGGCTCGCCGCTCAGGCCGTGAGGCGGAAGGTAACCGGGCCATGATTCACCAGTGAAACAGTCATTTCGGCGCCGAACTCGCCGGTCGCCACCACATCATGGCGGCTGCGGGCGAGGGCGACAACCTCGTTGAACAGGCGTTCGGCCTCGTCGGGCGGCGCGGCGGGCGTGAAGCTGGCGCGGGTGCCCTTCGCGGTATCCGCGGCGAGGGTGAACTGGGACACCAGCAGCAGCCCGCCGCCGGTGTCGGCGAGGGAGCGGTTCATGCGCCCCTCGGTGTCGGCGAAGACCCGGTAGCCCAGCAGGCGCTCCACCATCCGCGCGGCGTTGGCGGGCTGGTCGCCACGCTCCACGGCCACCAGCGCGAGCAGGCCCGGCCCGATCTCGCCGACCGTGCGCCCCTCCACCGTTACCCGGGCTTCGAGAACACGCTGGATGACGCTGATCATTCGAAGAGCTCGATCTCGCCCGTGACACTCACCGTGACCGGGCTGTCGCCGGCCTCTATGGGCGCCGGCGTCGCATCGGCGGCCATGGCAGCGCGAGCGTAGGCGACCATCGGCCGCGGCGGCTGGGCGTTGCCGCTGTTCACGGCCACGCGCTTGATCTTCCATTTCTTGTGGAGGCTGCCGGCCACCAGGCGGGCCCGGGCTTCGAAGGCCACCAGGGCATCGGCGATGGCTTCGTCCTCGACCTTCTTCCAGGTCTCCGGTGAGGGCGCAGCGTTGAGGCCGGCCACCGCCATGGTCTGCTGAAGCTTGCCGATGAGTTCGGACAGCGGTGCCGCCTCGCGGCTCTCGAGGGCCAGCGTCGAGCGCATGCGCCAGCCTTCGATGTTGCGGCTGTTCTTGCCATAGACCGGATAGGTGTTGCTGCCGGCGCTGCGTACCTTGACGGCCGGGTAGGCGCGCCCGGCCTGCACGGCCTGGGCGATGACCGTATTCACCTTGCGGGCGAGTTCGGCCGGGTTGCTGTCGCTCGCCTCGTGATACAGCTGGGCGCGAAACTGGTCGTTGGGAGCGCTTCGGCTGCTTTCCACCGAGATCTCGGCAGTCGGCAGGGCCGTGGGCGATCCCTCTGCTGCATGCAACGGCGAGGCGAGCAAACCAATGACGGAGACAAGGGACAACAGGCTGCGTTTGTGCATGGGGCGTATTCGTCGGATGGATGTCAGGTTTATAGCGCGGATTTCGCCACACGGCCCGCCGAATTGCAAAGGCCATCGCGGGAATCGCTGCCGGAGCCGCCGCAAAGTGTGGCCGAAATGCCGTCCCGCGCTTGACGCTGCCGCCTCCCGGGCTGCAGCATCGGCGGCTTTACGCCCGCACGAGGACATCTGCCTATGATCGCAAATCCGCGCTGGATCGGGGCCGGGCTGGTGGCGCTGTCTGCGCTGTCCTTCGGGGCGATGGCGATCTTCGCGCGTTTCGCCTTTGCCGGCGGCGTCGATGTCACGGCGCTGCTGTTCTTGCGCTTCCTGATCGCCGGCGCGCTGATGGCGGTGCTGATGAGTGCATTGAAGCGCCCCTGGCCCAGGCGCCGCAACACCCTGACGCTCGCCCTGATGGGCGGGGTCGGCTACGTGGCTCAGGCCCTGTGTTTCTTTCTCGCGCTCCAGCACGCCTCGGCGGGTCTGGTGGCCTTGCTGCTCTATCTGTACCCCTTTCTGGTCACCCTGCTCGGCGTGGCTTTTGCGGGCGAGCGTCTGACCCTGCTGCGCGCCCTCGCAGTGCTGTCGGCGCTGCTGGGGACAGCGCTGACGATAGGCGCGGGTATCTCCGGAAGCCCGCTCGGCATCGCGCTCGGCGTGGCCGCGGCGCTGATCTACTCGATCTACATCCTCGTCGGCAACCGTGTGCTCAAGGAGGAAGACCCGCTGGCGGCTGCAGCGGTGGTGATGCTGGCCGCCGCCGGCGTGTTTGGCCTGGTGGTGCTCGTCGACGCACCGCGCTTTCCGGCCTCAGCCGCCGCATGGGCGGCCGTGCTGGCCATCGCGCTGATCTCGACCGTGGTGGCGATGGTGGGCTTCTTTGCGGGCATCAAGCGCCTGGGTGCTGCCGACGCGGCAACCCTGTCGACCCTGGAACCGGTGGTCACCTTCGTGCTGGCATCGATCTTTCTGGACGAGCCGGTGAGCGCGGCGCAGTTGGCCGGCGGCTCGATCGTGCTCGGCGCGGTGATCGCCCTGGCCCGGGGCCAGACGGGCCAGGGTCAGGGCAAGGGTTCGACGAGCTCCCGGTAGGCATGCCAGGTGGCATGGCCGACCACCGGCATCATGACCACCAGCCCGATGTGGAAGCTTAGGAAGCCGATGAGGGTCAGCATGACGATCAGCGCGGCCCACACCAGGAGCGGCAGCGGGTTGAGCATCAAGGCCCGCAGGCTGGCCAGCATCGAGGTGATGGCGTCCTGGTTGCGGTCGAGCATCAGCGGGATGGAGACCACGCTCACCGCGAACACGAACAGCGCAAAGCCCGCGCCCACCGCCAGATAGACCATCAGGAAGTCGATGTTCTCGAGGGACAGCACCTGGGACAGGAAGCCATCGAGGCTCGGCATCTCCTGGGTGTAGAACATCGCGAAAATCACCATCGAGGCCCGCGCCCAGATCAGGAAGACCACCGTCAGCACGCCGGCAAACAGCGCGATGTTGCCCAGGTTGCGCCGCCACACTGTAAGCGTCGGCAGGAGCACCCCGGGAAGCCCGAGCTCCCTGCGACGCGACAGCTCGTAGAGCCCCATCGCGAAGAAGGGCGCTACGAGGAAGAAGCCCGTGGTGACCGCCGAGGTGTACTCATAGGCATGGGCAAAGACGAAGGTGGTGAGCAGCCCCATGGCCGTGAAGCAGAAGCCGTAGAACAGGCTCGAACGGGCGCAGGCACGAAAGTCGGCAAAGCCGCGGCGTATCCAGCGAAAGGGCGCGCCGAGGCCGATGACACGGATGCCCGGAAAGGGCGGCACGGCCTCTGCACCTGGGCCATCTGCGGGGGTTTCATGCTGAGCCATGTTCGTCTCCGTTATCGTTTTAGGGCTTATGGCTGGCGGCATCCGATTCAACAGCGCATCGGAATTCTCTCAGGAAGAGGGCCGGGCGCCGGCAAAGTTCCACAAGGCATCGAGAACAGCTCCGGGAGCCTCGGCCATCATCGCGTGGCCAGCCCCCGGCAGCACGACCCGGCTGACTTGCGTCGCGTTGCCGAGGGCCTGCGCCAGGGACCCCAGGGCCTTCGGTGGCGTCATGCGGTCTAGGTCGGCGCTGAGGAGCAGGGTGGGGCAGCGAACGCGGGCCGCCGACTCGAGACCCGCAGCGTAGGCGTTGCAGGCGCTCATGTCCCGGTGCAGCACACCGGCGGCCTGGCGCTGCATCAGGCGCTGGTTGAGGGCGGTCAGGTTCATGCCCGGCACACTGCTCGCGCCGAGCTGGCTCTGTGGTGCGTAGGACCACTGATTGATCATCCCGTGGGCCCGCTCGCGGGCGGACAAGGTTGCATCGAGCAGCGGCGGCGCCACCGGCATCGGGAACACCGACCCGACGAGGGCGAGCCGCGTGATGCGATCGGGTGCCCGGGCTGCGGCCTCCAGCGCAATCAGCGAGCCCATGCTGTGGCCGACCAGCATCGCCTGCTCGCAGCCGAGCCCGGTGAGCAGTGCGATGACCCAGTCGGCGAGCGCCTCGATGGATTCGAGGGCCGGGCCAGCCGAGCGACCGTGGCCGGGCAGGTCCGGCGCGATGACGTTCCAGCCGTGGGAGGCGAAGTAGCGGGTCTGCAGGGTCCACACGCTGTGGTCGTGGCCGGCGCCATGGATGAAGACCGCGGTGGGGCGGCCAGGCTGCAGCGGGCGGCCGCCGGTGTAGCAGTAGCAGGTGTCGTCGGAGAGATTCAGGTTCATGGTGCGCGCCTCAGGCAGTGGCCTTGTGGGCAGCCTGGAGGCCGCGATCCAGGTCGGCGATCAGGTCGGTGGCGTTCTCGAGGCCGACCGACAGGCGGATGGTGCCTTCGCCGATACCCGCTGCGAGCAGCGCCTCCGGCGACATCCGGAAGTGGGTGGTGCTCGCCGGATGAATCGCCAGCGACTTGGCATCGCCCACGTTGGCCAGATGCGAGACCAGCCGAAGGGCCTCGATGAAGGCGCAGCCGGCCTTGCGGCCACCCTTTAGGCTGAAACTGAAGACACCCCCGCAACCCTTGGGAAGCAGGCGGGCCGCCAGTGCCTGGTCGGGGTGGCTGTCGAGCTCGGGCCAGGATACGGCCTCGACGAGGGGATGCTGGGCCAGATGGCTCACCAGCGCCCGCGCGTTGGCAACGTGACGCTCCATGCGCAGGCCGAGGGTCTCGATGCCCTGCAGGATCTGGAAGGCGTTCATCGGCGACAGGCAGGCACCGAAATCCCGCAGGCCCTCCCGGCGCGCACGCAGCAGGAAGGCGGCAATAGGGGATTCCTCGGCGAAATCCATGCCGTGGAAGCCCTCGTAGGGCTCGGTGAGGGTGGGGAAGCGCCCGCCGGCCGCTTCCCAGTCGAATCCGCCCCCATCGACGAGCAGGCCGCCCACGGCAACCCCGTGACCACCGAGGAACTTGGTGGCCGAGTGCATGACGAGGTCGGCGCCCAGATCGAGGGGGCATTGCAGCGCCGGGGTGAGCAGGGTCGCATCGACCAGCAGCGGCACATGGGCCTCGTGGGCGATCTCGGCGATACCCGGCACATCGAGCACCTCGAGGCCCGGATTACCGATGGCTTCGCCGAACAGCAAACGCGTCTCGGGGCGGATTGCGGCGCGCCAGGCGTCCTTGTCCCGGGGCGGAACGAAGGTGGTCTCGATGCCGAAGCGGGGCAGGGTGTAGGCCAGCAGGTTGTGGGAGCCACCATACAGCGAGCGCGAGGCGACGATGTGCCCGCCGCTGCCCATCAGCGTGGTGATCGCCAGCATCAGGGCCGCCTGGCCGCTGGCGCAGGCGATCGCGCCGACACCGCCGTCGAGGGCGGCAATGCGCTCCTCGAGCACGGCGTTGGTCGGGTTGGAGATGCGCGAATAGACATGCCCGGCCCGCTCCTGATTGAAGAGCGCCGCAGCGTGGTCGCTGCTCTCGAAGACATAACTGGTGGTGAAGTGGATCGGCGTGGCCCGGGAGTGGTGAAGCGGATCGGGCGTCTGGCCGGCGTGCAGGGCAAGCGTGTCGGCCCCGGCGTTGCGCTGGATGGGCATGCGGAATTACGAGACAGTTGAAAGGTGAGGGAGGAGCCTGCCGTGTCGCGGGCTCAGGCAGGCACGTCAGGGTCCATGAGGTGCTGGATGATCGCGATCCGGTCTTTCAGCAACAGCTTGCGTTTCTTCAGACGCCTGAGGAGGAGGTCGTCCCCTGCCGGGGGCGCCATGGTGATCTGGGCGATGATGGCATCAAGATCCCGGTGCTCGGTGGAAAGCACAGCCAGCCGCGAGGCAAGGCTGCTATCGTCGGCGCAGGGCGGGGCGCTGTCATTCATGTCGGATCGAACTCCGAAAGGAAACCGCTGCAGGCTGGATCGGCTTCAATAATATTAGGCTTCGAGGCCACGAAATACAACGCCATGACTCGTCAGCGGGCCGGGGAGACCACGTATTTTCTGTCATCAATGGCTCGCCAGATATAGAGCCGTGATTTCAATTGCACCGGATTCGCGTAAAAAGGCAATAAAGGGCTTGCAAGACAAAAAGGTTTCCCTTTAAAATCTTGCGCTTTACTGCATTTCTTTCAGGACTATTACAAGATGGCCAACTCGGCACAAGCCCGTAAGCGCGCCCGTCAAGCAGTCAAGGCCCGCGCCCTCAACATGAGCCTGCGTTCGCGTCTGCGTACCGCCATCAAGGCTGTTCGCAAGGCGGTCGTCGGTGGTGACAAGCAAGTCGCCCAGCAAGTCTTCGTCGCCTCCCAGCGCACGATCGACAGCATCGCAGACAAGAAGATCATCCACAAGAACAAGGCTGCCCGCCACAAGAGCCGTCTGTCCTCCGCCATCAAGGCGATGGGCGCTGCTGCTGCGGCCTGATCTTGACTGTTCGGGCTGGTGCGCCGAGTCGCGGCCGGCCTGGGCAGGACACATTAAGATCGCTCAAGTCATCCGAAGCGAGATTTTTTGTGAGTAGCAACAAGGTTTGAATGATTTTCATTTAGATCTTGACGAAGGTAAAAAGGCAATGTATAGTTCGCCTCCTTCGCACCAAGTGCCTTGGTGGTGAAATTGGTAGACACGCTATCTTGAGGGGGTAGTGACGCAAGTCGTGCGAGTTCGAGTCTCGCCCAAGGCACCAATAAGAAGTTCAAGGAAGTCCAGTAAAGGCCGGAAAGCCCAGAGAAATCAAGGGTTCCGGCCTTTTTTACGTCTACTGACGTCCAGCAATGTCCATTGCAAGCCAGCCCGCAGCGGGGGTAGATTTAGGGGTATCCCCCTAGTCTCTGAAGCCCATACCCCCGATGCCCCTCACCGATACCCAGATCAAGGGCGCGAAGCCCGAGAGCAAGCCCCGCAAGCTGGCAGACGAGAAGGGGCTTTACCTGCTGCTTCAGCCGACTGGCGGCAAGCTCTGGCGGCTGAAGTACCGCTTCAACGGTAAGGAGAAGCTCCTCGCCCTTGGTGCATACCCTGAAGTCGGCCTCAAGGACGCCCGAGGGCGACGCGAGGAGGCCCGCAAGCTGTTGGCTGAGGGTATCGATCCAGGAGCGCAGCGCAAGGCGCAGAAAGCCGCCAGTGAGGCCCGCGCCGCCAACTCCTTCGAGGTTATCGGCCGTGAGTGGCTGGAGAAGTGGCGCTCCACCGTCGAGCCTGCCCAGTACGCCAAGGCGCTGGCCCGGGCGGAGAAGAACGTTTACCCCTGGCTAGGTGGCCGCCCCATTGCCGAGATCACCGCGCCCGAGATCCTGGCGGTTCTGCGCCGCATCGATGAGCGTGGTGCCCGTTACACCGCGCACAAGGTCAAGAGCGAGATCAGCCAAGTTTTCCGGTTCGCGGTGGCTACCAGCCGGGCGGAGCGTGATCCGTGCCCCGATCTGCGTGGAGCGATCCCGCCGGCCAAGGGTGAGAACTTCGCCGCGATCACCAGTCCCAAGGAGGCCGGCGAGCTGCTGCGCGCCATCGATGCCTTTCGGGGAACCTACATCGTGAAATCGGCCTTGCTGCTGGCGCAGCTTCTCTTCGTTCGACCTGGCGAGCTGCGCAAGGCAGCGTGGGCAGAGTTCGACCTGGCCAAGGCGGAGTGGAACATTCCGGCCGAACGGATGAAGGGGCGTCAGGCGCACCTCGTGCCGCTGCCCGTGCAAGCGGTGCGCATCCTTGAGGATCTGCACCCCCTTACCGGCCGGTGGGCGCATGTCTTCGCCGGCCGTGACCCAAAGAAGCCCATGAGCGATGCGGCCGTGAACGCGGCGCTGCGACGCATGGGCTACGACACCAAGACGGAGATCACCGGGCATGGCTTCCGGGCAATGGCCCGGACGATCCTGCATGAGGAGCTGCACTTCAAGCCCGAGGTGATAGAGCACCAGCTCGCGCACCGGGTGCCCGATGCCCTGGGCAGCGCCTACAACCGCACCAAGTTCATCAAGGACCGGCGCGAGATGATGCAGCGGTGGGCCGACTACCTGGACAAGCTCAAGGTCGGCGCCGACGTGGTGGTGATGCCCACCAGGGGCGCGGGGGCGGCCTGATCCACCTTCTTTTTGCCGCGCCTACTCCGACTGGAGGAAAACCAGGTTCCCTTGCCTGGCCGGCGCGGCCCCTACACAAGGACGAGCGCAAAGGGGCGCTGCCGTGGGACTTCGAGAGCAACTTTCAGCACATGATGAACGCTTCATCTGTATTCACGACCTGCTTCTCCTCTTGGCCAAGGGTGAAGGACTGCCGATTCACGAGGTGGCCAGAGCTTTCATCCTGAATGGTCTCCTATCAAAAGCACCTCACCAGCTACGGAATATCTTTACTGGTGAACTACTCGCCTACACTGGTGACGAGGTGGATGCTGTGCTGTGGGGCGTGTCTCAGGATGGCTATGCATACCTTCAGCGGCCGACCTCAGCCGACTCCATAAACGTCGGATTCCTCAGGGAGGATCTCGAAGCCTTGATGCATGAGGCCGGGATTACTCTGCCAGCGGCAGCGGGCTACGCTGCTGCGGATGAGCAGTCACAAGACCTTGACCAGGCACACCAGCGCATTGCCGAGCTCGAGGCGGAAGTGGGGCGACTGCGGGCGGCTCTCGAGGTGGCCACGAGGCCGGATATCACCACGAGCATCGGCGGGGAGACATTCGCCAAGCTGATGAAGGTGATCGACGCCTATCCTCAGGCTTACCAGGGTAAAACCCATGTCAAGCTCGATGACGATTTGCGGCCGTGGATCAAGGAAAAATTCGACTGTTCCGACCGAGAGAAGCACGTTTTCGGCTCCATCGTTGCCGAGCATTTCAAGCTTGAATAGGGGTAAGTCACGGGTGATCGCGTGACACCCTGAAGCCCTGTGTTGGTGCGCCTGACAGGCTCCTTTCGTGACCGCTCAAGCGCTTGCACGGCAGCCGTTTCCGCTTCCTGTCAGGTGCCCTAGTTCAGCAATGTGCCGGCCATGTTCCCGGATCGTCCGGGGCGATCCACTAAGGAATCAACATGGCCAATACCGCTCGACCCCCTCACACCATCTTGCGCCGCCCGGCGGTTCAGGTCCGCACCGGGCTTTCGCGCTCCACGCTCTACAACCGTATCAAGGCGGGTGAGTTCCCGTCGCCGGTGCCCCTGGGGGAGGGTGCGCGCGCTGTCGGCTGGCTCGAGAGCGACGTGGACGCCTGGCTTGAAAGCCAGATCCAGAAGAGCCGCAAGAGCGTTTGAGGAGACTACCCCGTGTCCCAGACGCCGATTCCCTACGAGAAGCCCTCTCGCCAGCAACGCCGCCAGAAGCGCACCTGGAAGCGCAAGAAATGACGCGCGACCGCTTTGCAGTATCCCTGTCGATTCCTTCGATGATCGGGCGTGGTCGGCACATGGGGCGAGAAGAATCGTTCTGCATGGGCTTGACACCGTTCAACACTTGCCGGCATGATCTCGCTGTCCCCGATACAGAGGGGAACGGGCGTCGCGGCCCGATCGATCAAGGCGGATGTTCCGCCACCCTGGCGGATTTTTTACGTCCGTACCGCATAGCTGCGCCTGTTCACTGGCGGGCCGTGTGGGGAAGCCTTCGGGCTCGCCGGGTCCTTGGTCCCGGTCCGCGAACCCTGCACGCGCCTGCCACCCTCTTCGCGGGGGGGTGCGGGGTTCAAACCGCAGACCAAGGATCAGCAGCCATGCGCACAACCGCATCGGGCGAGCACGCCCACACCATCCGCACCTTCAAGCTTCACCAGCGCCTTCGCCGCCTCACTGGCCCGGCGTGCAGGCGTCTGCACGCGTCAATCCCCCCGATCTATTCCCTCAAGCTCTACCGCGCTTTGCGCTCCATCGCCGGCCCCGTGCTGGCCTGGCGTCTGTCTTTCGCCTGGAGGACCGCAGCATGAAGCCGACCGTCACCGAGACCCTTTACTACCCCGCGGTGGTGGTCGATGAAGCCTCCAGTCTCGCCGACTTCCGCGGCCGTTTCCGCAGCAAGGCCGCCTTCAACGCCTTCGCCGATGTGCTGAAAGCACATGGAGCCGCGACCATTTCATTCGCCGGCGCGACCCCGCAGGGCGGCGAGTTTGGCGTGGTCGTGGCACTGCCTGATGGGCGCTTTGCGGCGTGCCTGGCCTTCGACGAATGGATGTTCCACTCCGAACAGGAAGCCCGCGCACTGGCGGCCGAACTGACCAGTGAGGGCGGAGAGTGCGAGGGGCTAACCGTGCTCATGATGACTTTCGAACCCGTGCGGAAGGGGAGGGCTTGAGCATGGCCACCGCGATGAAGTTCACCGCATCCAGTCCGGTCTATGTGTTGGCGCCTAACGCCAATCGCCTGGACATTATCGACCAGCTCCAGGCCCGGCAATCGCAGCTCTCCGCGCTGTTGGCCATGACGCATGGCGAGGCGGGCGCCCTCTTGCACAACCTGTCCGACTCCCTGCGCAACGATTTCATGTGGGCGTGCGGGATGCTCGCGGCCGAGGTGCAAGAGCTGACCGAAGCCGTGCTGTCGATGGCCGAAGGGGGTGCAGCATGAGAAGCCTTCCTGGCCGTATGCCGCCGCCTCCTGTCGACGACGCCGCGGCAACGATGACCGCACCCACCTTTACCTCCGGACCGTGGCGTCGTGTCGGGGATCGCACCATTGCCGCCGGCACTGGCCTGGATACCGTGACCGTCTGCGAAGTTTTCTCGGGTGGCGTGGGTCTCGACCAGGCAGACAGCAACGAAGCCCTGATCGCCGTCGCTCCCGAGCTGTACGACGCGGCGGTCAAGATCTTTGGACATATCGATTCCGGTTTCCTCACGGTGGGCGTGCTGGCCGATGACAGCCCGGCCCGGGTGGCCGCCTGTGGCCTGGCGATCGATGCGCTTGCCGCGGTCCTGGCCAAGGTATCCAGGAGGACCGACGCATGAGCACGAACAAAGCCCAAGCGAGACCGGAAAGCGGCCCGATCCGCAAGCCCGGGCCGGTGCTGGTGATAGACCTGGAGGGCGTTGCCGATGCGCTTTCGCTCTCCGTTTCGACGGTTCAAGAGATGGTGCGCCGTGAAGAGTTTCCGGCCCCGCGCATGCTCTCTCGTCGGCGTGTCGGCTGGCTGATTCGTGAAGTTGAAGAATGGGTTGAATCCCGCCCGGTCTCCAAGCTTCCACCGCCCCCTAACACTGGCGCCAAGAAGCCGCGCCCGAGCAGGCTTGAAGGGAGGGACGCAGCATGAGCACGTCCACCTTCTGCCCCGCGGTGATCGTCCAGGAGTGGAGATCGATGGCGGCGCTGCTGAGCACTTTCGGTTGCATCCGGAGAGATGCCGGCGCGCGTTTGTCCCTGAGTCGTGGCGAGCTGGTGCTACTTCCGCCGATGTCGCCCTCAGCACGCCGGGCGGGTGCCTTCTGCTTGATCCGACCGACCTGCAAGGGCTTCAGTAAGGGGTTCATGTGGCTGCTGTCCTTCGGCCATTGGCTTTCCGATTCGCCCACCCACGCCCACATCAAGGTGGCCGCCCTGACCTCACCAGGGGGCGAGATGGCGGGGCGTGGCATGGTGGTCTTTCCCCTCGATCAAACCTACATGGCCAGCCTTTTCGGCGCTGGCATCGATGCCGACCAGGAGGTTGCATGAAACCCCAGATGTCCACCCCATACGAGCAGGCCACCCTCCTCAATCCGATTATCGGGCTGTCTCCCACGGACACGCTCTTGAATGCCGCCTGTGTGGCGTCCTTCCTGACCCGCCTTCAGCTCGATCAGGCGGACTGGAAGGATTCGTCGAAATGTGGCCCCGATCCGCTCAGCGCCGACGAAGCCCGCGGGCTTGGCTTTCTCACTGAAGCCCTTGCCGCGGCCTTGTGGTTCGAGGTGCAAGGCCGCCAAACGGATGAAGGGGGGCAGTCATGACAGACGAAAGATCCATCTACGACCCGGTGGACGTGGGAGAGCTCGCCGAGGAGGTTGAATGGTTTTCGATCCATGTCGGGCTTTTGGCCGCCGCGCTACGACAGATCGTCAAGGAATTGCCGGCCGACCTGGATGCAGCAAAGCTGGCCAAGCTGGCTTTGCCGCTCGCGGTCAGAGCTGAACGCGAATCCGACCACCTGCTTGAACGTCTGAAGAATAGGGGGATGCTATGAGCACGCCATTCAGTGAAGACGCCTTTCTGTCGGCCATCGCGGCGGCCGGCTTGGCGCCGGTGAAGCACCTCTCATTGCCAGACGGCAAGATCGTCCGTTACCGCGTGGAGGGTGACAAGGCCGGCAGTCGCAACGGGTGGGCGGTGCTGAACCGCTCCCCGATTCTGAACGGTGCGTTTGGATCGTGGCGGACGGGTGAGCAGCACACCTGGAAGGCCGACTCCAAGGAAACCATGACGCCCGGGGAGCGTGCCGAGCTGCACCGCAAGATGCAGGCCGCACAACAGGCCCGGGCTGCCGAGGAGGCCCGCGTCAGGGCCGATGCAGCGGCACGGGCGGTCAAGCTGTGGAGCGGTGCCAAGCCCGCGACCAACGATCACCCTTACCTGCGGGCCAAGGAGGTGTATGCCTTCGGGCTCCGGTCCTTGCGTGACCAGCTCATGATTCCGGCGCGCGACGTCGACGGCAAGCTTCATACCCTCCAGTTCATCGGCCCCGATGGAACCAAGCGCTTCATGACGGGCGGACGTATCGCGGGCTGCTACTACGCCATCGGGCGGCCCGACGATGCACTCCTCCTGGCCGAAGGCTACGCAACAGCCGCCACGCTGCACCAGGTAACAGGCCGGGCGGTGGCCGTGTGCTTCAACTGCGGCAACCTCGCGGCCGTGGTCGCCCAGGTGCTGCGCG
>RRZU010239516.1_pt1 | contig 19962 bp, 18 predicted proteins | sample 2165561 | NCBI WGS metagenome assembly RRZU01 (sample SAMN10456909, study PRJNA506462) | wastewater metagenome | isolation source: wastewater sludge | place: USA: Moscow, Idaho | reverse complement strand
GACGGCTATGACGGTGCCCGCCTGGAGCGCGCACTGGTGCAAGGCGAAGGCCAGGCCAATGGCCGTGTGGCCGACAGCGCAGGCAGCTCGGCTTCCATCATGGGTCGTGGCCCCAGCGTATTCATGCTGACGGGCGTGCCTGCCAAGGGCAAAACCGCTGCCGATGTGGAAGCCGCCCTGCGTGCCCAGATTCAAAAAATCGCCCAGGAAGGCGTGCAGGCCGACGAGCTCGAGCGCGTGAAGACGCAGTGGATGGCGTCCAACATCTACGAGCGTGACTCCGTCATGGGCCAGGCCCAGAACCTGGGCAATTACTGGATTCAGAACATGCCGCTGGATGCCGAAGACAAGCTGCTGGCAGATCTGAAAAAGGTCAGCTCAGACGACGTCAAGGCCGTTGCCGCCAAGTATTTTGGTGATGATCAGTTGACGGTGGGCACGCTGGTGCCGCAGCCTTTGCCAGAAGGTAGCAAGGCTCGTCCCATGTCGGGCAAGGCTGACGACGGAAAGTCCATGCACTGAGCGCAGCGGAGAAACAAATGAAAACTACGAAAAAGATAGCTGCCAGTGCTTTGGTAATAGGCACTGGACTGGGATTTTTTACCCAATCTGCCTGGGCCTTGCTGCCCATTGAGCACTGGACTCAGCCCAGCGGCGCTCAGGTCTGGCTGGTGCAAAGCCCCGGCATTCCGATGGTGGATGTGCAACTGGACTTTGATGCCGGCAGCCGCCGTGACCCGCAGGACAAGGCCGGGCTGGCTTCGGCCATGGCCATGATGGCCGCCAAGGGCATCAAGCCGGCGGGCGATGCGCCTGCGCTCGATGAAAACGGTCTGGGTCAGGCCTGGGCCGATCTGGGTGCGAGCTTTGGCGCCAATGCGGGCCGCGATAGCTTTACCTATGGTCTGCGCTCGTTGACTCAGCCAGATCTGCTGCAAAAAGCCGTAGCACTGGCAGCGCGTCAGATCGCTACACCCAGCTGGCCCGATGCGGTGTGGCAGCGCGACCGTGAGCGCATCAGTGCCGCCATCAAAGAGGCGGACACCCGCCCTGGCACCATTGCGTCCAAAGCCTTTCGCAAAGATGTGTACGGCACATCGCCCTATGGCTATCAGACAACTGTGGACAGTCTGGCCAAGATTGATATCTCGGCCATGCAGGACTTTCACCGCCAGTTGATCGCCGCTTGCCGCGCCAAGGTCAGCGTAGTGGGGGCGGTGAGCCGTCAACAGGCCGATGCCATGGTCAAGCAGTTGCTGGGCCCGCTGCAGGCCGCCAACGGCAATGACTGCGCGCCGCTGCCAGAAGTGGCTAAGGTGCAGGACTTGAAGGAAGCCAAGGTCGAGAACATTCCGTTCGAGTCCGCACAGGCTCAGGTCATCATTGGCCAGCCCGGTATTGCACGCAACAGCCCCGATTTTCTGGCCGTGATGCTGGGCAATCACATCCTGGGCGGCGGCGGTTTTACCTCGCGCCTGATGGAAGAAGTGCGTGAAAAACGCGGACTGACCTATGGCATCTATTCCAGCTTTAGCCCCATGCAAGCCGACGGTCCCTTTATGATTAACGTGCAAACCCGCGCGCAACTCAGTGCTGTGACCCTGCAACTGGTGCAAGATTTACTGCGTGATTACATCAAGAATGGCCCAAGCGCAGCAGAACTGGCCAAAGCTAAACGTGAAAGCCTCGGCAGTTTCCCGCTCAGTGCAGCCAGTAACTCAGCCATTGTTGGGCAGCTAGCAGCCATTGGCTTCTACGATATGCCGCTGACCTGGATGAGCGACTTTATGCAGGACCTGCAACAACTGACAGTTGAAGATGTGCATGAGGCATTTAAGCGTCACCTCAACCCCGAACACTTAGTAGTGGTCACCGCAGGCCCGACGGTCGAGCAATTACCTTTACCTGAGCCCGTTGAACGCGCAAATACAGACGCACCCATGGAGCGCCAACACTGATGGCTAAACAACCTCAAGCAGCCCATAGCGGTACCAGCCAAATTCGTATTATTGGCGGCGAATGGCGCTCGCGTAAGCTGAGCGTGCCCGATGGCCCAGGCTTACGCCCGACCCCGGACCGCGTGCGTGAAACCCTGTTTAACTGGCTCGCCTCCTATATTGGTGGCGCGCGAGTGTTAGATGCTTTTACCGGCAGTGGCGCACTGTTTCTTGAAGCGCTGTCACGTGGCGCCAGTTCGGGGATAGCCTTGGATTTACATACTCCAGCCATCAATAATCTGCGCCGTAATCTTGAGATTTTGCAGTGTGATAGCGCTGAAGTGCTACGTACCGATGCCTTAGAATATTTATCTCAGCCAGCGACACAAGGCTTTGATATTGTCTTGCTCGACCCGCCCTTTCACCAAGACTTATTACTCAACAGCTGCCAGCTCTTAGAAGCCCATGCGTGGCTCAATGAGCACGCATGGATTTACACCGAAAGCGAGCAAGCACCCTCAAGTTTGGGCGTACCCACAACCTGGCGCTTGCATCGTGAAAAACATACTGGACAAGTGCATTACGCACTCTGGCAGAAACAGGCTTAAGCTTTACCTGCTGACTTAATCAGCAAAATCCAGTAACTTAAGCGGTTTGAAGACTGTCTTTGGGGTCATACGTGGAAGCTTTAAAAGGCAAGCTGGCACTGGGTGCTTTAAAACTGATTGCATTATTACCATGGCGTGCCGTGCAAGCCTTAGGCAGCGCGGCAGGCTGGTTGATGTGGACAATTCCCAATCGCTCGCGTGATATCGCGCGAATTAATATCAGCCATTGCTTTCCAGAGTTGAATGCAAAAGAAGTCGACCAACTCACGGCTCGTGGCCTTAAAGGCATTGCTAAATCCTTTACCGAAAGCGCCTGCGCTTGGATTTGGCCACCGGAAAAAACCTTACAGTATGTGCGCGAAGTTGAAGGTTTAGAGGTATTACAAGAGGCACTGGCCAGCGGTAAAGGCGTGGTCGGCATCACCAGCCACTTAGGCAACTGGGAAGTGCTCAATCACTTCTACTGCGCACAGTGTAAGCCGATTATTTTCTATCGCCCGCCTAAACTCAAAGCCTTAGATGACCTACTGAAGACCCAACGGGTCCAGCAAGGTAACCGCGTAGCACCCTCGACCCGCGAAGGTATTATTAGCGTGATTAAAGAAGTGCGTAACGGGGGCTCAGTGGGCATTCCTGCTGATCCAGAACCCAGTCGCAGTTCTGGCATTTTTGTACCTTTTTTAGGCACCACAGCACTGACCAGTAAATTTGTTGCGGGCATGCTCGGTGGCAAACAAGATAAAGTCAGCGCAGTATTCTTGCATGCGATTCGTTTAGAAGACGGCAGTGGCTTTAAAGTGATTTTAGAAGCCGCACCGGATGCGATGTACAGCACTGATACTGATATTGCCGTTGGCGCGATGAGCGATGTGCTGGCCAGTTATGTACGTCGTTGGCCTGACCAATACATGTGGACTATGAAGCGCTTTAAGCAGCGTCCAGAAGGTGAAAAACGCTGGTACTAAGCGCGGCTGCATCACCTCAGCACGACTCTATTATCCGCACAGATCAGTTTGCGCTTGGGCTCTTACATGAGAGTCCAAACGCAATACCCGCACCACCTTCTACCAGCATACTCCGCCTGCTAGGCGGTTAAGCTGCGCCGAAAGCGCAGCAGCGCAATTAAGAAAAACACCACACCAATTCCAGCTAACGCCAATATTTCTGGCCACACTAGGGCAATGCCTGCATCTCTAAATAAAACCGCTGTGGATAAGCTAACAAAGTGGGTGGTGGGCGACAGTTGCATCAACCCTTGCAACCACAGCGGCATACTATCCAATGGCGTAGTGCCACCGGATAACAGCAACATTGGCATCAATACTGGAATAGACAATAGGCCAAATTGCGGAATAGAGCGAGCTAAGGTGGTTAAAAATACCGCCAATGCCGTACAAGCAAACAAATACAAACCCGTGATAAACAAGTACAAACTCATCGAGCCGACCAATGGCACCCCTAACGCCTTCTTTACAATCAGCTCAAGGGACAGCCAAGTACAAAACACCACCACTAAAATACTGGTCCAGACCTTGGCCAGCATAATTTCAAAAGCGGTGAGCGGTAGTACCAACAAATGCTCAAGAGTGCCATGTTCACGCTCACGCAGCAACGCAGTACCTGTGAGCAAAATTGCCAAAATAGTCACGTTATTAACAATCTGAATAATCGCCAAAAACCAACCACTTTGCATATTGCTATTAAACAGCGCCCGAGTGGTCAGCTTAATCGGCGGCTCAGCAGTGGCACCGCTCATCTGTTGCAATTCACGCTGAAAGATCCGCCCCATATAGCCCGCACCCATAAAGGCTTGACTCATGGCGGTGGCATCCACATTGACTTGCAATTCAGGTTGCTTGCCCGCCATTAAATCCGCTTGGAAATCCACCGGCACGTTAATCACAAAGGTATAACGACCACTGTCCAACACTTCATCAATCTGCGCATAGGGCAGCATCACCGGCGTTTGAAACTCCGGTGGGCGCAGCACTTCAGCAAGCTGACGAGACAAGCGGCTGTCATCTTCATCGACAATCGCCACGCTGGCATTATGCACACCCACTGCCGAACCCGATGCCGGCATGTAGATGGCAGCACTGAAGGCATACAACATAAACAGCAACAGCACTGAGTCATAACGCAGGCTAATCAGCTCTTTAATACCCAGACGGAAAATATGCGATAGCTTATTCATCACTTAAGCCTCCTGCTTTTTCAAAAGAAGCAAACTTAAGCCGGTAAAGGCGATAAAAAAGCCCAATAAAGCCAAACATTGCAGCCATAAGTCACGCAAATTCAGCGCCTTGGTAAAAGTACCCACAGCAATATCTAAGAAGTAACCGGCGGGGAATAAAATCCCCATTAACGCAGCGCCGCCATCCAGCGAAGAGCGCGGAGTAATCAAGCCGGAGAATTGCACCGTCGGCAATGTGGTCAGAATCATGGTGCCTAAAATCGCCGCGATTTGTGTTTTGGTCACAGTCGAAACCAACAAACCAAAACTGGTGGTGGCCAACACATAGAGCACACCACCCACGGCTAACGCCACACCACTGCCCTTGAGTGGTACGCCAAACAGCCAAATATTAATCGCCACCAAGAGCGCCAAATTGAGCAGACTCACCGCTAAATAGGGCATTTGCTTGCCCAGTAAAAACTCTAAGCGCGTTAATGGTGTGGCATAAAAGTTAGTAATCGAGCCCAACTCTTTTTCCCGTACCACACCCAGCGCCGTCAGCATCGCCGGGATAAACACCAGAATCAACGCCATCACGCCAGGACCAATCGCATTGACGCTAATCACGTCTTGGTTATAACGAAAACGCGTCTCTAAGCGCGCGGGCTGGGCCAGAGCTGGGAGCGCAGCACTGCCCTCATCGCGTAAACGCTGCAAACTGTCTTGATGCACAGCCTCCACATAACCACGGCTGGTTTCCGCCCGAAACGGCATCCCGCCATCGAGCCACACCCCCACTTCGGGCTGACGCCCAGCGTATAAGTCACGACCAAAACCTGCGGGAATTTCAATGGCTAACTTGATATCCGCGCGCTGCAAACGCGCGTGCAAATCTTGCATATTATGCAATGGCTCACGTTCGGCAAAGTAACGTGAGCCGCGAAAGGCTTCTAAATAAGCGCGGCTTTGTGCAGTATTGTCTTGGTCGAGGGTGGCAAAGGCTAAATCCTCCACATCTAAAGAAATACCAAAACCCAAAATAATCATCATAAACACCGCACCGAGCATGGCGAACCATAAACGCACGCGGTCACGCAACAACTCTTTACTCTCGCGTACCGCTAAAGCGCGAGTGCGCCGTAAACTAAATCCCCGTGGCGGTGTTGAAGTTAAAGCCTGAGTTGCAGTATTGACCTGCTCAGGTGCAGCGCCGTTTAAACCTTGGGCTTGTTCTAAGCAGGTGACAAAGGCATCCTCCAAGGTTGCGCCGGCAAATTGCTCTTGCAGTTGAGCCGGTGTACCCACTGCTAACACCTTGGCCGCATGCATTAAGGAAATACGGTCGCAGCGCTCAGCTTCGTTCATAAAATGCGTGGAGAGGAAAATCGTCACGCCTTGCTCGCGGGATAACTCAAACAACAAGCGCCAAAAATCATCGCGTGCCGCAGGGTCAACCCCAGAGGTCGGCTCATCAAGAATCAACACTTCTGGCTCGTGAATTACTGCGACTGCCAATGACAAACGCTGGCGTAAGCCCAAAGGTAAGGCACCCGCCTGCTCATCGGTGTATTGGCCAAGGTCAAAGCGTTCAATAAGGGCTTGCGCGCGCTGTGCAGCAAGGTCTTTAGGAATATCAAATAAATGCGCATGCAATTCTAAGTTTTGCAGCACGGTCAGTTCGCCATACAGCGAGAAACTTTGTGACATAAAGCCCACACGCTTGCGTGTGGCTAAATCATTAGCATCCACCGGCTGGCCGAGCAACCAAGCCTCACCTTCACTGGCCGGTAACAAACCCGTCAGCACCTTCATGGTGGTGGTTTTGCCGCAGCCATTGGAGCCGAGAAAGCCAAAAATCTCCCCGCGCTCAATCTCAAAGCTGACTTGATTCACCGCAGTAAAATCACCAAAGCGCAAGGTCAGGTCAGTCGCCTTAATTGCCACTTCATGACTCTCAGGTGCAAAGGGCGTCATCTGCAGTGGCTCAATTGTGCTTGCACCAGCCCCTTGATAATGAGTAAAAGCGTCATCGAGTTTACCGCTCTCTGTGACCGCGGCTAACTCACTCGTCGCACCTGCAGCAATTAATCGACCACGGTCCATCATCAAGCAGTGTTCAAATTGCGCTGCTTCTTCCATATAGGCGGTCGCAACTAATAAAGTCAGGTGCGGGCGGTCGCGGCGCACTTGCTCAATCAAATCCCAAAAATGCCGACGCGACAAGGGGTCCACACCAGTGGTGGGCTCATCTAGAATCAACAAATCAGGGTCATGAATCAAAGCGCAACACAATCCCAGTTTTTGCTTCATGCCGCCCGATAGCTTGCCGGCGGGACGATCAATAAACTCAGTCAGGTCAGTGGCCGCTAACAGGCTGGTCATGCGCACTTCGCGCTCATCACGCGTTAAACCAAATAAGGTGGCAAAGAAGCGAATATTTTCTGCGATGGATAAGTCTGGATAGAGGTTATGCCCCAGCCCTTGCGGCATAAAGGCAATGCGTTGATAGAGAGTGGAGCGATGGCGACGCTGGTCAATCGGGCCGCCCAGCACATCCAACTGGCCACTTTGCAGGATTTTCACCCCTGAAATCAGCCCAAGAAGGCTCGATTTACCCGCACCATCGGGGCCAATCAAACCGCAGCGACTGCCGACAGGCAAACTAAAACTCACATCCTCTAACGCGACTTGCTGGCCATAGCGATGCGCAAGATTCACCGCTGTGATTGCTGCTGTACTCATGTTGCTCCACCCACCCAAACCATGGCTGCTCAGACCACACTCAACCAGTGCGGCATCTATTGCTACTCTGCATCAAGCTGCGCTGCGCATAACCGCAACCCAGCACACTCACTCAGCTTATTGCAACGATTCAGGCCAGTGCACATCGGCCGCCTGACGCACATAAGCCGAGCCTGGCATACCAGGTTTAGCTTGCGGTACCGCAGCGGGGTCGGTCAGACGCAACTTTACGCGAAACACCAATTTTTGGCGCTCATCACGGGTTTCTACTTCTTTGGGAGTGAACTGCGCTTTACCGGCAACAAAGGCGACTTCTGCCGGCAAAGGTTGCTCGGGTAAAGCGTCCAGCACAATGCGCGCTTGATCTTTAGCCGCTAAACGACCGGCCACCGCTGAGGGTAAATACACATTCATATATTGGTCGGTTGGATCAATCAGTAAAAATACCCGCCCACCCGCACCTAAGATTTCGCCGGGTTCAGCTAAGCGTAGCTGCACTACACTAGCCATAGGTGCACGCAAACTGCTGTCATCAATTTCACTGGTCAACTGCGCCACCATGGCATCGGCTGCACCAATGGTGGCTTGCGCGGCTTGTACTTGCGCTTTAGCAGCAGCTAAAGCAGCGGTCGCTGTATCAAAACGTGCTTGCTGCTGGTCAATTTGCTGACCACTGGCATGCCCGCGCGCATACAACTCACGAAAGCGCTTTAAATCTTGGCTCGCTAAGCGGCGCTCACTTTCACGCAAATGCACTGTAGCTTGGGCTGCAGCAACGTTTTCTTGGGCGCGCAACACTTCCGCTTGCGCTTGGCTGCGTTGTGCTTCCAAGGTGCGGGTATCAATACGCGCCAGCAACTGCCCAGCGCTGACGCTATCGCCCTCCGCGACTAACACTTCAGCCAAACGACCTGGGTACTTAGTGGCCACTTGCACTTCGGTCGCTTCTAAACGGCCATTACCTTCATAAATCCCTTCAGGCAGGCGGTCTTGCAGTGATTTCCAATAACCAAAACCACCGGCAGCAGCCAAGGCAATCAGTAACGGGGCAATAAATAAACGTGATGGGCTGGTGTGCTTAGACATGCTTGCTCCTAGCAAGTAGAAACCCTCTAGCAGGCAAAGGTGCTAGAAGGTATAGAAACTCGATCAGCCGCTCAACAGATCTGTTTAAGTGGCTGCAATTCTTAAAAACATCATTCGATTGTACCTCTAGTCGGCAAGTCGTCTAGGAAAATGCAGGTAATCTATCGCTTTTTTATGAATTCTGTCCGACAATACCGCGCTACTTAATCGTAGGCAGACACTATTGAATTAATAATGAAAAATATTGAACTTTTTCTAATAAATACAATCACTAGCTGCTGACGTGTAACGAGCCTGCCAGTTCAGGCCATTGCATTAAAGATGACGAAAAAACAGCTGCACACGCTGCATACAGTGTGCTGGAGAGCAAAGCGACAATGAAACGCAAACCTGATCTAATCTGGATACTCGCTATTATTCTGAGTTTAGGCGTGGTAACCACTGGATATACACAAAGCTTTTGGGAACGCGCTGATTATCAAACCGCAGCGCAAAAATTCCCCAGCGACACTATGCTAGTTCCCTATACCACTGCTGATCAGTAACTACAGCATGTAAAGGTATATCCCAAGGCGCGAGCGGTAATCCGTCTACGCGCTGGCATTCGTGCGCCAAACCGATGCGCTGCGGTGTCAGCAGATGATCACTGTGATGCAACTGGGCAAAGCAACGGTCATAAAAACCTCCGCCCATGCCTAAACGCCCGCCATACTGATCAAAGCCCACCAAGGGTAATAACACTAGATCCAAGGTCCAAGCCGCACGCTGATCAGCAACATTCCAACGCGGCTGTAAAATACCAAAACGATTTTTCTCCCATTGCTGCACAGGCCGCACCCGCTGAAACACCATCGCAGTTTTGGGCCAGCGTGCGACAACAGGCAAGTACACCGATTTACCGCGCCGCCATGCTTCACGCATGATCAGTTGCGGATCAATTTCACCATCACTGGCGGTATATAAGGCAATGTGCCGCGCACGATGAAATAGCGGATGCTGAACTAACTGTTTAAACAGTTGCTGTGCCGCGCGTGCTTGTTGGCTGGGGGACAAATTGCACCGCTGTTGACGTAATTGCTTACGCAGTTGGGTGCGAGATATAGAAACATCAGTTTGCATGGTAAAAAATAAGCCTCCCCTGAAGTGCCGCTGTCGACATTGCCCTTGAACCAGAAAGGTTCAAGGTGGAGATTACGTCAAATCTTTAGGCTTTCCGCAAGCGGACATGCACACCAATTTAAAAGTGTAATCCCCGATTTGGTATGAATCGGCTCAGGGACTTACGTTAACTGGCCAACACTCGAGGGAGATGGCCTCAGTATACACAAATCTTTGTGGGCCTCAAGAGTCGATTACTCAGTGCCTTCTAAACTCTCTTGCACACGCTCCAGCAAGCCTTGCACCTGCTCGGTATGTACTTGATTAGACTGTTCTTGATGTTCTTTACTATGCAACTCATAGGTAATATTCAGCGCTGCCATCACCGCAATACGCTCGGCACCAATCACTTTGCCTGAGCGACGAATACCACGCATTTTTTTATCAAGATACTCAGCAGCACGCTCTAAGTTTTCACTTTCTTGCGCAGGGCAGGCGATATGATAATCCTTGTCCATGATGCGTACCGTGACTGTCTGGGATTGAGTCATAAATCTTGCTCCAACGCTTTAAGTCGAGAAATCATAGCGACAATTTTTTCCTGTGCTATATCGTTTTTTTCTATTAGTTGCCCACGTTCTTCACGCAACAGCTGATTTTGTGCGTGAAGATCGGTGTTACGTTGAATCAATTGTTCAACGGCTTGCACCAAGGCTTGCAAATCTATAGTTTTCACCAGCCCTCCATTGTTTATCACGTCATATCATATTGCTATTGTATATCATTCTAACGCCCGTGCGCCGCCACGCACAGTGCTATCCAAGCTCTTGAATAAATAAACTCAAGCCAGCGAGCAATATTGGGCATATTTCAATTTAAGTACGCAGCCTTGCAGCCTTTTATGACCGCAACTCAGTGACTCAAGCAGCCAAGAGAGTGGCAACGACCAAGATCACCACTTAGCGCCATACGCCACAACGCGATATACTCAGATACAGCACATAAACGACTCTTCAAACCACGTAACAGTTCCATTATTTCGGATTTTTCATGCCCCAATCTCAATCTGCTTACACCTCATTTACCACCTTACTTGGCACCAGCGGCCACATTGTCTCACCAGCTGAACTGCAAGGCTTACTCCTTGGTCGCTGCTGTGCCGGTGCTGGCTTTAGCGCTGAAGGCTGGCTCGAAGAAGCCCAAGATCTGTTTGATGAAGCAGTACCCTCAAGCCTGCATGCGGCATTGCTAGGCCTACAAGAAATGGTTAAGGCTGAACTCACTGCAGACAGCAGCATATCGCTGACCTTACTATTGCCCAGCGATGATGAATCGCTCGAGGTGCGCACCACAGCTTTAGGTCAGTGGGCACAAGGCTTTTTAAGCGGCTTTGGTGGCAGTATCGGTAACACTGAAATTTCTAAAGATGTGCGTGAAATCTTGGAAGATCTGATTTCTATCGCGCAAATTGAAGTTGATGAAGAAGAACACGAAGAAGGCGAAATGGCTTATATGGAAGTCAGCGAGTACTTGCGCGTTGTCCCCTTATTCCTCTTTACCGAATGCGGCAACTACACGCCGCCTAAGCCTGATGATGCGAAAGACATCACACCCGCCGTACATTAATACTTACAGGAGCCACACCGCATGAGCTCAATCAGCACCTCTGAATACGCCCAGCGCCGCCAGCAACTGATGCAAGGCATGCTGCCCAACAGCATTGCTATTTTGCCCGCAGCAGCCGTTAGCACTCGCAACAGCAGCGTTGAATATCCGTATCGACAAGACAGCGACTTTTTCTACTTGTCAGGCTTTGCTGAGCCCGAAGCGGTGCTGGTGTTAATCCCCAATCGTGAGCAGGGCGAGTTTGTGGTTTTTTGCCGTGAACGCAATCCCGAGCGTGAGTTGTGGGAAGGTCTGCGCGCCGGCCAAACTGGCGTTATGGCTGACTACCAAGCTGATGATGCTTTTGCGATCAGTGAGCTGGATGAGATTTTACCTAAATTAATGGACGGCCGTGAACGCGTCTATTACTCCATCGGCAATCATCCTGAGTTTGATCAGCAGATGCTGGCTTGGTTAAAAACCATCCGCAGCCAAGCACGCGCTGGCGCACAGCCGCCGACTGAACTAGCCATGCTTGATCCACTACTGCACGAAGCACGTCTGCACAAAAGTCCGGCTGAAATCGCCACCATGCAGCAGGCGGCAGATATTTCCTGTCGTGCACATATCCGTGCCATGCAAGCCGCTAAGCAAGGTTTATTTGAATATCATTTAGAAGCAGAACTCGACTATGAGTTTCGCAAAGGCGGCGCACGCTTACCGGCTTACTCATCCATTGTCGCTAGTGGCAAAAATGCCTGTATTTTGCATTACACCGAAAACAATGCGCCGCTGCACAACGGTGACTTGGTATTGATTGATGCCGGATGTGAGATTGACTGCTACGCCAGCGATATCACCCGCACCTTCCCCGTCAGTGGCCACTTCAGCCCTGAGCAAAAAGCCATTTACAATATTGTGCTGCAAGCCAACCTTGAGGCGCTGAATTATATTTCGCCCAAACACTGCTGGAATGATGCGCATGATGCAACGGTGCGGGTGATTACCGCAGGTTTGCTTGAGTTGGGTCTGCTGCAAGGCGAGCTGGAAGAACTGATTGCCACCGATGCTTACCGTCCCTTTTATATGCACCGTGCCGGCCATTGGCTGGGACTGGATGTGCATGATGTGGGTGAATACAAAATCAACGGCACTTGGCGCAAACTCGCCGTGGGCATGACTATGACTGTCGAGCCTGGTATTTATATCGCTGTGGATAACTTAACTGTGCCTGAGCAATGGCGTGGGATTGGTGTGCGCATCGAAGACGATGTGGTTGTTACCGAAAATGGTTGCCGTGTTCTGACCAATGCGGTACCTAAAACAATCGATGAAATTGAAGCATTAATGGCAGCAGCACAATAACCAGGAGCTTAATGTATGAGCCGAGTGCAGATTGCAATTATTGGTGGTGGCTTAGTCGGTGCAAGTTTAGCGCTGGCTTTACAAGCTGGAGCTCGCGAGCGCAATTGGAAGATCATTCTGATTGAACCCTATGCGCCCGGTGACAGCTACCAACCCAGTTATGATGGCCGCGCCTCGGCGTTATCCTATGGCAGTCAGCAAATCTATCAGCGCTTAGGTCTCTGGGAGGCGATTGCACCGCGAGCAGAAGCCATTCGCGACATTCATATTTCTGATCGTGGGCGCTTTGCTGCAGCACGTTTAAACGCTAAAGAAGAAGGCGTTCCTGCGCTGGGTTATGTGGTGGAAAATGCTTGGCTTGGCCATTGCCTCTGGGCGGCTCTCGACAGCGACGTAATTGAATGGCGCTGCCCTGCACGCGTGGAAAAGATGCAAGCCTTAAGCGATGGTTATCATCTAGAACTGGACGATGGCAGCACGATCGACTGTGATCTAGCTATTTTAGCCGATGGCGGTCGCTCAGGACTGCGCGAGCAACAAGGCATTCACGCGCATAAAACCGCCTACGGACAAACTGCGTTGATTGCCAATATCAGCAGCGCATTACCACACCAAGGTATGGCCTTTGAGCGTTTCACCGACGACGGCCCCATGGCTTTACTGCCCTTATCCGATAACCGCTGTGTCTTGATTTGGACCCGCGAGCCCAATGAAGCCCAGCGTCTGTATGCTTTGCCTGACAAAGAATTTATTGCAGAACTGCAAGCCTGCTTTGGTTATCGCCTGGGTGCTATCGAGCAGATCGGCAGTCGCTATATGTATCCATTAAGCTTGATTGAAAGCAGCGAGCAAGTGCGGGCTCATCTAGCGGTATTGGGTAACGCAGCACACAGCCTGCACCCCGTCGCAGGGCAAGGCTATAACTTGTCATTGCGCGATAGCATTGCACTGGCGGATTGTATTTTAAGCGGCCCTAACACCCCTGGTGATTTGGCCACCTTGCAGCGTTTTCAACAGACGCAGCAGTTGGATCAAGAGCTGACCATTGGCTTTTCTGATCGAGTCACGCGCTTGTTTTCCAATACGCAGCCGCTACTGGCGGGTGGGCGTAACTTGGGTTTATTAGGTTTGGATTTACTACCGCCGGCCAAGCGCTGGTTTGCGCGCCAAGCTATGGGCATCGGTGTGCGCAGTACTCTGGATTAGATTTAAAGCATGATGCAACTTATGCAAAAAACAATTTTGCCCGACGGTAGACGTCGGATATCGACAGCGCAGCTTGCTGCCACTGCAGAGTAGGAGCTTCAATATGCACGCAGATTTAATCATTGTCGGCGCAGGAATGGTCGGCAGTACGCTAGCCTTAGCGCTGAAAGACAGCGGCCTGAATATCATTGTCGTCGATCGCAGTCCGCTGGCAGTTACAAGCTTTAGTGCCGAGCAACCTTTTGAGCCGCGTGTCAGCGCCTTATCGATTGCTAGCCAGCGGATTTTAGAGCGCGTACAGGCGTGGCCAGGTATCGTCCAGCGACGCGTCAGCCCCTACTCTGAGATGCATGTCTGGGATGGCTCAGGCACAGGAAAAATCGATTTTTCTGCCAGCAGTGTGCATGCTGAAGTGTTGGGGCATATTGTTGAAAACAAAATTGTACAAGATGCACTACTAGAACAACTGCACAAATCTGAGATCACCTTGCTGGCCCACTCCACCGTTGAGCAACTGCGCCATTCCAGCGACGGTTGGCTGATGCTGCTCAATGACGGGCGTGAGATCCGCAGCCCCTTAGTGATTGCTGCCGACGGTGCCAACTCAGCCATTCGCAGCTTAACTGGCTGCGCCACCCGTGAGTGGGATTATCTGCACCACGCCATTGTCACCAGCGTGCGCTGTGAGCAAGCCCACCAACGCACTGCTTGGCAGCGTTTTACCGATGAAGGCCCGCTAGCCCTACTACCACTGCAGCATCAAGATGGAAAAAACTGGTGCTCCATTGTTTGGTCAGTGCCTAAAGAGCAAGCCGAAAAGATCATGGCTCTGGATGATGCTGCATTTTGCGCTGCACTGGGCCAAGCCAGCGAACACCGCTTAGGTGCCATCCTACATGCGGATGCACGCTATGCAATTCCACTGCGCCAGCGCCACGCTAAACGTTATGTGGAGCCGGGCTTAGCATTGATTGGTGATGCCGCACACAGCATTCACCCCTTGGCAGGGCAAGGCGTGAACTTAGGCTTTTTAGATGCCGCGGTGTTAGCTGAAGTGTTATTACACGCCTTGTCACGTGGTGAAAATATCGCCAGCGAGCGCGTACTCAGTCGCTTTGAGCGCCGCCGCATGCCCGAAAACCTCGCCATGATGGCGGCTATGGAAAGCTTCCAGCACCTGTTCCAAGCCGACAGCTTAGCAGTGCGCTGGTTGCGTAACAGCGGTCTGAAAATGGTGGATAATCTCAGCCAAGCCAAAACGCTATTTGTGCGTCAAGCCTTGGGTTTAGGTAGCAATTTACCCGATTTAGCTCAGCCTTGAATTCCAGCTCCTCTGCCGGCGCCCAACACGCCCAGGCAGAGGATACCGGCCTATTGAAGCGGTGATATTGCCTCTAATCGGTAGATGCACAGCGTATTAATCAGCTTATTTCGCTATATTTAGTTGATAAACTAAATGCAAGTAACTATCATTTACGTAATTTCACACCCAACCCGAGGTTGCCATGTCGATTCGTAAACCCATTCTTGCTGTACTTGCTTTGAGCGTTATTGCCGGTCACGTTCAGGCAGCAGACGATATCGTTGTCTACTCATCACGTATCGACGAGCTGATCAAACCTGTTTTTGATAAGTACACTGAACAAACCGGTGTGAAGATCAAATTTATTACCGATAAAGAAGCACCGCTGATGGCGCGCTTAAAAGCTGAAGGCGGTAACACCCCTGCTGATATCCTGATTACTGTGGATGCCGGTAACCTTTGGCAAGCTGAGCAAATGGATATCTTGCAGCCTCTCAATTCTGATGCGATTAAAGCTAATATCCCTGTCCAATACCGCTCCAGTAACGACAAGTGGACTGGTTTATCATTACGTGCGCGTACCATTGCTTACTCCACAGATCGCGTAACACCCGAAGAGCTGAGCACTTACGAAGCTTTAGCAGATAAAAACTGGAAAGGTCGTCTGTGCTTACGTACCAGCAAGAAAGTCTACAACCAGTCGCTGACCGCCACCCTGATTGAAACTCATGGCGCAGAAAAAACTGAGCAATTGGTTAAAGCTTGGATCAATAACTTAGCCACTGATGTGTTTTCTGATGACACTGCATTACTGGAAGCAATCAACGCTGGCCAATGTGATGTAGGTATTGTAAACAGCTACTACTACGGCCGTTTACACAAACAAAATCCAGACCTCAAAGTAAAACTGTTCTGGCCGAACCAAGCAGACCGTGGCGTACACGTCAACTTATCCGGTGCTGGTATCACTAAATACGCACCGCATGCAGACGAAGCTCGTAAACTGTTGGAGTGGATGACCACTGCAGAAGCGCAAAGCATCTTCGCGGGCGTCAACCAAGAGTTCCCAGCCAACCCAAGCGTTAAGCCTTCAGAAGAAGTTGCCGCTTGGGGTGAGTTCAAAGCCGATACCATTCCTGTGGAAGTGGCCGGTAAGCGTCAAGCAGAAGCGATTCGTTTAATGGACCGTGCTGACTGGCGTTAATTGCTGCATAGGCTTTACAACAGACCGCCTTTAAGGGCGGTTTGTTGTTTCTAGGCTGACGCAATTTCGTGTAAAGAGCTGACACCACGCGTGGCTTCACTGAGCAGATCTTGCAGCCCAGCAACCTGCGCATCTGGCACTGACAGATTTAAAACCGCACCTAGGGCGTCAAACTCTTCACTATTCACCACCCCACCTGCTTCAGCGATACGCACTTTAAAGATATCCAAGTAGGTATAGGGACAATGCCCTGTTAATACCCTTTGCGCTACCAACTCTTCACTGCTGGCCGTCTGTAAGACTTGATGAGCACAACCACCATAGGCACGAGCTAAGCCGCCAGTACCCAGCTGAATGCCGCCATACCAACGTGTAACTACGATCAGCACTTGATCAAATTCTTGGTGTTCAATCGCCGCTAAAATGGGTCGCCCTGCTGTGCCTCCAGGCTCACCATCATCGGTAAAGCGGTATTGATCGCCACAACGCCATGCCCAACAGTTATGCGAGACATTAGGCGTACTCAATTGCGCAATCAACGCTGGTGCTTGCTCGGCACTAGGTAAGAACACAGCCTGCGCCAAAAAACGACTCTTACGAATCTCTTCTTGATAACTGTGTGGTGCTTTAATAATTCGCATCGAGTGCGCCTCAACCACGCTAACAATCTGGATAGCTATATATTTACTACAGCGCCAGCACAAGTCTAAGCAAGACCTTGGGCTATGCAGCGATGCAACTTAAATCACAGTGAAAATATCTTCAGCCGCTAAACGTGATTTGGGCAGCGCAGCATTAAAGTCCGTCTCGGCACGGTAACCCAGCGCTACCGCCGTTATCGCGGTGAGATCACGTGCGTTTAAAGCAAACTCAGCATCTAAAATCGCTTGATCAATACCTTCCAACGGCACCGCATCAATTCCCAGCAACCCTGCACCCAATAAGAAGCTGCCCATATTTAAATAGACTTGTTTTTCCAGCCAGTGCGGCACATCTTTCTTGGTGAATTTATGCTCATTTAAATAAGCCAAGCGGGTGTTATGTGCTGCTGCTTTCATTTCGGGTGCAGCGCTAAAGCGGCCATCACGTTCTTCGGCGGCCAAAACTTTTTGCAAATGGGCATCATCAATCTGTGTTCGCGCACAAAATAACACCACATGCGAAGCATTGAGTATTTTAGCTGCGTTATAACTGTAACTACCGCCGGCACCTTGAGCTAAACGTGCTTTGCCCTCATCGGTACTGGCAACAATAAAATGCCATGGCTGAATATTGGTACTCGATGGGCTTAAACGCAGCAAAGCAAAGAGTTGCTCAACCACAGTTTCAGGGAGTTTTTTTGTGGCATCAAACGCCTTCGTCGCATAACGACGCTGTAACGCTTCAATAAGTTGCATTAACACACCTCTTCTATTGATTATTTGCGCTGAAATTAGACCATCATGACGCTATGTATGACCCAAGCTCTGCAATGCAGCACATAACACAGCAGCCTACAGGGATTTTTCGTGTTTTCAATAACCTAAGCCCTGAAGGAGTACCAAGCGCATGGCGTGAAGTCGGGTCAATATATGATGGAACAAACCTTTCATATTACTCCAGAAGATCAGTACAATCCGAATATCAGCCCACTGGCACATTTAAGTCAGGTCATGCAGCGTCCACTGGTATAAATTGACCCGCTCGAGCTTAAATCTAGCAATCAACAGTATGCGCAGTCTGAATCACAAATCATAAGACTGCGCAACGCCATAACGCGCTATGCGTAATGATTTATGTGCGCGTTATGCTCGATATAAACAATAACCTGCATAGGACATCACATGGCTCGTTTACAAGACAAAGTAATCATTATTACCGGTGCCGCCCAAGGTATGGGTGCCACTCATGCTCGCCTGTGTATCGAAGCCGGTGCTAAGGTTGTACTGACCGATATCAACGCGGAAAAAGGCCAAGCCTTAGCTACTGAACTGGGCAGCAATGCTTTATTTATCAAGCATGATGTCACTAGTGAAGCAGGCTGGAAGCAAGTGGTTGAGCAAACCGAAGCGCAATTTGGCCCCGTCAATGTGCTGGTCAATAATGCTGGCATTACCATGGCTAAATCGATTTTAGATGTCTCGCTTGAAGACTACCGTTGCATTATCGATATCAACCAAGTCTCCGTCTTTTTAGGCATGAAAGCCGTTATTCCATCGATGAAAGCCAGCCAAAGTGGCTCGATTATTAATATTTCATCGATCAATGGTTTAGTCGGCGGCGCGATTGGTTATACCGACTCAAAATTTGCGGTACGCGGCATGACTAAAGCAGCGGCGTTAGCCTGTGCGCCTTTTGGTATTCGTGTGAACTCAGTACACCCAGGTGTGATTGCCACGCCCATGATTATGCAAGGCGACACTAAAGATGTGGTTGAAGCCTTTGCTAAAACCATCCCTGTGAAACGTTTGGCACAGCCTGAAGAAGTGAGCAGCATGGTGCTCTATTTAGCCTCTGATGATTCCAGTTACTCAACCGGCTCAGAGTTTATTGTCGACGGTGGTTTAACCGCACAATAACGGCAATTGGGCGACACTGCACAGCGTCGCCCAATTCAATTCACTCACTCAGCCCTAGAGCAACATCTGCTGATCAGTGCTTATGCTCAAGGCGGCTGCAACACATCGAACCCAGCCGCTCACTGCCAACCTTGACGCCAATGCTCAGCATTTTTTAAGTCGTGCCAATCAATCGCTTCTTCACGCTTTGTCAGCACAGCCTCCAGCAAACAATGGATCAGGTTATCCTCTTCATCAAACTTTAACTCAGTAACCATAAAGTGCTTTTCTTTATTCACAGGTTTAACTGCTGTCCACTTACTATGCAGCAGTTTTTTCGGATTAATTCTATGCACGCAAAACTCCTCACAGGGTATCCATTGGCAATGCTTGCCTCGCCGCAACGATGGTTGACATCCTCACAGCCCTAAAGAGACGGTGATTCCTACTGCTAGACGGCCATGCCCGACCGCGAGAATGTTCTTTGCCGCATTGACATCGCGGTCGCTAGGCGTGACACCACCCGCACTGCAAGTCCATTCTCTTATTCCACGCCCTGCGATACCTTTCGGCCTGCTGTCGGGCAAAGCGCCACAACAGCTACAGGTTTGGGTGGTGTACGCCTCGTTAACCTCCTTAAAAACAATACCTGCGTGAGCGCTTTTGTATTCCAGCATTGTTTTTAATTGACCCCAGCCAGCGTCCAGCACTGACTTAGCCATCTTGGTTTTAACGAGCTTTAAACTACTGACATTACCCACATAGATTTCACCGCAGCGATTGACCAGCTCGCGGCTGAATTTATGCAGACTATCTTTTCTACGAGTGGCGATTTTGGCGTGGATGGTTTTAACGCGCTGCTTATTTCTGGCGCGTTGTGCCACGGCAAGCCTGCTTTCCAAACCACGATAGAAGCGTGACGCTTCCAGCGTTTCGCCATCTGAACAGGTGGCTGTGGTGGCTAACCCAAGATCAATACCGATACGGTCTTGGCCTGCGGGTGTTGTGGCTTCTAGATCAACCACCACGTTGAAGTACCAGCGGCCACGGGCATCTTCGTTGAAGCTACCCGACCTGAATTTATACTGGCTGAGG
>RRZU010833921.1_pt1 | contig 19967 bp, 18 predicted proteins | sample 2165561 | NCBI WGS metagenome assembly RRZU01 (sample SAMN10456909, study PRJNA506462) | wastewater metagenome | isolation source: wastewater sludge | place: USA: Moscow, Idaho | reverse complement strand
GGCGCTGCCGCCGGACGTGCGCGCGCGGTTGGAAGCGGATTTGAAAGTGCTGCTGCGAGTGTTGGAAGCGCAATCCAATAATGGGGATGACAACCACATCAGCGAACGCCCGGTACATCACGCCACCTGATATTTGCATTTGAGAAAAAAGTTTTTTGCGAGCCTGGACCGCTTTGCGATGCAGAATTTTCAGGGTAAAGTTATCGCTCTATCAGCGCCGTGCAGCAGCGCGGCTTAACTCAGGCGTTAGATTGCATTCCCCTCTCATATCGCAACGAGCAAAGGATTAAAGAAATGGCATCTAGAAAGATCGCACCATGGTGGAAATTCGGGTTTATTGCATTAATTGCTATTGGGATCCTGTATGTTGTCTCCTACCAACTAGGGGGTACGGGGGTACGCGTCAAGGGCAGCCAGCCGAGTATTGACCGTAATGCAGATGCTATATTGTTAAAGCTAAGCGATACGCATGCTTTGTATTTTACACCTAAATACAAAGACAGTATAGACGTCGTGACATACAAAGATTCAGGTTTTTTTCGCTTTCTGGGAGAATACTCCAAGGATACTGTACTATTTGCACATCCCGCAGTTCAAGGCGATTGGTATTACACGTTGGACTCGGGTTTTTTCGAGCCTGGCCGCGTAATCGCCGTCAATATAAAAACAGGAGATGTGATTAAAAAAACCGAACAGGCGAATGGTGATTTGAAATTTTTTCCAGAAAATCTGAAAGCCGCAGGATTGAATCCAGAAGCTGGAATCGAAGTTACTTATAATAACATCACGAATTACGAAGAGTTGAGCACTCCCAAGGAAAGTGCAAAAACTATAATCATGGCGTTCGGAATATTATTTATCGTGTGGACTGTGTTGCTCCCAATCGCATACAGAAAGCCGGCCAGCGCAACCTAACAACTCATTCAAGCCAAATCTGCTTCGTGGCACGGCTTGACTCAGGCGCTAGACTCCGTAGAAACAGGTTCTGAATCGTGAAAATCCGATCCGCCATGTATGTGGATGTTGTCGTCAACCTTCTGTTGGCGGTGATTGCGTTCGCCGCGATGTCGCGATTGAACGCCGCCACTGGCTGGGAATACATTGGCCCGATTTTGGTTATTGCAGCGCTCAGCAGTGCAATCCTTCACTGGCTCGTGGGCTGCAGTCAAAATCGACCGGCCGTTCGTGCAATGCTTATGCTTGATTTCCTTGCCAGCGCAGGGGCAGTCATTCTGGGTCTGTCAAATCCTTTTTCGTGGTCAAGATGGCTGACGATAGCGCTTTTTGCGGGTGCTTTATTGGCAGCAATAATGGGCACAATGAAGCTTCAAGCCGAACTTGCTTCACGGCTGCAATTTTTCAAGTCAAGGTATGCTTGTGTCCTATTGCGGTCATACAGCAGACTGGCTTAACTCAAGCATTAGGGGCAGCTTGTGAGTTCGCAGACAATTGAGCAGATGATCGAGGGGTACTTTCTATCGACTACTAAGGCAATTGGCATTCTGTTTAGAGAGCGTCTGTTACCTCACTCGCTTATAGTCATCTATTCAACAATCGACACATGCGGGCTACTTGATGCGCCGTCTACGCAAACCGTTGCTACTGGCGCATCTTTCAAGGAATGGGTAAAGAAGTATGTTCTTGTTTATCCGGGTCTAGAGTTCAATGAGATTGATCTCTGGGCTGCACGCTGCGCCGTCCTCCACACTTTCACGACAGAGTCGGATCTGTCCAACGCAGGAAAGGCGCGGGAGCTTCAGTACTATACGGGAGATAAATCTGCCCCGCATATCCAGCGTTTCATAAGCTTCACAAAGAGTTACCAGGGCGGTAAGCATCTTCCCGTTCACTATGGGGATCTAGCAGAGGCAGTTTTTTCTGGCATGAAAGCTTTTTTGCCAGATCTTGACGCAAACTGTCGGTCAGACATGGCACACCTCGCGCGTTTGCGCAAACTCTTGCAAAATCATGTGCACGAGCCTGCCCCTAGCAATTCTTTCAAACCGAACCTGTTTCACGGCTGCACCAAGGAATGCTCATGTCTTTTTCTGCCATGCAGAAAATCGGCTTAACTCAGGTACTAGAACGGCCATGGAAGTTTCAGTACGTGTCGCAACAATTGAAGATGCAGCCGAAGTGCTAGGCTAAGTGGAGAGCTTGGCTATCCGAACACTTTGTCAGACATAATGGAGCGAGACTGAGCGAGCTGCTAAAACAAGAAAAGTTTGTCGCAGTAGCTACCCAACAAAAGCCTTTCTTGTTGGGCTGGATTGCCGCCGAATCTCGCCTTAGCCTTGAGTCGGGCCGAAAAGCGGAAATTACGGGATTGGTCGTAGACTCGCGCGCAAAGCGCTTGGGGATTGGCTCTCGCCTAGTAGCAGCGGCAGAGAGTTGGGCTCGCGCTGGTGGCCACGACACAATCATTGTTCGCTCTAATGTAACCAGGCTTGAGTCCCATCCTTTCTACGTGGGGCGGCTCTATGTCAAGACCAAGACACAGCATGTATATTCCAAGCAGCTGGCCGTCTAACAGTTCGCTCAAAACGAACTTGCTTAGTGGGCCGCGCTTGCAGGTAGGCTCTTACAGCCTAACCCGCCGCTCGCCACTATTGCAACGCGGCTAACTCACAGGCGTTAAATTGTGGTGCTCATTCGTTCTGCTCAACCCACAGACGCCAATGCCCTCTCTGCCATTGCGCTGGCGGCCAAGGCCTCATGGGGATATGCTCCGGAACAAATCGAACTGTGGCGAGACGATCTGACTATTTCTGCCCAATCAATTGAGTCAAGGCCAACTTATTGTGCCGTTGCCAATCGGAAGATCCTGGGCTTCTACCAGATTAGTCAAACGGAGTCTTGCTCCAGACTTGAGCATCTGTGGGTGGCGCCACTGCACATGTCACGCGGTATTGGCTCTGCGCTTCTGAGTGACGCACGCAACCGCTCAATGACCGACTTGATCATAGACTCCGACCCTCATGCTGAAAGTTTTTATCTGAAACAAGGTGCGACCAGGGTTGGTTCTATCGACGCACCGATACCAGGTAACCCGTTCCGCATCCTGCCAGTGCTTAAACTCCACAAGACCACAATCTGACAGTTCATTCAAGCCGACGTGGCGCTTTACGGCCGCAATTTTTCATGGTATGTTTGCGGCGTATTGCCGTCGTTTGGCCGGTCGGATTCAATCAGGCAGCGGGTTCTTTTTATATTAAAGGAGATCTTATGAAGAAAATGAATCTTATCGCCATAATTATTTTTGTTGTTCTTGGATTGGCGTATTTTTTTCTAAAATCTGTAGCCACCAATCAGGAGAAGAGCAATGTTTTCTCCGTGAGTGAAATAAAAAATGACGACAGCACGTACAAATACGTTAAAGAAAAATGTGATTCTGGATTTTTCTCTCAGGATAGTGAGAATTGCGTGAACCTCAGAAAAGCCAGATAAGCAATAAAATCTTCACAATTCTTGTTTTGCATTGCGATTTTGGTTCAGATGTGTTTTCTAGGGGAATACACGCAAAGGCAATTGCGGTGCGACTGTTTTTATTGGCGGTTCCATGCGATCTAACCCTTCGGTCAAGCGGGCGGCCAACGGTTGTACCGTTGCCTTCCCTACGCACCTGGGGTGCTTCGGTGCCACTTACCTCAAACGCTAGGCTTCTGATGAGAAAGCAAGGATGGACTTACTCGTTTGGGATGTGGATAAATTGGTGGCATTGACGAGGGCCTTGACCCCTGAAGCTATTCCTCTCAGCCAATTTGCTGAAATTGACAAAACTTGTTGGTACGGTTCAGAAGGTGATGAGGCAACATGCCGTTCGATCGATGAGCACACGAGGCTCGTTTTAGACGCCGATCTTTCCCCTCCGATCATTCTGTGCCCAGAAGGGCGTGTTATGGACGGAATGCATAGGGTTCATTAAAGCATTGCTTGATGAGGGTGCCTCTCATTAATGCTTTTCGTCTGAGCGTCCTTTCGCCTCCTGATTACATCGGTGCCGGCCCTGATAACCAGCCATATGACGAGGCCTGACAATTCGTTCAAGCCGCTTCCGCTCTACGAAACGGCAGGCCTCTGCGGGGTTGAAATGTTTGCGGCAGAATAGGCATTGCTCAAACTGCGTGGTGTATGGCAGTGCTGTATAAATCGTGGGTTTAAACGCCGAATACTTAAGCGCCAGATAAAGTCAGTTGTGCAGCCATGATACCGTTCGACCCGTCTGCTCTTGCTACTTATTTCCTGCTGCTGCTTGCTATTGGCGGGGTTTGTGCACTGGTGCTGCTGGCTTGGTGGCTGCGGCTGGCCTTGTCGCCACGCGCGCGCCAAGCCTTTGCCAGGCACCGCCTCAGTCGCAGTCTGCTGATGATTGGCTGCCTGGTCGGGGTGGCGTGGCCTGTTTACAGCCATTTGCGCATGCAGCGCATCCAGCAAGAGGTGGCAGAGCAGATTGACCAAGAAGAGGCCGAGCGCATGCCAACACTGACGCAAGACACCGTGCTGGCTGGCATCGCTATGCCCGCAGGCACACAGTTGGAACTGCTGCATCACGGTGCCGTGGGCAAACAATGGGTCAAACCTGAATATTTCGAGGCGGCCGACTTTCCAAAGCCAATCAAATGGCAGGGCGTATCCATCAAGCGGATAAGCCGCAGCTTGCAAAGCCACCAAGATAACAGTCCCGAATCTTTCAGCACTACTCGCGTCACTTGGGGCCCCTCTATGCACACCGAACTGGCCGTCCCGCAAACGATAGATGGCTTTTTCTGCCACAGCACGGCAGGCTGGCTCTACCACCCCAACGGCGATGAAAACAGTTGGGACTATCGCGACGATGCCGCACAGCCCTTCCCCAGCGTGTACCGCTTTGACGGTTGCCTGCTGGCAGGGCAAGACTTTCGCGATGAGACTGGCAAGCTCAAGGTGCATGCGCCCGCTGACAATCCGCTCACGCGCAATCGCTGGCTAGATGACAACTCACCTGTTGGGCATGTGGATACTTGGATCATCACAGGCGCGGCGCAACTCACAAGCCACCAGCTCGAACTGGTGCTGGGAAGCGTTGATCTGCACAAAGAACGCCACACACTGTGGCGGCTGATCGGCCAAGTCGCCAAAGCCAGAGACGCCAATTGTCCCTTGCCCGTGGGCAGCTATGTGCTATGGCAGCACACCGAGCCGGATACGCTGGGCGTCTATGTTGATGACGCCCATGCTGCTGCCAACATCAGCAGTATCCAACAACAGTGCGGCGGCTTGCGCATCCGCCAACTGGCGAAACCACCATCTCTGTAACCGCCATGCGCCGATTGCGCCCGCAACCAAAAAAGGAATCCTCATGAAGCGACGCTGTTTTTTATCCAAGCGCATCGTTCTTTGAGGATGTGGATGCGCACGACCTTCTTCATATGCACGAGGGCATTCGCATGAATGGTTTTTGCGCATCATTTAGTGCTGCTTTTATGGTTCCGCCGACAAGGAAACACTTATGAATTGGTTGATTGCAATAAATGCCATATTTGCCATTGCCACAGTCGTCTTTGGGATTTTTGCCCTAGTTGCTCCACATAAATTAGCAGGACAACCCCAAACATCTGATTATTTTTCCAAGATGTATGCCGTGCGCGCTATCCCCTTTGGGATTGGTTTGGCGGTGGTGTTGGTGTATTTGCCAGAGCAGGCAGCGATTTGGCTCGTTGTTGCAGGGTTTATGCAGTTGGGTGATGCTTGGGCGAATCTAAAGCGTGGTGTTGTAATGGCGTTTTTATCACCGTTGGCTTTGGCACTACTGCACTTTGTGTCTGCGTGGCTATTGCTGCCCTGATAGGTGTTCCCGCAGCAGGGATGGCTAGTGCAGGCTGCTCTGACTCGCGCGCATTTTCGGGCGAGCGGTCTCGGTAAGGGGCTGGTGGAGACGGTGTTCCGTTGTCTGCAAAGGCTATCTGAAGCCCAACGGTAGCAAGAAGAAGGAGGCATGAATCATGCACACACACCAGACGGATGCCTGGACGGAAAAATGGAACCAGAATTTCAGCCATCCGGACTATGTTTACGGCAAGGCGCCCAATGTGTTTTTGAAACAGGAGTTGGATAAGCTGGCGCCTCAAACCATTCTTTTCGCGGCCGAGGGCGAAGGGCGCAATGCCGTTTATGCCGCGCAGCGCGGCTGGAAGGTCAGCGCATTTGATATCAGCACGGCGGGCCGGCAAAAGGCGCTCAGGCTGGCCGCAGAAAACGGCGTGGCGCTGGATTATGTGGTGGGCGAGCTTCCTGAGCTGGATTTTGCCGACGAAAGTTTTGACGCCATCGCCTTGATTTATGCCCACTTTCCGGCCAACATCAAGTCGGCGTACCACAAAATATTGGCGCAAAAACTCAAAAAAGGCGGCGTCGTGATTTTTGAAGCGTTTTCCAAAAAACATCTGGAATACAGAAGCCGCAATCCGGCAGTGGGTGGCCCGAGCAATGCGGAATCGCTGTTTTCAGCGCAAGAAATCCGGTCGGATTTTCAGGATTTTGACGTGCAAGTGTTGGAGGAAAAAACCATATCCTTGAACGAGGGCTTTTTGCACAACGGTACGGGCTCCGTCATCCGCTTTGTGGGGGTTAAAAAATAGCAGCGTGCGGCTTGCGAATGATCCATGCAATGGAGCTGCTGTGTAGCATGGCTATGGCTGACCTGATAGGGCTTCAGCAACAGGATCTGCTTTGATCTGAGCCGCTCATTCGGTGTAAAAAGGAAAAAACATGGATTACCCCAGCCTGCTGGCCGAACTGAACCGCCATGCCGACCCGGCGCGCGCGGCACCGATGCGGGCGTATATGAAAAATCACTTCGACTTTCTGGGCATCCCCAAGCCGCAATGGATGCGGGTGTGCAAGCCCTTCTTCAAAGACGCAGCCAAAGCGCCCACCGATTGGGAGTTTGTTCGCCAATGCTGGGCCAACCCGCACCGCGAGTTGCAGTATGGCGCGCTGGAATATCTGCGTGCGGTGCAGCCCCATCTCGCCCCGCACGACATTCCGCGCCTGCAAGCATTGATTACCGACAAATCGTGGTGGGACACTTCAGATGTGCTCGACCGCATCGTTGGCGGCATCGCCCTGCGCCACCCCGCAGTCAACGCCACTTTGCTGAATTGGAGCCAAAGCGACAACATCTGGCTGCGCCGCGTCGCCATTGATCACCAGCTGTTGCGCAAAGGGCAAACCGATACCGCGCTGTTGGAAGCCATCATCCGCTACAATCTGGAGCTGAAAGAGTTTTTCATCAACAAGGCCATCGGCTGGGCGCTGCGCGATTACAGCAAAACCAACCCGGCATGGGTGCGCCGATTCATTGATACCTATGGCGACAGAATGGTGAAGTTGAGTTTGCGCGAAGCCCAAAAATACCTGCCGCCCTCTGCATGAAAATACACGCCATGAATACACACACCATCTACCTTGCCGGCGGCTGTTTCTGGGGCGTGGAAGCCTATTTCCAGCGCATCCCCGGCGTGGTGGATGCCGTTTCCGGCTACGCCAACGGCCAGACCGAAAACCCTTCTTACGAAGACGTGGTGCGCCGCAACACGGGCCATGCCGAAACCGTCCAAGTCATCTACGACGCAGATCGGCTCAGCCTCGACGACATCTTGCAATACTATTTCCGCGTCATTGACCCCACCAGCCTCAACCAACAGGGCAACGATCGCGGCACCCAATACCGCACCGGCGTGTATTACACCGATGTGGCTGATAAAGCCGTGATTGAGGCAGCTTTGCAGCAAGAGCAACAAAAATATGCCCAGCCGTTGGTGGTCGAAAATCTACCGCTCAAACACTTTTACGCAGCCGAGGCATACCACCAGGACTACCTGATGAAAAATCCCAACGGCTACTGCCACATCGACATCCGCAAGGCCGACGAACCGCTGCCCGGCAAGGCGGCGGTGCCAAGCAAAGGCTTTGATGCCGCCAGCTACCGCAAACCCGACGACGCGACGCTCAAAAACCGCTTAACCGCCGAGCAATACCGCGTCACCCAACAAAGCGGCACCGAATACGCCTTCAGCCATGCATACGACCACCTGTTTGCGCCCGGCATTTATGTGGATATCGTCAGCGGCGAGCCCTTGTTCAGTTCTGCCGACAAATTCGATTCGGGCTGCGGCTGGCCGAGCTTCACCCGCCCCATCGCAGCGGAGGCTGTGACCGAGCACGCCGATCGCAGCCACAACATGCGCCGCGTGGAAGTGCGCAGCCGCGCCGCCGATTCGCACCTGGGGCATGTGTTTCCAGACGGTCCGCGCGCGCAAGGCGGCCTGCGCTACTGCATCAACGGCGCCAGCCTGAAATTCATTCCGCTGGAGCAAATGGATGCCGCAGGCTACGACTATTTGAAGTCGTGGGTGGAGCCATCAAGCGGAACGGAATAAGCCGCTGGATTCTCGGATAGCTTGAGGCAGGGTCGCAGCAGCGTGCGTGCATCAGAAAGGCCGATCGCTTTTGACGCAGGCTCTGGCAAATCGCGCTACGATTGCTGTGATTCAACGGGTTTTTTGTATTGCTTACCCATGCACCCATCCTCTTCTTCTCTTTCTTTTTTTCTGGCGCTCGACACCAGTACCGATGTGCTCAGCATTGCGCTGGGCGCTGCCGTGGATACGGATGGTGCGGCGCCGGTGTGGCAATACACCGGCCCGGGGTCGAGCCATTCGTCTGCCACCTTGATTCCTGAAACGATGCGCTTGCTGGCGCAGGCTGATGTGCGCTTGCAGGATGTGCAGGCGTTGGTGGTGGGCATGGGGCCGGGGTCGTTCACGGGCTTGCGCACGGCCTGCGCTGTGGCGCAGGGGCTGGCCTTGGGGTCGGGCGTGCCCGTGTTGCCGGTAAGCACATTGCTGGCGGTGGCAGAAGATTGGCGCCATCGGCAGGCGGCGCATGTGCCGCAGGGCAGGGTGTGGGCGTTGCTGGATGCGCGCATGGACGAGATCTATGCCGCGTGCTGGCAGTGGCAGACAGATGCACAGGCAGATACAACGGATGCGGACGCAGAGTCGGTGCAATGGCAGTGCTTGCATGCGCCGGTGCTGGTGGCGCCCGAAGATGTGCTGGCCTTGCCGGGGCTGGAGGCGCAAGATGCGCTGGCGGGCAATGTGCAGGCGGTGTATGGCGCGCGTTTGCCGCGGCCTGTCGCGGCGGCCATGCCTACGGCAGAAGCGTTGCTGCGGCTGGCGCCTGCGCTGTGGCACCAGGGCAAGGCGGTCGATGCAGCCTTGCTGCTGCCGCAGTATGTGCGTGACAAGGTGGCGCAAACCACCGCCGAACGAGCGGCAGCGCAAGCGGCGCGCCAGGCGCAGGCTTGAGCCGATTCAGTGCAAGAGCAGGACTGCCACGCATGAGCACGCAGCGCCCCGATCATTCCACGCAGGCACAGCCCGAAGCAATGCCGAAGGGGGGCATGGCAGGTGCGGCGTCGGCCATCACGCTGGCGACAGCAACGGTTGAGGATGTGGATGCCATCCTGCAGGTCGAGCAGGCGGCTTATCCGCTGCCGTGGTCGCGCGCCAGTTTTTTGGATGTTCTGGCGCGGCAGGGCACAGGCTGTGGCGACTATGTGGTGCAGTTGCTGTGGGCGGCGCCTACCCAAAAACAGCCAAAAGAAAAAGCAGAGCCCGCGGTGTTGCAGGGCTATTTCGTGGCGCAGCTGGGTTTTGAAGAAATGCACCTGCTCAATCTGGCCGTGCATCCTGACTGCCAGGGGCAGGGCTGCGGCTGGCTGTTGTTGCAGCAATTGCAGAACTGGGCGCGTTGGCATGGTGCGCACACGCTGTGGCTGGAGGTGCGGCCAAGCAATGCGCGGGCGCTGGCGCTGTATCGCCGTTTCGGTTTTGTAGAGGTGGCGTTGCGCAAGGATTACTACCCCACGCCAGAGGGCGGGCGCGAGCATGCCGTGGTGATGCAGCTGCCACTGCAGACATGAAGGCGGCTGCCTGGTGCAAGCAAAGGCGCTTGCAGCAAAAATTGCGCTGGACAAAAGGCGCGGGGCACGTTCACAAGAAAACCGCAAGAATCCGCCCGAGGGCATGCCGCGCCACGGGCATCCTGTGCAACAATTGTTCCTGACTGTAAGGCATGCCCCCTGAATGGGTATGGCGTTGAACATCCGAGGAAAAACACATGACGACAGACAGCCAGATGACGCCCAGTGATATCGCCTTGCGCGATGCGGCGTTTGAATATCATCGCGTGGGCACGCCCGGCAAAATTTCCATCCGCCCGACCAAACCACTGTCCAACCAGCGCGATCTGAGCCTGGCCTATTCGCCCGGCGTGGCCTACCCCTGTCTGGCGATTCAGCAAGACCCGACAAAAGCCGCCGAATACACCGCGCGTGGCAATCTGGTGGGCGTGGTCACCAACGGCACGGCGGTGCTGGGGCTGGGCGATATCGGCCCGCTGGCGGGCAAGCCGGTGATGGAAGGCAAGGGCTGCCTGTTCAAGAAATTTGCCGATATCGATGTGTTCGATATTGAACTGAACGAGCGCGATCCCGACAAGCTGGTGGACATCATCGCTGCGCTGGAGCCGACGCTGGGTGGCGTCAACCTCGAAGACATCAAGGCGCCGGAATGTTTCTACATCGAGAAAAAACTGCGCGAGCGCATGAAAATTCCGGTGTTCCACGACGACCAACACGGCACCGCCATCATCTCTGGCGCGGCCCTGCTCAACGGGCTGGAGCTGGTGGGCAAACCCATTGGCAGCGTCAAAATAGCCGTCAGTGGCGCGGGCGCAGCCGCCATTGCCTGCCTGGACGTGATGGTGGGCTTGGGCGTGGCGCGCGAGAACATCTATGTGTGCGACTCCAAAGGCGTGATTTACGAAGGCCGCCCCGGCACGCTGGACGAATCCAAGGCGCGCTACGCACAAAAAACCGATGCCCGCACGTTGGCCGATGTGGTGCGCGGGGCTGATGTGTTCCTCGGCTGCTCCACCAAAGGCGTGCTCACGGGCGAAATGGTCAAGACCATGGCCGACAAACCGGTGATTCTGGCGCTGGCCAACCCCGAGCCGGAAATTCGCCCCGAAGAAGCCAAGGCCGCGCGGCCTGATTGCATCATCGCCACCGGCCGCAGCGACTATCCGAACCAGGTCAATAACGTGCTGTGCTTCCCGTATATCTTCCGTGGGGCGCTTGATTGTGGCGCCACCAAGATCACCGAAGAAATGAAGCTGGCCTGTGTGCGCGAGATTGCCGCACTGGCCAAGATGGAAATCAGCGACGAGGTGGCGCAGGCCTACAGCGGGCAAGATCTGCGCTTCGGGCCAGAATACATCATTCCCAAACCGTTTGATTCGCGCCTGATTCTGCGCATTGCGCCTGCCGTGGCGCAGGCTGCGCAAGAGTCGGGCGTAGCTACCCGCCCGATCGAAAACCTGTGGGCATATCGCGAAAAACTTGGCACCTTGGTGACGCATACCGGCTTGTTCATGCGGCCGGTGTTTCAGGCTGCCAAAGATGCGACGGATCTGTCCAAGCGCGTGGTGTTTGCCGAAGGGGAGGAACCGCGCGTGCTGCGTGCGGCGCAAATGGCGCTGGACGAAGGCATTGCCCGCCCGTTCCTGATTGGTCGCCCAGATGTCATTCAGCGCCGCATCGGCGAGTTGGGCCTGCAGCTCCGTGTGGGTGATGACATCGGCATCATCGACCCGCGCGACAACCCCCATTACTGGAGTTATGCAGAAAAATATCACGAGCTGATGGGGCGCGAAGGCCTGTCGCTTGAGGCGGCCAAGGCAGCCGTCAATCGCAACCACACCGTGATTGCGGCGCTGGCCGTCCATATGGGCGATGCCGACGCCATGATCTGTGGCCTGCACGGCGATTTTGACAAACACCTGCAAATTGTGCGCGATGTCATCGGGCTGGAGCAGGGAGCGGCCAACTTTGCCGCACTCAGCGCCGTGCTGCTGGAAAAGCACACGCTCTTCATCACCGACACCTACGTCAATGAAGACCCCAGCGCCGAAGAGCTGGCAGACATTGCGCGCATGGCCGCGATCAAGGTGCAACGCTTTGGCATCACGCCGCGCGTGGCCTTTTTGTCGCACTCGAACTTTGGCAGCAGCAAACGCGCCAGCGCGCTCAAAATGCGGCGGGCGCACGAAATCTTCCGCCAAATTGCACCGCATATCTCCAGCGAAGGCGAATTGCAGGGCGACAGCGCGCTGGATGCCCAACTGCGCAACGCCAGATTGCCGAGCAACCAACTGGAAGGCTGTGCCAACCTGCTGGTTTGCCCCAATCTGGACTCGGCCAACATCATGTTCAATGTGCTCAAGGTCACGGGCGGCAAGGGCCTGACGATTGGCCCCACTCTGCTGGGCGCCAAAGCCAGCGCACACATCCTCACGCCTTCGGCCAGCATGCGCCGCATCCTGAACCAAACGGCCATTGCCGTAGCCAGCGCCGAAGTGCGCCGCGGTCGGTCTGTGCTGTAAACGTGGTGATCGCTGCTGCATATTGACTTCCTTCCCCCGCTGGCGGGGGAAGGTTAGGATGGAGGTAGTGGAAAAATTTCGAGTCCATGAAATCTTCCATACGCTAGCAAGCCACTAAAAATCTTTCCAACCAGAGGCGAAATCTATTTCGTGCAGCACCCTCTGCTCCAACTCCCTGACCGATCGACCATGAAAAAAGCCCAGCAATTGTTGCTGGGCTTTTTGTGCAAAGCAGGTTGCAATTATTTCTTGCCGCGTGCTTTGGGTGCGGCGGGCGCCTGCTGTTGGGGCGGGCGCTCGGCAGTGATGTTGTCGAACGTTTTTTTCTGCTCGGCATCCAGTGCGTTGTACAGAGCAACCGATGCATCAAAACGGCCAAACAAGAAGTTGTTTTGCTCGGTATGCAGCTTTTTCAGGAACGCCACGCGCTCAGGCGTTTTCATGGCGTTGAACTGTTCAACCGAAGGCGTTTGCGAAGGACGGAAGTCTGTGGAATAAGCACTGACGTATTTTTGCCAGGCCGCTTCCTGCGACGCAGTGATTTTCAACTCGGCCTTCATCATATTGACCGGATTGTTGGCTGGCGCTGCCTGAGCGGCAGGGGCGGCGGCACGTTGTTGCGCGAATACTGCGGGAGCGCCCAATGCGCCCAGCAAAGCAACGGCAACGGCGGGTTTGGTAAACATTTTGAACGTAGGGTTCATGGGCATGATCCTTTCTTTTATGCCAAGATTCCAAGCTGCTTACGATAGCACAGCTTGCCTGTAAGGTAGGGGATTTGTCCTTTGGGTTCAACGTCAGGCAGCAGTTATTTTGTAAGTGGCTGTTTGTCGACTGGCTGGTGTTTGGGCGTATGGCCTGCATGGGACAAAGCGAAAAGCCACAAACTGTGTTCTATCGTGTGGGCACAAAAAAACCGCCCTTGGGCGGTTTTTTGATAATCTGCTGACAGCGCACCCGTTCAAACGGGCGGCAGCACAGATGCGCTGCCGGGCTTGCCTGAAATCAGGCGTTGGCCAAAGCCTTGACTTTGGCAGACAGGCGGCTCTTGTCGCGAGCAGCCTTGTTTTTGTGGAAGATGCCTTTGTCGGCAACGGTGTCCACCACCGATTGCATCTTGCCGAACAGCTCTTGTGCCTTGGCTTTGTCGCCAGCAGCAACGGCTTTTTCGACGTTTTTCACGGCGGTGCGGTATTTGGAGCGCAGCGAAGTATGGGCTGCGTTGAGTTTGACGTTTTGGCGGGCGCGTTTGCGGCCCGAAGCCAGACGAGGGCTTTTCTGGGGTTTGGCAGATGCCATGGTATGGATTCCTTATGTTGGAGGATGATGTCAGCAGAACCGAGAATTATATAACAGCCACCTTATGCGCATAAGGGCGCCGTCACGGTGTGTTGCCGATTGGCACGCAACGCCAACAGAAGGCGCTTGCACACAAGCGGATGCAGAAGAAAACAAAGGCAAGGTGCGACGGAGAGCCTGCTTCCCCTCTTCTCTGAGGGGCTTTGCGCTCAAAAAGAATCAGCAAGACCCTACGTCTCCAACCACAGTTGTGCTTGGGTGCTCGGTGCGGATTGACAACGCTGCGTGGTAGTTTTTGAGCGCTGTAGAGAAAAGAACCGTACCCCCGGTTGTTGTGCACCTTGCCAGCCCGCCAAGATTGGCTGCATCACACGCCTGGGTTGATCTTTTTTGTTCTGCGTGCACCACCCCACAAGACAAGGGTGAGCAGACGCTTATAGCCGCGCGTTATCGTCTTTGGTGGTCATTTGCCAGCGGCTGCGCGCATCGCTGGCCTGGGCGATGAGGGCATGCAACTGTTCGCCATTGTTGGCTTCCATGGCGCGGGCAAAGGTGTGCAATGCGTCGATCAGCAAGTCGGTTTGCAGCAGGATTTCTTCGCGGTTGCACAGCAAAATATCGCGCCACATGGCAGGGTCGCCGGCAGCGATGCGGGTAAAGTCGCGAAAGCCCGAGCCGCCCAGTGCCAGCGTATCGCTGGCCGCATCCTGATGCAGGATGCTGTGCATGAGTGCAAAGGCCGTCAGGTGCGGCAAATGGCTCACGGCGGCAAAAGCGGCGTCGTGCGCCTGCGGCGTCATGGTTTGCACTTTGCAGCCCAGCGCCTCCCACAGTGCGGTGATTTGCTGCAGCGCGCCAATGCGCGTGCTGCGGGTGGGGGTGAGAATGACTTGCTTGCCGCGATACAGGTCGGCATCGGCATAGGCAATGCCGGCCACTTCCTTGCCTGCGATAGGGTGGGCGGGCACGAACTGGCCGATGCGCGGCCCGAACGCGGTTTCTGCCGCCTCGATCACGTTTTGTTTGGTGGAGCCGACATCGGTGACGATGGCGTGCTCGCTCAGGCTGTCTGCAATGGCCAGAAATACTTTTTCGCTGGCAGCCACAGGCACGGCTACCACCACCAGGTCTGCTTGCGCCACGGCATCGGCCGGGCAGTTGGTGGCTGCGTGAATCACGCCCATGTGCTGGGCCTGCTGCAAGGTTTGCGGATTGGGGCTGTAAGCCACGATGTGGCGTACCAGGCGGGCGCGCTGCATGGCCAGGGCCAGCGAGCCGCCCATGAGACCGCATCCGATCAAGGCCAGACGATTGAACATGGTGGTGTGTGTGCTGTGGTGTTTATTCGATGGCGCTGCTGATGGCGTAAGAGCCCAGCTCTTTGTAGAAGGCGCAGATGGGGCGCAGATCATTCAGCGCGGCGCGGATGTGCGGCTCGCTGATATGGCCTTGCAGATCGATGTAGAACAGATATTCCCACTGCTGGCCGCTGCGGGCCGGGCGGGATTCGAACCGCGTCATCGATACGCCGTGGCGCTTGATCGGCTCCAGCATGTCGTACAGGGCGCCGGGGCGGTTGATGACCGAAACGACCAGGCTGGTGCAATCGTTGCCCGAAGCCTCAGGCCGATCCTGCTTGTGCGGCAGGCACATGATGGCAAAGCGCGTGCGGTTGTAGGCTTCGTCCTGGATCGATGGCGCCACCACATGCAGGCCAAAACGGCTGCCTGCGCGCAAGCTGGCAATGGCTGCGCAGTTGGGGTTTTCGGTGGCCAGGCGGGCGCCTTCGGCATTGCTGGTCGTGGCGTGGCGCTCGGCATGGGGCAGGTGGGCATTGAGCCAGTTCTGGCACTGCGCCAAAGCCTGCGGATGGGCATAGACCGCCTGAATCTTTTGCAGATCGCGCTGCTGGCTCAGCAGGTTGTGCCGAATCAGCAGGCTGACTTCGCCGATGATGTGCAGTGGCGAAGTCAAGAACAGATCCAGCGAGCGCGTCACCACGCCTTCGGTGGAATTTTCCATCGGCACAACGCCAAAGGCCGCGCGTCCTGATGTGGTGGCTTCAAAAACTTCGTCGAAACTGGCGCACGGCACGCGCTCGATGCTGACGCCAAAAAATGCTTCGGCCGCTTGCTCGCTGAAGGTGCCTTCCGGGCCGAGGTAGGCCACGCGGTGCGGCTCTTCTAGCGCCCGGCAGGCTGACATCACTTCGCGCCAGATGTTGGCCACGCTGTCGGCCTTGAGCGGCCCCTGGTTGGCCGTTTGCAGTTTGTGGATGACCTGCGCTTCGCGCTCGGGGCGGTACACCTGCGAGCCTTCCTGCCGTTTGATATCGCCAATGGCGTTGGCCAGCGTCGCCCGCTGGTTGAGCAGTTGCAGCAGCTGCTGGTCAAGCGTATCGATGGCGGTGCGCAGCTCGGCGATGGATGTGCTCATGGTGTGGCGTGGGTCACGGTCAAAAGATCATTTGCGGCGGGCCGGCGTAGCGGTACCGGTGCGGGATGCTGCGCCCTCCACGATGCGCGCGGCGCGGGTGTCGAATTCTTTGGTGCGTGCCTGCACATCGGCGCGGGTGGCATCCACCAGTTTTTGCGCCAGCAAATTGGCCATGTGCGGGTTGGCCGCATAGTATTTTCTGATGACGGGCGATTCCAGAAACGCCACCAACTGCTTCAGCTCATCCGCCGTGAAGCGTTCGCTGTAGGCGGGCACCAGCACGTCAAGGCTGACACGTTCGTTGCGGGTCTTGATCAGGCGCACCACATCGTCGTTGAATTTTTTCAGCTCCACATCCAGTTGGTCGGCCACCGCCTTCTGGCGGGCGGCGGGCATGTTGTCCAAGCGTGGCAGCCAGGTCTCGACCACGGCGCGGTTGGCCGTTCCGGCCAGTTGCGCGATCAAGGCATCCATGTCTTGTGTTTTTTGCAGATTGACGATGCGCGTTGCCAGTTCTTTTTTTTCTTGTTCTTGTTTGCTTTGCGCGTAAGCGGCAGGCGTCAGCACAGCGGCGCATAGCAGCACGGTTGCGATTGTTTTGCCTGGGTTCAAAAAAGGGTTCATGAATAACCTAAAAATAAATGTTCTGAAAAATTTGTGCCAAGGATAAGGCTCAATCGTTGTTTGCTGATTCGGCATCAGTCGCGTTGTCGGCATCGGCTTCTTCGCTGGCGTCATTCTCCACAATGCGCTGCACGCCAATCAGCTGCGCGCCCTCGTCCAGCGCCATGAGCGTTACGCCTTGCGTGGCGCGGCCCATTTCGCGGATTTCAGATACACGGGTACGTACCAGCACGCCCTTGTCGGTAATCAGCATGATTTCGTCATCTGCGCTCACCAAGGTGGCAGCCACCACCTTGCCGTTGCGCTCGCTTTGCTGGATGGCGATCATGCCCTTGGTGCCGCGACCATGGCGCGTGTATTCGGAAATGTGGGTGCGCTTGCCATAGCCGTTTTCGGTGGCGGTCAGCACACTGGTGCGCCCGTTGCCATTGGGCTCGGCGTCCGGCCCGGCGTTGTCGGCGGCTTCGGCCACCAGCATGGCGATGACGCTTTGGCCTTCTTCGAGCTGCATGCCGCGCACGCCGCGCGCAGTGCGACCCATGGGGCGCACATCGTTTTCGTCAAAGCGCACGGCTTTGCCGCCATCGCTGAACAGCATCACGTCGTGCGCGCCATCGGTCAGCGCCGCGCCGATCAGATAATCGCCTTCGTCCAGGCCCACGGCAATGATGCCGGCCTTGCGCGGGTTGCTGAACTCATCCAGCGCCGTCTTCTTGGCCGTGCCCTTGGCCGTGGTCATGAAGACATAGCGGTCGGCCGGGAAGGTGCGCGTCTCGCCCGTAAGCGGCAGCACCACGGTGATTTTTTCGCCATCTTCCAGCGGGAACATGTTGACGATGGGCCGCCCGCGCGAGCCGCGCGAGCCGGAGGGCACTTCCCACACCTTGAGCCAGTACAGCCGCCCGCGGCTGGAAAAACACAGAATGTAGTCGTGCGTGTTGGCGATGAAGAGCTGGTCGATCCAGTCGTCTTCTTTCGTCGCGGTGGCCTGCTTGCCGCGCCCGCCGCGTTTTTGCGCGCGGTATTCGCCCAGCGGCTGGCTCTTGATATAGCCTGTGTGGCTGAGCGTGACCACCATGTCGGTCGGCGTGATCAGGTCTTCGGTGGCCAGATCTTGCGCATTCGGCACGATGATGGAACGGCGTGCGCCTTCTTTTGTCTGGCCGAACTCGGTTTTCAAGGCATTCAGCTCATCGCCGATGATGATCGAAACGCGCTCGGGCTTGGCCAGAATGTCGAGCAGATCTTCGATTTGCGCCATGACCTCCTTGTACTCGGCCACGATCTTGTCCTGCTCCAGCCCGGTAAGGCGTTGCAGGCGCATTTGCAAAATCTCTTGTGCCTGCGTGTCTGACAGGCGGTACAGCCCATCTTTTTGCAGGCCGAACTCGCGGCCCAGGCTTTCGGGGCGATAGTCGTCGGCGCTGATGGTAGCGCCATCTTCGCGCGTGCGCGTGAGCATTTCGCGTACCAGCGAGCTGTCCCAGCTGCGCGCCATCAGCTCGGCCTTGGCCACAGGTGGCGTGGGCGATTCGCGGATGATGCGGATGAACTCGTCGATATTGGCCAGCGCCACCGCCAGGCCTTCGAGCACGTGGCCGCGGTCGCGTGCCTTGCGCAGGTCGAACACGGTGCGGCGAGTGACCACTTCGCGTCGATGCTGCAAAAAGACTTCGAGTAGATCTTTCAGATTGCACAGGCGCGGCTGCCCATCCATCAGCGCCACCATATTGATGCCGAAAGTGTCTTGCAGCTGCGTTTGCTTGTAAAGGTTGTTGAGCACCACCTCGGGTACTTCGCCGCGCTTGAGTTCAATGACCAGGCGCATGCCGGATTTGTCGCTCTCGTCCTGGATGTGGCTGATGCCTTCGAGTTTCTTCTCGTGCACCAATTCGGCAATGCGCTCCTGCAGTGTCTTTTTATTGACCTGATAGGGGATTTCATCCACGATGATGGCCTGGCGCTGGCCCTTGTCGATGTCCTCGAAGTGCACCTTGGCGCGCATCACCACGCGGCCGCGGCCTGTGCGGTAACCTTCGCGCACGCCTTGAATACCGTAAATGATGCCCCCTGTGGGAAAGTCCGGCGCCGGCACAATCTCCATGAGGTCGTCCACCGACGAATCGGGATTGCGCAGCAGATGCAGGCAGGCGTCCACCGTTTCATTCAGGTTGTGTGGCGGAATATTGGTGGCCATGCCCACCGCGATACCGCCTGAGCCGTTGATCAGCAGATTGGGCAGGCGCGCGGGCAGTACCAGCGGTTCCTGCTCCGAGCCGTCGTAGTTCGGGCCGAAGTCCACCGTGTTCTTGTCGATATCGGCCAGCAATTCGTGCGCGATCTTGGTCAGGCGCACTTCGGTATAACGCATGGCCGCGGCGCTGTCGCCATCGACCGAACCGAAGTTGCCCTGCCCATCCACCAGCATGTGCCGCAGCGAAAACGGCTGGGCCATGCGCACGATGGTGTCGTATACCGCTCTGTCACCGTGGGGGTGGTACTTACCAATTACGTCGCCCACGATGCGCGCCGACTTTTTGTAGGGTCTGTTCCAGTCGTTGCCCAGCTCGCGCATGGCATACAGGGCGCGGCGGTGCACGGGCTTGAGGCCATCACGCGCATCGGGTAGTGCGCGCCCCACGATCACACTCATGGCGTAATCGAGGTAGCTGCGGCGCATCTCCTCTTCCAGGCTGATGGGCAGCGTTTCCTTGGCAAATTCGGTCATGCGGGAAATTCAGTAGTGTCAGTAGAAACGGGTAATATGCGACGTGTGATGGCGACTCCATCGCGTCACATGCACATAATTAGAGGTAAGTTTCCATTTTAACCGCTGTAATATGCGGGGTTGAAGGGCTTGCTGAAAGCGCGTCCTGTGGCAATCAAGCAACAAAGAAGGCGTTTTCTGCTGGGTGTCGCTCACATGAGCTCTGCGAAGCGGTTACAGTCATTCCGTGCTGTGGCACAATCGGTTCGACGAGTTAAGATTACTCTCAGCATTTCGACTCGCATCAATCGTGCAGCTCCTGCTGTGGTTTTATCAAGAGGATACACATGAAGAAACTGAATAAACTGGCTGTGTTGTTCGCAACGGTTGCCGTGGCAGGTAGCGCTATGGC
>RRZU010399080.1_pt1 | contig 19970 bp, 21 predicted proteins | sample 2165561 | NCBI WGS metagenome assembly RRZU01 (sample SAMN10456909, study PRJNA506462) | wastewater metagenome | isolation source: wastewater sludge | place: USA: Moscow, Idaho | reverse complement strand
GGCGCCCAACAGCATTCCGCAGGCGAGCGAAACCAGCAGATAGATGCAGAGATGGATCGCGAACACATCACCGCCCGGCCAGCGCACGATGCTGTAGGGCACGTAAAGCCCGACTGCCACCAAGGCCACCACGGCGGCGGCTTGTTTCGCGCCGGTGCGCGCGAAACGGACCAAAGCCAGATTCGCGAGCAGGATCAGCCCGGCGCCGACGGCGAGGCCGAGCAACAATTCGGTCATCTGCCGTTTTCCGGCATCGAGAACGGGACCTCCCGGCGGATCGGGCTGGCGGTCTCTCCTTCCAGCAGCTTGACGACAAAGGTGATTTTATCGTCGGACTCTCCCACGCCCGTCGGATCGGGCGCAACCTGAACGCGCGCCAGCAGCTTGATCCGTTCCTGGGGTTCCAGGGTGATGCGCTCCATGCCGTCCATGTCCAGGATCGCGCCGGACAAGCCCTCGACGCTGATGCCGACCGTCATCGGCGCGGTCAATTTATTGTTCAGCTTGATCTCGTAGGCATTGCGGATACTGCCGTCCGCCAGTTGCGAGTACAGCGGTTGACGGATTTGCTCCACGGTTGCCGTGTAGGGAACGCGGGTCAGGATGCTCCAGGTCAGAATCGTGATCGCCGCCGTCAGGATGACGCCGTAGCCGATGGTCTTGGGTTTGAGCAAGCTGGTCTTCTTGCCGTTCAGCGCGTTTTCCGAGGTGTATCCGATCAGACCGCGCGGCCACTTCAAATTGTCCATGATGGTGTCGCAGGCATCGATGCACAGCGCGCAGGAGATGCACTGGTATTGCAGCCCGTTACGGATGTCGATGCCCACCGGGCAAACCTGCACGCAGTAGCCGCAATCGATGCAGTCGCCCACGCCTTTCGCCTGGCGTTCCTCGCGGGATTTCAGGCCCTTGCCCAAACTGGCCCGCCCGCTCGCGCCTTCGCCCCGCCGGTCGTCGTAGGACACGATCAGGGTATCGTGATCGAACATCGCGCTCTGGAAGCGGGCGTAGGGGCACATGTAGGTGCAGACCTGCTCGCGCGCCAAGCCCGCCATGACGAAGGTGGTCGCGGTCAGGAAGAAGGTGGTGAAATAGGCCGGATACGGCGCCCGGCCCAACAGCGTGTCCACCACCAGCGTCGGGGCGTCCACCCAGTACATGGTGAAGGTCAGGCCGGTCCAGAACGCGACCAGCAGCCACAAGGCGTAGGTTCCGCCTTTCTTCGCGATCTTCTCGCGATTCCACGGCCCCTTGTCGAGCCGCATCCGCGCCGGCCGCTCGCCCTGAACCCAGTGTTCGATCATCATGTACAGATCGGTCCACAGCGTCTGGAAACAGAAATAACCGCACCAGACCCGCCCGGCCAAGCCGGTCACGAAAAACAGCAGGATCGCGAAGATGATCAACACCCCGGCCAGCCAGAAGATGTCCTGGACCTGAATGGTCAAGCCGAAAATGTAGAAATGCCGTCCCGGCAGATCGTAGAGCACCGCTTGATCGGGTGCGTTGGGCCGCTCCCAACGCAGCCAGGGCAGCAGGTAATAAATGATGTAAGCCAAAATCAGCGCGCCGGTTTTGAGAGAGCGAAATCGTCCCCTGACCGAGCGTGGATAAATTTGAATCCGCTTCTGATAAAGCTGGACCGTTTCTTCGGACATGGTCTACCCGCTTTGCGATTCAGGCCGCGAACCGACTCGATCAATAGAAACGGCTCACCCCCCGAGTCGGGGGGTGAGAATCAAGTAAACCGTCGAGTCAGCCAAAGCGCGGGCCAGTATATTGGGACCCAATACAAACCCCTCTCCATCAGGAAAGGGGTTCGGGGTGAGGGACTCCCGTCAATGGCTCAGAAGTTTAACATTAATCGGGCCGCACCAAAACGGCCGGTCACTTGGCGCCGCCCAACTGACGGACATAAACCGCCAGCAACTTGATGTCCGTCGGAGACAAACGGTCTTTCCACGGCGGCATCACCCGGGTGTTGTTGACCCCGGCGGAGATGAAGTTTTTGAGCGCCGCTTTCTTGTCCTGCAAGGTTTTCTGCGCCGGCACGTCAGCGATCGCCCAGATCTTGTCGGTCAGGTTGGCGGCTCCCTGCGACTGCACGCCCTTGGCATCGGCGCCGTGGCAGTAGTAGCAACCCCCGACTTGCCCGTGGAAGATGTCCTTGCCGCGCTCGGAGGCTTCGCTGGGCTTGGCCTCGCCCGACAGCGTCAGCACGTATTCGGCGACATCGTCCAGCTGCTCGGGCTTGAGCACTTGGCCGAAGGCCGGCATGAAGCCTTTGCGACCTTGCACCAAGGTCTCGTGAATCTGGTCCATGCCGCCACCCCACAGCCAGTCGTCGTCCGTCAGGTTCGGGTACATGCCCACGACGCCTTGGCCGCCGCGACCGTGGCAGGCGGCGCAGTTGTCGCCGAAGAGGCCCTTGCCGACGGAACGCACGAATTCCATCATCTTGGGATCCTTGACGATTTGGTCGTAGCTGGCCGCCTGCACCTTGGCCAGCATGTCCTTGCGCTGCTTGTCGTTGGCGGCATCGCCGAGATCTTCGAGCAGCAGCGCGCGGGTGTTCCAGCGATGCTCCTGCTCCTTCTCCTTGCCGGTCACCTTGTCGGCGATGGTGTAACTGACGGTTCCAAATCCCTTGAGCCAGGTTTGCCCCACCGGCCAAGAGGGATAAATGAACCAGTAGAGAACCGAGAACACCGCGGTTCCGTAAAAGCACCACAGCCACCACCGGGGCAGCGGGTTGTTGTATTCCTGCAGATCGCCGTCCCAGGCGTGACCGGTGGTCTGAACCGCACCGGACGGTTGTTGCACATTCAGCTTATTCTCACTCATTGTCCATCACCTTGCGGGATTGGGATTGGCGCCCGGACCATGAACTATCGGACTGCGGTGGATCATCGTCGTCAAATGGAATGTACTTGTAGGATTCCAGCCGCTTGGCGCGGCGCTTGCCGGTGAACACGTAGATCAGAATGCCGCAGAAAGCTCCGAAAAACAGCACCAGCGCCAGAGGCTTGGAGTTTTCCATGCGGGTAAACCACAGCAGCCAATCAAACATCGGACGGGCTCCAACCCGTCCCCCCAGCGGGGGGACGCGGTTCGGTATCAACGGAACTTGGCAAAATAGCCTTCGTCGTACTTGGTGAAATCCACCATGGTGCCGAGCACCTGCAGGTACGCGACCAGCGCTTCCATTTCCGTCACCCGGCTGGGAATGCCGTCGAAGTTCTTATCGCGGGCCTGCTTCAGCAGGCTGTCCTGCGCTTGATTGATATCCAGTTGGTCCGCGATGTCTTTGCCGAACTTCTTGACGTTGGCGTCGTATTCCTGCTGGATCAACGAATAGGGAACCCCCGTAGCCCGCAGGGCGCGCATCCGGCCCGCCGCGTCCGAGTAATCCAGATCGTGATCCAGCAACCAGGGATAGTTCGGCATGATGGATTGCGGCACCACCGAGCGCGGCGCCTTCAAGTGCTGCACCTGCCACTGGTTGGAGTACTTGCCGCCCACCCGCGCCAGATCGGGACCGGTGCGCTTGGAGCCCCACTGGAAGGGGTGGTCGTACTGCGATTCCGCCGCCAGCGAGTAGTGGCCGTAACGCTGCCACTCGTCGCGGAACGGCCGGATCATCTGCGAATGGCACAAATAGCAGCCTTCGCGGACGTAAATGTCTCGGCCGCGAATTTCCAGCGGCGTGTAGGGACGCACGCCGTCCACTTTCTCGACCGTCTCGTTGATGTAGAAGAGCGGGACGATTTCCACCAAGCCGCCGATGCTGATCACGACCAGGATCAACAAGAGCATGAGGGCGGAATTGGTTTCGATTTGTTCGTGTCGCATGGTTGTTTATCTCCCGAAATCGCCCGTTCAAGCCTTGGCCAACTTGGCCGCCAATTTGGCTTCCAGGGCCGCCCGCTCGACGCGAGACGCGCGCACGGTCATCACCATGTTGTACGCCATCACCAGCGCTCCCGCCACGAAGAAAGCGCCGCCCAAGGCGCGCCAGACATACGGGGTGTGCATGAACTCGACGGTCTCGATGAAGGTGTAGGCCAGATTGCCGTAATCGTCGAAGCTGCGCAGCATCAAGCCCTGGCCGATACCGGCGACCCACATCGAGGTGATGTACAGCACGATGCCGATGGTGGCGAGCCAGAAGTGGACGTAAATCAAGGTCTGGCTGTACAGCTTGGTTTCGTACAGCCGCGGCATCAGGTGATAGAAGGAGCCGAAGCTCACCAAGGCGACCCAACCGAGCGCGCCGGAATGGACGTGGCCGATGGTCCAGTCGGTGTAGTGCGACAAGGCGTTGACGCTCTTCAGCGACATCAACGGACCTTCGAAGGTGGACATGCCGTAGAACGACAGCGAGGTGATCAGGAACAGCATGACCGGGTCGGAGCGCAGTTTGTCCCACGCGCCGGACAGCGTCATGATGCCGTTGATCATGCCGCCCCACGAAGGCAGCAGCAAGAGCACGGAGAATGTGGCCGACAGGGTCGAAACCCAATCGGGCAACGCGGTCCAGTGCAGGTGATGGCCGCCGGCCCACATATAGAGGAAGATCAGCGCCCAAAAGTGGATGATCGACAACCGATAAGAGTAAACCGGCCGACCGGCCTGCTTGGGCACGAAGTAATACATCATGCCGAGGAAGGCGGCGGTCAGGAAAAAGCCTACCGCATTGTGACCGTACCACCATTGAATCATGGCATCCTGCACGCCGGCGTACAGGCTGTAGGATTTGAGCGGACCGACCGGCACCGCTATGTTGTTGAAAATGTGCAACAGCGCGACCGCCAGCAGGAAGGCCAGGAAAAACCAGTTGGCGACATAGATGTGCGGCTGACTGCGACGGCGGACCGTCTCGACGTAAACCAGGATGTAGCACACCCAAACCACGGTGATGGCGAGATCCAGGGGCCACTCGAACTCCGCGTATTCCTTGCCTTGGGAAAAGCCGGCCATGTACGTGATCACGCCCAGCGCCACCCCGCCCGTCCAGCCCCAGAAGGTGAACTCGGCCAGCCAAGGGAAAGCGAGCCGCGCCTGGCAGGTGCGCTGCACGATGTAGTAGGACGTGGCGAACAGGGCGCTGCCGCCGAAACCGAAGATCACCAGACTGGTGTGGACCGGGCGCAGACGCCCGAAGGTCAGGGCGGGAAGGTCGAAATTCAGAAACGGCCACGCCAATTCGCTGGCGATGTAGACACCGACCGCCATGCCGATCACGCCATAGACCATGGCCACGATCATAAACCTGCGGACGATATCGAAATTATACTGCTCGGCCGGCAACGCTGAGCTTTGGGCCATATCCAAGTCTCCTTAGCAAGCCATGGGGTTAGGCGTTGTTGTACTTGTTTTCCGATGGTTGAACGCCGGACTGGAAAACGCATCTGGGTGGGTCGGGACAAGGACCTATTCTACTAATATCTGCCGGGTTTTCTCAATCAGCGCCGGCTAATATTATCGATGGCGGGAATTTGCCGGCAATTTTCGGCAATATATTGAATATATTAATATTTATAGCTTTTCAAAAAGGCGCGACGCATAGTGGTCGAGCATCAGGGCAGCGAATAGCCCGAACAAATAGGCGATGGAAAACCCGAAAGTCGGCATGGCCAAGCGGTCGTCGCCGGTCGCGTACAAGCGCGCGGCGTAGCTCAGGAAGCGCAGGCCCAGCAAGACGGCGCCGGTCAGATAGATCCAACCGCTCATGCCGGTCAGGAACGGCAGCAGGGTGATGAGAAACAGCAAGATGGTGTACAGCAGGATGTGGAGCCGGGTGAACGCGACACCGTGCGTGACCGGCAGCATGGGGATGTCGGCGTTGGCGTAATCGTGGCGCCGATGGATGGCCAAGGCCCAAAAATGCGGTGGCGTCCAGATGTAGATGATCAGAAACAGCAGCAGCGCGCCGGAATCCACCTGGCCGGTGACCGCCGTCCAGCCGAGCAGAGGCGGAGCCGCACCGGCCGCGCCGCCGATGACGATGTTCTGCGGCGTCGCGCGTTTGAGGAACAGGGTATAGATCACCGCGTAACCGATCAGTGAGGCGAAAGTCAGCGCAGCGGTCAGCGGATTGGTGAAGACCAGCAGCAGGCTCAAGCCCAAAATGCCGATGATCAGGGCAAAGCCGAGCACCTGCCAGGATTCCAGGTGTCCGCTGGGCAGCGGCCGGTGGCGGGTGCGGGCCATGAGGGCATCGACCTTTCGGTCGACCAAGTGGTTGATCGCGGCGGCCGAACCGGCCACCAAGGCGATGCCCAGCGAGCCGAACAGCAGGATTTCCCAAGGCACCATGCCCGGCGTGGCCAGCAACATGCCGACCATGGCGGTAAAGGTGATCAAGGCCACCACCCGGGGTTTGGTCAATTCCAGATAATCCCGGCCGTGGCGCCGCCAGCCGGCGCGCAAGGTCTGGAAGGCGGCGGTCATCATGTGGCGGGTTCCGGTCGTAGCAGGTGGTTGAGCCCGACCAAGGCCAGCAACAGCAGTGCCGCCCCGGCGTTATGGGCGACGGCAACCGGCAACGGCAGGCGCAAAACCACATTCGCGATACCCAAGGCCAATTGGCCGATCAATAACACGGCGACAGCCAGTCCGGCGAACCGCACGACGCGGCTTCGCCCGGTCGCCACCAGCCGCCAGCTCAGCCATCCCAGGTACAAGAACACGATCAGGGCGCCGAGCCGATGCATCAGGTGAATCGTCACCCGAGCATCGTTGGCCAGCACGCCGCCTTCATAGGAAACACCGAGCCCTCGCCAAAGCGTGAACGCCTCGCGAAAATCGGTCGGCGGCCACCAATGGGTCTGACAGGTCGGAAAATCCGGGCAGGCCAAGGCGGCGTAATTCGCGCTGGTCCAGCCTCCCAAGGCGATCTGAGCCACCAGCAACGCCAGTCCCAGCAGCGCGTAACCGCGCAACGCTCGATCGGCGGCCACCACCGAGCTTTCTCCATACCGGCCCTGGCGCAGCACCAGCCAAGCCAACAAGCCCAGTGTCGTCAACCCCCCCAGCAGGTGGGCCATCACCACGACCGGCTTCAGCTGCCAAGTCACGGTCCACATCCCCAACAGGGCCTGAAACACCACCAGCGCCAGCAGGCACAGCGGTAGAACTACGGGTTGATCGGGGGCCGATCGCCGCCGCCAAGCCAGCGCGGCCAGCGCCAAAATCATCAAACCCAGAGTGCCGGCGAAATAGCGGTGCACCATCTCCTTCCAAGCTTTGGCGGGCTCCACCGGACGGTGCGGATAAGCCGCGTTGGCCTCGGCGATCTGATGGGCCTCGTCGGGCACGTCCAAGCGACCGTAGCAGCCGGGCCAGTCGGGGCAACCCAAGCCGGCATCGGACAGCCGCACGTAGGCGCCCAACACGACCACCACCAGGGTCAAGGCCAGCGCCGCCCACGCCAAGCGGTGAAACAAAGTCCTGCGGGTCGCGGTCATCCGATTTTGGACCACTTCAACAGTCGCTGGAGATCCTTGAGCAATCCGCGCGGCTCGGTATCGACGGGATAGCGCATCAGCAAATTACCCAGCGGGTCCAACAGATACATCCACTCGCCGACGCGCCCCGGTCGACCGAACGCGTCGGCCAGGGCGGTCCGGTTGACGGCATCGGCCACGCCGACCAAGGTCGCCGGATGTTCGGCGGCGAGCCAATCGCGGAATCCGGTCGGCGGCATGGCGTCCACCAACAGCAAGGTCTTGACCCGATCCATATCCTTGCCCAAGGCTAGCCGGACTTGGCGCATGTCGTACAGGCCGGTGCGGCAGCGCGCGTCGCACTCCGCCGCCGAGCCGACATAAGCCAGCACCCAACGTCCCTGCAATGCCATCTCATCGGCTGGCTTCCCGTCCAACAAATCGAACCGCAAGGCCACCGGCCGGGCCGGATTCAGCAGCTCGCCGTGTTGAGCGGAACTTTCTGGCCGCCAGTGGCCGATCAGCAGCCAAGCCGCAGCCAGCGGCAGCACGAAGCAGGCGACGACCAGCAACAGCAACAGCCGTTGCCGCCAGAGCGGGGGAATCGAAGAGAGGTCGAACGATATCGAATGAACGCTCATCTCGTAATCATTTAGAACGAGGCAATCGATGGGTATTGACCGCAAAGTACAGGATCAAGAGCGCGACCGCCAAGGAGAACCATTGCGCGGCATAGCCTTGATGGCGCTCCGGCCCCTGGCCGCCGAAACGGGGTTGCCAGTCGCGCCAGAAACCTGCGGGCGCTTCTGGCTCCAACAAAATGATCGCGGGGAGCAGCGGATAGTCTAACAAGCCGGACAGCCGCTGATAATCCACATGGGGAATAATCCGAGGCCAGCGCGAATCCCCCCCGGCGCCATCGCCCAACCGCAATCCCGGGTTGGCCGGCTGCGCCAGCCAGCCTCTGACGGTGACCGGTTCGGCGGACAGGGAAACATCCGGCAATTCCTGTCGCGTTGCCCCGAGCGGCAGCCAGCCCCGATCAATCAGTATCGCCGTGCCGTCCCGCAAACGCAACGGGGTCAGGGCATGATAGCCGGGCCGACCGTCGCGGACCTGATTGTCCAGCAATAACTGATGGGCATTGTCATAGCGGCCGGCGGCGATCACCCGGCGATAGCGATTGGCGGAATCGGCCGGATCCACTTCGGCCAGCGGCCTCGGTGACAGTTGAAACCGCTCGGCGAACGCCGTTTGCAGCTCGGCTTTTTGCCGAGCCCGGTCCAACTGCCAAAAGCCCAGCGTTAACAGCAACGGCAACAACAGCAAGGTGGCGCAGGTAGACGCCCGGCCGGGCTCGAAGATCCAACCGCCCAGTCGCGCTCGCACCCGCTTTTCGCCGGAACCCCGACCCGTCACGCCGATCCGGGTTGGGTTATACTCGTGATCGTCTCCACCACTCGCCGGAACTTTTCGATGCTAACCAAGATCGTCGTCATCGTCATGCTGTTGCTGATTTTAGCAAGTTTGGGTTCCGGGCTGTTCTTTCTGATCAGCGACCAAGGCCGAAATCCCCGCACCGTCAAGGCCCTGACGATGCGGATCGGCCTGTCGGTGGCGCTCTTCCTGCTACTGATGCTGGCCTATGCCACCGGCCTGATCACGCCGCACGGACTGTAGCGAAGCGTCTGGCGCTCACATCCAGTAGACGAAGATAAACAAGCCCAGCCACACCACGTCCACGAAGTGCCAGTACCACGCCGCCGCCTCGAAGGCGAAATGCCGTTGCAGCGTGAAATGCCCGGCCATGCTGCGAAACAGGATCACGGTCAGAATGATGGCACCGATGGTGACGTGCAGACCGTGGAAGCCAGTCAGCATAAAGAAGGTGGAGCCGTAAATCCCGCTGCCCAGGGTCAAGTGCAGTTCCTTGTACGCCTCGTGGTATTCGGTGGCTTGCAGGAACAGGAACAAAAAGCCCAAGGCGACCGTCGCCGCCAAGCCCTTGATCAGTTGCGGGCGATTGCCTTCCACCAAGCCCCAGTGCGCCCAAGTGATGGTCACGCCGCTGCTCAGAAGGATCAGGGTGTTGATGGCCGGCAAGCCCCAAGCGTGCATCGGCGCGAAGAAGCCGCCGACCTCGCCGGGACCGTTGGTGGGCCAGACCGCTTCGAATTTTGGCCAAAGCATGCCGTGCGTCATAACGGCGTGATCGGACTCTCCGCCCAGCCACGGCACCGAATAGGCGCGAGCGTAAAACAGCGCGCCGAAAAACGCCGCGAAAAACATCACCTCGGAAAAGATGAACCACGCCATCCCCCAGCGGAACGAGCGATCCAACTGGTCGCTGTACATTTTCTTTTCGCTCTCGCGGATCACCGTGCCGAACCAACCGAAGATGGTGATCAGAATCAGCGTCAATCCGACGAGCAGCAACGTGCTACCACCGCCGTTCAGCAGCGTGGCTCCGCCGAACATCAGGACGAACAAACTGATGGAGGCGACTATCGGCCAGTAGCTTTGGTGCGGCACATAGTAATGATCCGGGTATTGGCCCGGCGCGTGTTCCGCGTGCGTCATGAATATCCCCCTTTCAAGTTATGTGTGCGTCTGCGTGGCAGGGCGGCGCCGCGATTCAGCCGCCCGCGTTGTCGATCCGAAAGAATGTATAGGACAGGGTCACGGTGCGCACGTCGGCCGGCAACTGCGGGTCGATGCGGAAGGTGACCGGCATTTCCTTTCCTTCTCCCGCCTGGAAAAGCTGGCGATTGAAACAGAAGCACTCGATCTTCTGGAAATGCGATGCCGCCAGCCCCGGCGCAACGCTGGGGATGGCCTGACCGGTCATCGGCTGATCGGCCAAGTTCCGAGCCCAAAAATGAGTCTGGTAGAACTGGCCAGGATGCACCTGCATGCGGGCGATTCGCGGCGCGAATTCCCACGGCGCCCCCAAATTCAGATTGGCGACGAATTCCACGGTCACCGTTCGCGCTTCGTCCACCTTCATCGGTTCCACGGCGGTCACGCGACCGCCGGTCTTGCCGTTGAGGCCGGTGATTTTGCACAGCACATCATAAAACGGCACCATCGCGAAGCCGAAGGCGAACATGCCGGCCGTCACCCATAACAGGCGGCGCACCAACCGGCGGTTAGCCAAGGCTGCGGCCGTTTCGCGAGCGTCCATGATCAGCGCCACGCCATCAGCAGAATGAAGCCGAAATAAATCGTCCCGGCCAAGACCAGCAACGCGATCACCGTGCGCCGGGCCCGGCCGGCCCGGCGGTTTTCCGGCATTGCGCCGACGGTCGCCTTGTCCGTGGCCGTCACCACCATGCCCGCAGCTCTCACTTGATTTCGGGCGCGGTGGTAAAGGTGTGATACGGCGGCGGCGAACTGAGCGTCCACTCCAAGCCATTGGCGCCTTCCCACACCTGATCCGTCGCCTTCGCCCCACCGCGAATGGTCTTGATGACGTTGTAGGCGAACAGCAACTGCGAGAAGCCGAACACGAATGCGCCGACCGTCGAGATCATGTTAAATTCGGTGAACTGCAAGGCGTAATCGGGAATGCGGCGCGGCATCCCGGCCAAGCCCAGGAAGTGCTGCGGGAAAAACAGCACGTTGACCCCGACCACGGACAGCCAGAAATGCCACTGACCCAGTTTTTCGTCGTACATGTGACCGGTCCACTTCGGCAACCAGTAATAGGCGGCGGCCATGATCGAGAACACCGCGCCCGGCACCAGCACGTAGTGGAAGTGCGCCACCACGAAATAGGTGTCCTGGTACTGGAAGTCGGCCGGAGCGATGGCCAGCATCAACCCGGAGAAACCGCCGATGGTGAACAGGATCACGAAGGCGAGCGCGAACAGCATCGGCGTTTCGAAGGTCATCGCGCCACGCCACATGGTCGAGACCCAGTTGAACACCTTCACCCCGGTCGGCACCGCGATCAGCATGGTCGCGTACATGAAGAACAGTTCCCCGGCCAGCGGCATCCCGACCGTGAACATGTGATGCGCCCAGACGATGAACGATAGGAAAGCGATCGAGGCGGTGGCGTACACCATCGAGGCATAGCCGAACAAGGGCTTGCGGGCGAAGGTCGGAATGATCATGGAAATCACCCCGAATGCCGGCAAAATCATGATGTAAACCTCGGGATGGCCGAAGAACCAGAAGATGTGCTGGAACATCACCGGGTCGCCGCCGCCGGCCGCGTTGAAGAACGAGGTGCCGAAAAATTTGTCGGTCAACAGCATGGTCACCGTGCCCGCCAGCACCGGCATCACCGCGATCAGCAGATAGGCGGTGATCAGCCAGGTCCACACGAACAGCGGCATCTTCATCAGCGTCATGCCGGGCGCGCGCAGGTTGAGAATGGTGGCGATGATGTTGATCGCGCCCATGATCGAAGACGCCCCCATCATGTGCACGGCCAAGATCACGAACGGAAACGCATCACCGGTCTGCAAGACCAGTGGCGGATACAGGGTCCAGCCACCGGCCGGTCCGCCGCCGGACATGAACAGGGTGGACAGGAGCAGAGTGAAGGCGAAGGGCATGATCCAGAACGACCAGTTGTTCATGCGCGGCAAGGCCATATCCGGTGCGCCGATCATCATCGGAATCAACCAGTTGGCTAAACCGACGAAGGCCGGCATCACCGCGCCGAAGATCATCACCAGCGCGTGCATGGTGGTCATCTGGTTGAAGAAGTCGGGATTGACAATCTGCAAACCCGGTTGAAACAACTCGGCGCGGATGATTAGAGCCATGGTGCCGCCGACGAAAAACATCAGCAGCGAGAACAGCAGGTACAAGGTCCCGATGTCCTTGTGATTGGTGGTGAAAATCCAACGGGTCAAACCCCGCGACGGCCCGTGATGGGCGTGGTCGTGGTCATCGTGGGCGTGCGCTGCCGTGCTCATAGCGTCTGGCCTCCAGGGCTGGTTTGGACGTTCGAATCGCTCCGGGCGGTTTGCGGGCTCGGCTTGCTCTTGGCCTTCATATCCGTCAGCCATCGCTTGAACTCCGCCTCGGGCACGGCCTTGACCACGATCGGCATGAAGCCGTGATCCTTGCCGCACAGTTCGGCGCACTGGCCGCGATAGATGCCGGGCTTCTCGATCAGCGTCCAGCTTTCGTTGATAAAACCGGGAATGGCATCTTTCTTCCAACCCAGCTCGGGCACCCACCAGGAATGGATCACGTCGGCGGCGGTGGTCAGGATGCGGACCTTCTTGCCGACCGGCACCACCAGCGGGTTATCGACTTCCAGCAAATAGTGCTCGCTCTTGGCGGCGACGTTGCGGATTTGCGCCGACGGGGTGGAGAGAACGCTGAGAAAACCGACATCCTCGTTGATGTAATCGTATTGCCAGCGCCACTGGTAGCCGGTGACCTTGACGGTCAGCTCGGCATCCCGGGTATCGTACATGCTGACCAGCGTCTTGGTGGCGGGAACCGCCATGCCGATCAGGATCAGCATCGGGATCACCGTCCAGACCACCTCGACCAAGGTGCTTTCGTGAAACTGGGCCGGCACCGCCCCGAGCGACTTGCGATGGTGGTAAATCGACCAGAACCTGACGCCGAACACCACCACGCCGATCACCACGCAAATCCAGAAGATCAGCATGTGCAGATCGTAAACTTGCTGGCTGATGGAGGTGACCCCGCGCGGCATGTTCAACCCGAGTTCGGCTTGCGCGCCCGCGCTCCACGCCAGCATGAGCGCGTTCCCCGAGGCGATGCCGCCCATTTTTGCGATTCGACCGATTGCCATACCCCTCCTCTCCCGACGGTTGAATGCGTCCGGCCCTCTCGGCCGGCGACGCCAAAATTTGGATGCGCGAAACACTCCGGATTTAATTCCGGCTCGACCGGCTCACAACCCGCAAATCTATGAGTTAACGCAGAGGCAGCGCCTCAATTCCCGAGCGAGTTTCTCTCGCTCTTCCTCGACCAGGAACCGGCCGACTTCCACCGTCCGGCCGTGGGCGCGAATCAGCAAGCGGCTGGGATACCACTGCCTCGGACAGGCTTTCAGCACCACTTGCGCCCAGGTCCGCGCCAGAACCCACCGTTCGCGCGGGCCGCGCCGACCCCGCTCGATGCGGATGCTATCGGCCGCGACGCAGATGACCTCGCACTCGTGGCAGCGACAGATCACCCGGTAAAGCCCGATGCCCACCACCAGCAGTTCCAAACCGGCAAAAGGCAACACCAGCCAACAGCCCACGGCAACCAGCGGAACCGTCGCGGCCAAGGTCACCGCGCACAGCCCGGCGTACACGGCGAGGTTCTGCCGCCACGACAGCGAACGGTTGGGGCGCAGCACATAGCAGTACTGGCACTCATTCGTGCCATGTTCGAGCGCGACCATGACCCGGACCCTCTCGGCTTGCCTTGCTTGATTAACAAGTACCGGGATCGGCGAATCTTGTCAATACCCTTTCGTATAACTAAGGATTTATTCGACCCATCGGCAAGCGAAATGGGGGAAAATTGCCCGGCAACCCGCTCGACCCCTCACCGTCGAGTTCGGCGCAAGCGGGACAGGGGGAAAACCGCCGACTCGTTCCCGCGCGGACCTGACCGCTCCTGGAGCGGTCCCCAAGCGTGGCCGTAGACCACTTCACAGGTGACGGGCAGCAGGCCATCGGCGCGACGGGCTTGCTCGTAAGCGGCGCACAGCGCCCGCAATCGCCCCTTGCCGGTCAGGCCGCGAGCGCGGCCGGCGGTCACGTTGCCGGCGCCCAAGGTCTTCAAGTCGCGCAGCAGCCGATCCACCGTCGGATAAGTGAGGGTCAGCCGCTCGGCGTCCAACACCGGCTCCGCCAAGCCCGCCCGGATGAGAGCGTCACCGATGTCGTGCATGTCGAAAAAGGCGTTGACGTGATTATGGCCGTCGACCGCCCGCCAGCCGTGCCGCAACTCGATCAGGGTGTCCGGCCCCAAGGTGCTGAACAGCAGCGCCCCGCCCGGCTTGAGCACCCGCCGGAATTCGGCGAACACCCGCTCCAAATCGAAACACCACTGCAAAGCCAGGTTGGAAAAGATCAGGTCGCAACTGGCGCTGGCCAGCGGCAACGCCTCGGGCTCGCCGACCGCTCCGTGCAGGGTGCGCAACCAAGGCGCGCGCTTGCGGGCGGCGGCCACCATCGCCGGAGCCAGATCCAATCCGATGATCCGCGCCCGGCGGTACTTCTTGAGCAACAGCGCCGTGATCGCGCCAGTTCCGCAACCGACATCCGCGATCACCGCCGGATCGAGCTTGATCAGATCCAATCGCTCCAGCAGGCGACCGCCGATCTCGCGCTGGACCACCGCCGCTCGGTCGTAACCGGCGGCGGCTCGCTCGAAGGCCCGTCGCAGCAGGTTCCGATCCAGTTCAAAAGCCGAAGTTTCGCCGTCACGCATCGAGAAAAGCCCGCAGTTCGGCGACAAAATCCGGCAGGCGGGAAAAGAACGGCGCGTGTCCGGCTCGCTCGAACACCCGCAACCGGGCGCCAGGCAATCGCTCCAGCAGCGCGGTACCGGCCTCTGCCGGCACCAACCGGTCGCGCTGCCCCATCAGCAGCAGGGTCGGACAGGCGATGCGCGGCCACTCGACGCGCAAATCGGTGTTCTCCAGTATCGCCAAGCCCTCCTCCAACGCCGATACCGCCGGCTCGCCGTGCTGAAACAGCATGGCCTTGAGCAAGTGGAGCTGGGCGGTGGCGCGCTCGCTGCCGTGCACTTCCAAGGCGATAAAGCGCTTGAGCGCGGCGCGATAGCTGAGGCGCAATTCCTCGGCGAAACGGCGCAATACCGGCCAGTCGATGCCGTGCGGCCAGTCGGGGCGCCGGACGAAGCAGGGCGTGCTGTTCACCAGCACCAGCCGGCTGACCCGTTCCGGCGCGGCGAGCGCCGTCCGCTGCGCGACGAGCCCGCCCAACGACCAGCCGACCCACGCCGCCGGCGCGGGCACCGCCGCCATCACCGCCGCGCAGAGCGCATCGAGGCCGGGTCCGGTGCGCAGCGACCGGCTGAAGCCGTGACCGGGCAGATCGACCACCGTGACCCGATAATGGTCGAACAGGGATTCGGCGACATCTTCCCAGACCCCCGAGTGCATCCCCCAACCGTGGATCAGCACCACATCCGGCCCGGTGCCGAGGGTGTGGGTGTAGGGCAAATTTTCACGAAGCTCGCGCGGTTCGGGCCAGCAGGGTCTGGAAAATCGGGAAAGCGGCTCCGCGGGGCTGCCGGAAAGGGACATCGGGTATTCCTCGATCGTGGCGCCGGCCGCAGCCGCGCAGAGGCGGCAAAACAGCCCGTTCGCGCCGTTCAGACCACCACCGCGCCCGGCAACGGATGACCCTGTTCATCCAGAGGAATGTCCACCCACTGATCCCGGCGGATCCGCCGCAGATCGACGATGGACCACGGGACCAGAACCAAAAATGCCATAATCCAGGCCGCCAAGTGCCAGATCCAGCCATTGCCCGGAATGAAGGTGGCGATCACCACGAAAAAACCCGTGACACCATAAAACCGATAGGCCGCCTGTTGCGTGTAATGGCCCACTTTGGGGTTGGGATGATGGCGATTCATGGCGTAGACCAGCATCGAGGCGCCGAACCAAAAAATCAGCAGGGGAAACGGCACGAGAATCGAAATGATGTTGCCATAATTCATCAGGCTGGCGGCCCGCTTGGCGGACGCCCCCCGCGCGATCTTGCCGATGGCCGTGTCTTCGCTCGATTCTAGGATCTGCATGGCGGAACTCTACAATAGGTTTTTTTGGAAAAAGCCGGTCGGATGTCCCTATGAACGCCGCATGTTCCCGAACGCCAATCGCCTTGTCAACCGGTGGGACGGCGCCGTGATCGGCGCTTGGCTGGACGCGATCCAGGGTCGGCTGTTACCCCCCATCTGCCTGCTGTGCGGGGCGGCCGGGGCGGACGACCGCAACCTGTGCGCCGCCTGCGCGGCCGACTTGCCGCCGAACGACCGGGCCTGTCCGGCTTGCGCCACCCCCCTGGCGACAGGCCAGGCCGGAATTTGCGGGAGCTGCCTCGCTCACCCGAAGACCTTCGGCCGGGCATTCGTGCCGTTCCGCTATCGGCCGCCGCTGGATTATTTGATTCGCGGTTTGAAATTCGACGGCCGGCTGAGCCACGCCCGACTGCTGGGCGAGCTGTTCGCCGACCGGCTCGCCACGCGCGGCGATCCCCGGCCCGATTGCATCGTCCCCGTGCCCTTGCATCCGCTGCGCCTGCGGGAGCGCGGTTTCAATCAGGCGCTGGAACTGGCGCGGGCCGCCGCCCGGCGTTTTCGGATTCCCCTCGTGGCCGAGGGCTTGCGGCGGATACGCCACACCACTCCCCAAGTTCAACTGGATGCCCGGCGCCGCCGGACCAATCCGCTGGGGGCATTCGCCATCGAGCAGCCCCTGACCGGATCGCGGGTCGCGCTCATGGACGATGTGGTCACGACCGCCAGCACCGTCGCCGAATGCGCCCGGATTCTCCGCGCCAACGGCGCGACAGACATCGAAATCTGGGCCATCGGTCGCGCCGCCGAAGCGTGAACCGCCCTGCCGAGCGCGGCATCCTTGCCGGCGGAATTCGGACCGGCTCGGTCCAAAAAGCGTTACCCGGCCCCGGCGAAATCCCGTACAATGCCGCGCCAGTTCGCCCCCAGGTAGTTTCGGCGCCATGCAGACGACGCTTTCGGCTTTCGATCAAGCTATCCGCTCTCACGACGACCTCCTCAAGCGCCGCGATCTAGACATTTGGGTCGGCGCCGAACCGACCTTCACGGATCGTTGTTCCGAAGCCCCGGAATGGCTGTACGACGCGCTCGGTCCCACCAAGGAAGCGCGCGCCCGGCGGATGCTGGTGGAATGCCTCGCGCAAACCCCCGGCGGCGCGGTGCTGCGGACCCTGGGCCGGCAATACCCCAAGGAAGAGTTGCCGCGCTGGAATCTGGGGATCTATCGGCGCCGCGACGGCCGGCCGGTCTGGAACGGCCCGGCCGATCCATTGGCGGACACTCTGTCCGCCGCGCCCGCGCCCGGCCAACTCGACGAATTCTGGTCGCGATTGACCGAGCGGCTCGGCGCGCGGGGCTGGCCGGCGCTGCTGTTCGCGGTCGATGTCTATCCCAAATTGCGGATCGCGTTTCGCCGCGACAACCTGCCGCTGCTGGCCAACCCGGCGCGTGATCCGCGCCTGGCCCGCCCCAGCCTGCACGGCCAACCGCTTCCGCCGCTGGGACCGCGCGACGACTTGGCGGAGCAGGGAACTTTCCTGCTCGGCATCGACGGGTCCGGTCCCGAGGCCGGGCTGGGCGAAGCCGCCGTTCCCCGCGTGGAACTGCCCGCCTGCGGCGATGTGGAATTTTTTGTGAATCTGCTCGCCGCGATCGGCGAAGCCGCCCGCGCCGCCGGACTGCCGGCGCTGATCCTGGCCGGCTCTCCGCCGCCGGTGGACGCCTCCGTCGCCTGGACCACGCTCACCCCGGACCCCGCCGTGGTCGAAGCCAACATGGCCCCGGCTCCGGACGCCGCCGCCTTCCTGCGCGAGAGCCGGGCCAGCTTCGCCGCCGCCGCCGCCGCCGGATTGGCGCCCTATCGCCTGCATTACAACGGCCAGATCACCGATTCTGGCGGCGGCGGCCAACTGACTCTGGGCGGCCCGAATCCCGACAGCAGCCCTTTTCTCGCCTACCCCCACCTGCTGCCGGGGCTGCTCGGCTATTTCAACCGCCACCTGGCGCTGTCGTATTACTTCGCCGGGGATTTCGTCGGCAATTCCGGCCAAGCGCCGCGCCCCGACGAGCGGACCGCCGACATCTTCGAGGAATTGGCGCTGGCGCTGGCCTTGCTGAAACGCCAGCGCACCCCGACCCCCGAACTGCTGTGGCAAAGCCTTTCGCCGTTTCTGGCCGATCCGGCGGGCAACACGCATCGCACAGAACTCAACATCGAAAAGCTTTGGAACCCTTACCTGCCCGGACGCGGCCGGCTGGGGCTGGTGGAATTCCGCGCGTTTCGGAGGCCGCCCACCCCGGAGCGATTGGCGGCCTTGGCGGCCTTGCTGCGCGCCATCGCCGCCATGTTGATCCAGATGGCGAATTACCCGGAACCGACCCACTGGGGCCGGGAGTTGCACGACCGTTTCGCCCTGCCCTACTACCTGCGGGCCGACCTTTGGGAGGTGCTGGACGAGCTGGCGCGAGCCGGACTGGGACTGGGCCAGCCGCTGATCGAGGAATTGCTCGACGAAAGCTATCACTGGCTGGGCGAGGCGGAATTCGGCGATTGCCGCTTGACTGTCCGGCGCGGCCTGGAGTTCTGGCCGCTGATCGGCGACGCCCTCTCCCAGGAGCACGGCCATTCCCGGCTGGTCGATGCCAGCACCGCGCGGCTGGAAATCAGCCTGCGCTCCCGATCCGAAACCGCGTCGCCGACGCTGGCCGACTGGCGGCTCGCGGTGAACGGCTATCGGTTGCCGTTGCGCCGAGAGGACGAGCTGGACGGGGAAACCTGGTTGCGCGGGCTGCGCTACCGCCGCTTCAAACCCTGGACCGGCCTGCACCCCGCCCTGGAAGCCCAAGGTCCGATCAAACTGCTGTTGTCGCACCCCGACCAGCCAGAAGCGGTGCGGCTCATCCTGCACGAATGGCGGCCGCAGGGCGGCGGGTATGGCGGCCTGCCCCAGGATTTGGAGGAGGCGACGAGCCGGAGGCGCGAGCGATTCGTCCTGGAGCGCCTCGATGCCGTACCCGCGCCAGCGCCTCTGGAACCGCCCTCCGAAGCTCTGACGCCCTACGCCCTCGACCTGCGCCGGCTGTAGCTACCGCAAATCTTGCCCAAGCCCGCGACCCGGTAACCGCCTGTTCTATCCCGCCGTCAACAAGCGCATAATTCTTGATCATCGATCACAATAAATCCCGAAGGGGGCACCCAACCATGACCGTCGAAACCATCGCCACCCAACCGTTTCAGGACCAGAAACCCGGCACCTCGGGGCTCCGCAAGAAAGTCAAGATCTTCCAGCGGCCGAACTACCTGGAAAACTTCGTGCAGGCCATTTTCGACACCCAGCGCGAAGGCGCGGACTCTCCGTTGGTCGTTGGCGGCGATGGCCGTTTTTACAACCGGCAGGCGATCCAGATCATCCTGCGCATCGCCGCCGCCAACGGGTGCGCTCAAGTTCTCCTGGGCCAAGGCGGGATCTTCTCCACCCCGGCGGTGTCCCACATGATCCGCAAGCACGACGCCCGGGGCGGCATCATTCTGTCGGCCAGCCACAATCCCGGCGGCCCGGACGAGGATTTCGGCATCAAATTCAACACCCCCAACGGCGGCCCCGCCCCGGAAAAGGTCACCGAGGCCATTTACGCCGCTACCCTGCACATCAATCGCTACCACCGTCTGGACACGCCCGACATCGATTTGGACAAGCTGGGCGCGACCATGGTCGGCGACATGCGGGTGGACATCGTCGATTCCGTGAGCGATTACGC
>RRZU012065150.1_pt1 | contig 19980 bp, 12 predicted proteins | sample 2165561 | NCBI WGS metagenome assembly RRZU01 (sample SAMN10456909, study PRJNA506462) | wastewater metagenome | isolation source: wastewater sludge | place: USA: Moscow, Idaho | reverse complement strand
GCGGCGATGTGAGATTCACCGCAGGTTGGGATATGCTCATCAACGGCCCTGAGGGGCCATCGGGGTGTGGCGCAGCTTGGTAGCGCGCTTCGTTCGGGACGAAGAGGCCGCAGGTTCAAATCCTGTCACCCCGACCAGCGGAAAGCCGCTCTGACTAGGGATTTCATTCCCCGTCGGAGCGGCTTTCGGCGTCTTGCATCCCCCGTGCATCCTAAGCACGGCCAACTCCTGCGGGCTTCTGCGCACACTGTCACGCCAGCACGTCGCTGACAGCGAGTTGTGTGGCCATCGAGGGGTGGTGCGTGAGACGCGGCTCAGAGGGCCCCGCGGTGCGCCGCTCCTAATGGCACGGCTACGGCCGGGCGCGACAATCAGGGCACTCAAACGGCTTTCGACCTCGGGTCCGCGCCCGCTCGAACGCGGTACCGCATGTTCGGCAGACGAGTGTTTCCACACCGACTTGATTCCGATGGTTCGGTGTGGGCACCGACCCTAGTCCGTGCGATTGGGTGGAGATGGTCCGCGTGTCGGAGACGCCGTGCTCATGAGTGTCGCCGACCTCGTCGGGCCCTGCCCGTCCTGCTATCGGTGCGACGAGAGAGGCCTCACCTCGAAGCGTGCTGTCCTCAGCCTCGCAGTCGTGTGGGCGAACCGGCAGCGTGAGCGACTGGCGCAACGGCCCGCCACCCTTCGATGCGTCAGGCTCGCGCGGGTCGCACTCCAACCACTGCCAGAACTGATCTAGGCTGAAGACAGGCATGCCCCATTCGGCTGCCTTCTTTGCCTTCCCTGACTGGCTGCCTTCTTCAGCAACTACCAGAACGTCGCACACCTTCTTCCCGAATCTGTCGACCCAGACGAGCCCGTGGCGTGCCGCCAGCGCTCCAACCTCGCTCTTCTCGATTCGATCGCCACTTCGAGTGTGCGGCGTGCCGGAGATGCAGAACATTGCACCATGCAGAAGCACAGCCTCAATGCTTGGTGTTTCTGCGATGGCGCCGCGGTGAGCGGACACGAGGGACGTTCCGAGCAGTTCATCAACCTCGGAGAGCTTCTCGGCCAGAGTCGATGGCAGGGGGAGCAGTCCACGCACCTTCATGGTGAGACCTTGACCCACTAGCCTTCGCACGCCATCCAGCGTTTCCGAGCGGCGTTTCGCATTGGCAGCGGTCGCCCCATCGAGGAGCACAGCGCTGAGCTCGCGACTGATCTCAGCGAGTCCGGAGAAGGAGGGCATCTGCGGTGGCTGGGGTACGGGTGCCCCGGGATCCCGCGTCAGAAGGAACGTTGCGCTGACGTCAAACTCCCGAGCGTCTCCGAAGGGGCCAGCCGCGGCGTCCTCGAGTCCGAGACGTTGGAATGCCGCCAGTTGCGCAGTCGCTCGTCCGAGCGCGGATGGAGCGACGAGAGCTAGCTGCTCAGCCGGGGTCAGAACGTCCTCCGGGATCGAGATACCCACGGGCAGAGCGACGGTGGCCTCATTTCGCTTCAGTTCGAAGTCGATGTGTCCCAGAGTGGTGTCGATGTCGACTCCAACGGGTGTCCAGCCTTCAAGCACAGGGCCGAGCACCGACCAAGCTTCAACCAGTGAGGGCGCGAGCAGAACATCTGCCACCGTGATGTTGTAGTCATCACGGGCAGTGAACAGATCACTGGCAGGGTTGATGAGAGTGCTCAGGGAGGTACCGTCGTCGAACGCGACCGCGAGTTCGACGGGACGCGGACGCCACATCCTGCCCACGTTGCCAACCGAGAGCGTTGCGATCGCGCAGTACTTCGCACCTGCGGTTGTGGACATTGCCTGCTGCATGAATCGGATAACACGCCGGTCTGTCTTGAGGTCCTTGGGCCGCATCCGCTGCTTCAGCACGAGGCCGCCGAGCGACGTGCACCGGCTCAGCGCGACGTATACCTGGCCCGAGGCAAATGCGCCGCCCGCCAGATCGACGATGAGATTGTCGACCGTCTGCCCTTGACTCTTGTGGATCGTAATTGCCCAGGCGAGCTTGAATGGCAGTTGGGTGAAGGTCCCCACTACTTCGTGCCGGAGCACACCGCTCTCGACCACAGGTCTGGTGACTTCCCATGTGTGAAGACCCGCCTGCGCGGTCCGCCCGTCCCTGAACTCGATGGTGACGAGCGGCTCAGCGTCATCCTCGACCGAGACAATTCGGCCCAGCATCCCATTGACCCAGCGATTCGAAGTGTCGTTGGTGAGCATCATCACCTGGGCACCCTCCTTGTACCGGAGGACTTCCTCAACAGATGAGACGTCAAAGAGCTCCAGATCACCCGTGTGAGTCGCGATGCTGACGTGCTCCCGGGTGGGCAAGCGCTCCAACTGGAGGTGGTTCCGTGAGGTGACGATGCTGTTGGTTGATGCAAGGGTTAGCCAGAACTCGTCGTCGGGCGGTTCGAAGTCGGGTATTACCCTGGCGCCCAACTCGCTCTCTACCTCGTCAACTAGGACACCTTCTCGAACGGCATTGAGAATGGCGGTCAGCCGACGGTCGCCGATCTGTCGGAACACCTTGCTAAGCACGACAGTCGGGAAGAGGTCCCGCTCGAAGCTATCCGCTGAGAAGAAGAACTCCGTCTTGTACCTAGTGGAGAAGAAGTCCAGTTCGGAGGGCGCCACAACAGGCGGCAGCTGGAAGAGGTCCCCCACAAGAACAACCTGAACACCGCCGAAGGCCTCACCAGGATGGGGGCCGAAACGACGGAGCGCAGCCTCAACCATGTCGAGAAGGTCTGCCCTGACCATTGACGCCTCATCAATGATCAGCGTATCCATCCCCTTGATGGCCTTCGCGAATCGGCCGGGATAGTAGTCCTTCCCGAGCACATCCCCCACCGTCGTTGTCGGACTAAGGCTGAGGAGTCGATGCAGGGTGTAGCCGTTCACGTTCAGTGCCGCGATCCCAGTTGGCGCCGCGACAACCACGTTCCGCTCAGTCGTCTCCATGTAGTGGCGTACGAGGGTCGACTTGCCTGTCCCAGCTTTACCGGTCAGAAAGAGGTGGCTCCCCGAATTGAGGTGACCGAGCGCTTGCTCGAACTCCTCGGTGAGTTCGATCGACGCCTCCATCAGTTCACACCGCGTCCTGCTCGTGAAGGGAGTTCGCGAAGCCGGGCGGCAGATCCGGCACGATCGGGCTACGCAGGTCCGGCGTCATGCGCGACGGCGTCCGGCCACTGGCCTTCGCCCTTGAACGTCGCTCGTCGTCGCTTGCCAGCCAGTAACGCCAAGCCGCGCAGACGAAGTTGGCCGTCGCGAGGGCACGATGGGGAGCCGAATCTTCGACTGGTCGGAACTGCGCCGAGTTCGGTCGCGGCAGCCACTCGGGACGGACGATGTTCTTCGCCTTCAGGACCTTCCCGGTTCTCGTACTGGTGCGGGTTGAATAGACATCGAGCGCTGCGAGGATCCGCCGCTGCTGCTCCTCAGCCTCATCCAGCAGCGCCTCGAAGTCGGAGACATTCATCGGCTCACCGTCGACAGGTAGGCTGTCCAGGACACTGCCCGTGGTCGCGACCACGACTGCGGAACGAGTCAGGGATCGCACCTTCTCCGCGGCACGCGGATCCGTGCGCATATCCACCACGACGGCATTCACATTTGACGGACGGGTGTCCGTACCACTCGGGCGGTCCACTTCGTAGCTGTCCGGTTCATCGATGCCACCGCCGCCAGTTCGAGCCGACACCCATACTGCGACGATGCCGCTCCCCGGTTGTTGGTCTATGGTCACGAAACTGCGCATTACAACCCTTCCGTGGTAGTCCCCTGCAAGGAGGTTAGCGATGGCGACAGACATCTGTCCTGTGGACCTCAGAGGGAGTCCTACAGGTAGTCCAGCAGTGGGCTGGGCTTCACGTTGTAGGGCCGCTGCTTCCGCTTACTCCAGCGGCTGTCCGTAAACACCACGTCTACAGCGTGCCGCGCACGAGTGATGGCGACGTAGAAGAGCCGGCGAGCTTCCGCCCACTCCACTTGATCGGCGTTCCAGCCAGGCATGACCTGCTCGTCAACACCTGCCACAATCACGTAGTCGAACTCCAAGCCTTTGGACGTGTGGATCGTGGCGACAAGCACGTGCCCGGGCGCATGTGCGAGCAGCGCGAGATCAGACAGGGAGTTGTCGAAAAGTGGACCTGTGTCCGAATAGGCGGCAAGCATGCCAGCGAATCCATCATCAAACCTCGATCTGATTCTTCGACCGTCGGTCAGAGAGTCCACTAGCCGCTCAAGGAAGTCGAGCACGGGGGTCGCCTCGGTCGATTCGACGAGTACTCGGGTGACGTCTACCATCGCCTTGTGGCCAACTGGTGCGCCAGAGATCGCTGGCAGCCTCTCAAGGAGCAGACCCAGGTTTAGCTTCGCCGCGTCGCGGCGCAAGGCCCATGCAGCCAGTCTCTCAACCAAGACCGTCGCGGGTGTCGAGCGCCAATGGAGCTGCGCGCGTGAGAAACAAAGGACGCCCGCGTCCCGTAGCGCTTGAGCGGCGGATTCTCTGTCGGAGTTCCACTTGGCCAGCACCGCGATCTCTTCCGAAGGCGTCCCTGCCGCCAACGCAGCCTGCACAAGGCTGACGCACGCCTCGGATTGCGCCCTGACTCCACCGGCGGCCTTGTAGACCCTAATCGCCCCGCCTGCGCTCTGTCCGGTAACGTCGCGCTGCTCGCCAAGGACTCGGATTGCGGAATCTATGACACCCTGCCCACTGCGATAGTTGATCCGAAGCCGCACAGTTGCCGTGCGGCGGTCCGCGGCCAACGAATGCAGCAACTCCGGATGAGCGCCTGAGAAGGCATAGATTGACTGATCTGGATCCCCGACGGCGAACAGGGAGGATCCGGGCTCGGTCGAGTCAATCGTCATTGCGCGGACAATTCGATCAAGGCCAGGGGCAAGATCTTGGTACTCGTCGACGTACACCCGGGGAAAGCATGCGGACAATGTTCGACGGACCCAGGGGTACTTCTCCACAAGCTCGACCGCCCAAGAGATCAGCTCGGCGAAGTCATACTGTCGACGAGCTCGGAGCTCATCGGAGAACTCCTTCGCCAGGGCTGCGATCGTCGCCCCTCCCAACCGGGGGTCGCCAGACAAGTCCATGCGCTGCCTCGCGCGGTTCACTGTCGTCTTGACGTTCCCGAAGTCCTCATCCCGCAACGACGACCTGAGGTAGATCTCGTGCAGGACCTGTTCCGCCTCGGCGTCCGAGATGAGGTTGCTTCCGGCGAGCAGGTCTTCGCCAGCCGGCGCAGCGAAGGGCGCGACGATCCTTCCGAGCGCGAAGGAATGGACTGTCCCAACGAAGAGGTTCGGGCGGTGCTGAACTCCAAAGCAGCTGAGCCGGCGACTCATCTCAAGAGCCGCCTCATTCGTCATTGTGATGCACGCCGCTCCACGCGGCCCGACACTGTGGTCGCGGAGATCAGACGCAGCTCGAGCGGTGAGCAACTGCGTCTTGCCACTGCCGGGGGGCGCGAGCACCACAGTGTCACCAATAGCAATGAACGCCGCCCACTGCTCCGGATTCTCCTGGAGCTCCGCTACGGCCTTCGCGAGTTCGCTCATGAGTGCAGGTGATCGAACGCCTTCTGGATGTAGCCCGGCGCCGACAGTGGACCTTCAAGGCCAGCCAGTCGCTGCGCGAACAGCCCCTTCCTCCCGCGAACCCTCCTCAGGAGGTCAATGGCCTCGAAGGTTCCACCTGACCACGCTTCTTCGACCGTCGCCGCGGCCGCGCTCTTGAGCATTGACTTGAGGGCTTCGACCATCAACCGCTGATTGTCGTCTGACTCATTGAACAGGTCCACCTCCAGAGTCACGTCGCCAATGAAGATTCCTTCAGCCTCGGCGTCTGACGCGTCCACTCCCAAGGAATGGCACAACTTCGCGACCCGCTCCGCGCCAGTTGGGGCGTTCTTCAGATCCGGATCACCGTCGGTGATGACCGAATACGGGATCCCGAGCGCTCTGACGAACTTCACATACGAGGTGAAGTGAGTCCCGTGGATGGCGCATATCGTGAGTCCAGCCTCGTCGAAGTCATGATCCGCACTCATCCGCTGAAGCAGCACCTGCTCGGCGAAACCCTCAACTAGGATGGCCGACTTAGCGAATGCAAGTTCCGATCGTGTCGCGTCAAGATAGCGCCGGAGGTCTTCCCACTCGGTCTTGGAAAGATCGGCCGATCGCGCTGACCGAACGTCGGCGCCGTTCGGCGTCGCACGCATTCTTAGCAGACGTCTCGGATTAGTCACCGAGACGATATGCGGGCTGTGGGTCGTCACAAAGGTGCTCGACTTCCGATCCCGTCCTGACTGCAGACCGCTGAACATGCGCCGCTGAAGATGGGGATGGAGATGGGCCTCCGGCTCCTCGATCGCAATGAGCGCGTACTCGATCTCTGCGCTCTCAAGTCGACGGCCCAGTTCGGCTTGAAGCAGCGCCAAGTAGAGGACGTTCAGGGTGCCCAGACTGGACATTCCCAGGTCGCGCTGGGCAGGCCCATCCAGGAGAAGCCGGAGATTCCGGAGTGCCCGCGCAGGATCGGTCGGGGCCACTTCCAGCGAGGGATCTAGTGCGTTCGCATCCCCCACCAGTTCACGGGATCGGGCCGCGATCGTAGCGGCTGCCGCAGTCACCGCATCGAGTGTGTTGACGACCCGCCGAGCGTTGTCCAGAGCAGCACGCACCGTCTCCACCTGTTCCGCGGGCACGCTCCTGCCAATCTGGTCCAGAATCGGTCGCAGGGGAGATCGTCTCCAGGAGGCGAGATCTGCCTCAGCGTCACGCAGGGCCTGCATGTAGGCGAGATGCACATAGCCCCGGAGGTCTCCGCCGACCACCTGGTCAGGATCATCACCGCCGTAGATAAGCCACTCGTAGACGGGAGGATCTGCGGTTTCGAATCCCTCACGTGGCCGAAACAGGTAGGTCAGTCGTGCGCGGGAAGGTTCGCCGTTGACGACGGCGCCCGCGAGGGTGGCCAGTAAGCCCGGTTCGTCCGAGAAGTCCACCAGATCCACTGAAACGGAGATCTCCGCTCGGTCAAGCATCGGATCTGGCCCAAGCCCATCCCAGAAATCGTCACCGGTGAGCATCCGTTGTTGATAGGACAACGAAGGATCAAGGACCAACCGGAGCGCCTGCACGAGGTTGCTCTTGCCACTGCCGTTCTCACCGACGACGACGGGCGCCGCGGTCAGGCGGACATCGACATCGCGAAGGTTGCGGAAATTCCTGATCCTGAGAGCGTCAAGCTTCACCTGCTGATCGTAGCCAGCGGGCGCGCGGAACGTGGCTGAATCGAGCGCCCCTCCAGCGTGTTGAAGAACTGGTCAAACAGGGGGGTGCGTCTACAGTACTCGGTCCCTTCGCCGCAGACGCGTACCTGGCGGGCGGCCTGCAGGTTGAAGGCTTCCGCACGCGACCCGCCTCGCCGACTCCTAGATCACTCATCCGGCGACCGGTGAGACCAGCAGCGCTCGACAGTTGCCCATCGCTAGGCCCTCGCGGCGCCGTGGGCGCGAACACGTGCGCTCGCGAGTCTGCCTACGCGGCGTCTCTGAAGATCTTCCTCTGGATCTCGAGGTAGCGACGGAGGTCGAGGATCGACGCACCCTCTGAGTCGGTCTGTTCGTCAGGCTTGCTCAGGTCAACGGAGTTGGCCTTGGCGAGTTCATCCGTGTAGCTGACCACAAGGTTCAGAAGCTGCGCGGCCTCGTCCTTCGACAAGTCCAGGACCACCCTGTCGTCGCCTTCCTGCGCCTCAAGAACGTCGAGCGCTGCGATCAGCCGGTCGATAACCTCCACGGTGAGGGTGGCATCCTGAATCGCCCCGAGATACGCGGTCAAGGCACCGTTGTACTCCTTCACCCACTCCGGCACCTCTGGCGCTAGTGGCTTGGCCGACTGCTTGGGCTTCCGCGTGACGAAGTACAGGATCCCGCCGATCGTCGCAGCACCGACGACGACGGCGCCAGCGACAAACTTGGGGTCGGTCAGGTCGAGCTTGTCAGTCAGCTTCTTCGCGACAGCCACGGCCTTCTTTGCGACCTCCTCGGCCTCGGGTGGGCCGGCCTCCTTCAGGTGCATGACGATGTGCCCCTCGAGATCGCGGACTACTCCGCCGAACAGCCTCAGCGCTCCCGCCCCGATCTTCGCGGCGATCTCCGGCGGAACCGCGAAGTTCACAGGCAGGATGACGGCTGCGAGTTCCTCGCCATCGCGTACCACTCTTCGTCCTCCCGTTGAGCCGCCGATTGCGCCGGCCGGTCCGATCGTAGTGGTACTGACGGCGCCGTTGGCCTGCTCGTGCCAACGGCCCCTTCCGTCTTGGTGGGCGAGGGATTACCGAGCCGATTTGCACCGGGTGTATGGGTTGGTGACATTGAGGTGTCGAGGCTGTCCGGGTGACGGCTGGGACGGCCGGTGGTCGTGGTGCTGGGCACCGTGGTCGGCGCGTTCGCGGCTGCGTCTCGGCTGGTTGACGCGGAGGGCCGGATCGGCCTCGCCATCGGTTGGTTGGCCCGGCCGGACCTCGAATCGGCCACGAGTTGATCGGCATCGAGGCCTCTTCGCTTCGCCGGGTTTGCTCAGTGCAGTAGGGCGATGCTGCGGAGCGCGACCTCAGCGCGGACGTCGGCGCGCGTCGCGATGAAGAAGCCCACGGTCAGCGCCGCGGCTGCTCATCACGATCGGCTCGCCTGAGTCGACGCCGTCCGAGGGGCTGGCGAGCCTCGCGAATGCCCCCGGTGGATCAAGGGTCCTCCTCGGCTCGAGATCTGCCTGCCTCCGTGCCCCTGCTCCCGCTGCCGCCGCTCGGCAACCTGGCGGCAGTTTGCCGCGTCCGCGTCCTGATCGCCGTTTCGTTTGGCCTAGGGATGGTGAGAGGTCCCGTGGCGTGCGTCGCCGAATCGTTCTCCGCGATCCCGCCTCCCGATCGCGGACTTTCTGGGCCTAGGGAGGTGGCAGGTGGCAGTCGTGGTGGGTTGGTGCGTCCCGATCGGCGCTCGGCCGGGCTTAGGGAGGGTGCGAAGAGGAAGTACCGGCCTGGGTGTCCGGATCGGGCCGGCATCGCGGCTTAAGGAGGTAGCGAGCCGCGGCGTCCGGAATCGGGATCTACTCCTCGGATTCGTGGGCGGAAGGAGGTGAAGAGGCGTGGCGATCGGGCTGGTGAAGTTGGCGGCCGGGTCGGGCTATGAATACCTGGTCCGGCAGGTCGCGGTGCAGGACGCGACCGGTCTGGGCCGGGCCACCCTGGCCGACTACTACTCCGCCAAGGGAGAGTCGCCCGGCACCTGGTGGGGCCACGGCCTGACCGGCCTGGCCCTGGAGCCGGGCTCGATGGTGTCGGCCGAGCAGATGAAGCTGCTGTTCGGCGCCGGACTGGACCCCACGACCGGAGCGAAGCTTGGCCGGGCCTTCTCGGTGTTCGGCAACACGCCGACCCCTTTCGAGGCCGAACTCGCCCACCGCCTCGACTCTTGGCGCCTCAGCCAGGATCTGGACGAGGGCATGTCGGTGCCGAAGGGGGTGCGGGAGGAGCTGCGGACCGACCTGGCGAGGGAATGGTTCACCGCACGGTACGGCCGGCCACCGGAAGGACCGCGGGAGTTGCACGGCTTCATCGCCAAGAACACGCACAAGCCGCGGATGGCGCTGGCCGGCTGGGACGTGACCTTGTCCCCGCCGAAGTCGGTCTCAAGCTTGTGGGCGATCGCTCCCCCACCGCTCGCGGCGGCGATCCGGCACGTGCACGAGTCGGCGGTCAGCGACGCTCTGGCCGAGTGTGAGCGGCGGGTGTTGTTCACGCGGCGGGGCCATGAGGGTGCCCGGCACGTGCCGGTGCGCGGCATGGTCGCGGCCCGGTTCACCCACCGCGACAGCCGCGCCGGCGACCCGGATCTGCACACCCATGTGGCGATCTCGAACAAGGTCCAGACCCTCGAAGGCGCGTGGATGGCGATCAACGGCGAGCTCGTCTACGACGCGAAGGTCGCCCTGTCGGAGGTGTATCTGACCAGCCTCACCGCCCGCCTCCGCTCCCTCGGGCTGACCATGGTGGCGGTCGGCCGGGAGGGCAAGCGGCCAGTGTACGAGGTCGCCGGCGTCGACCCGGCCCTCAACAAGCGGTGGTCCACCCGGCGGGAGACGATCACCGCGCTCACCGGCCGGCTCGTCGCCGAGTTCGAGGACCATCACGAACGTCCACCGACCGCGGCGGAGAAGCTCGACCTCGAGCAACAGGCCACCTTGGCCACAAGGGAAGCCAAGCACCCGCCCCGCTCAGAGGCAGACCAACGCCGCGCCTGGGTCGCCCAAGCCGCCCGGCTCCTCGGATCGGACGGCATCGAGCGGACCTTGCACGCCGTGCTCACCCACAAGCCTCCGCAGCCGGTCGTCGTCGACGATGCCTGGGTCGGACGGACGGCCGCCGCGGTGATCACGGTCATAGAGGGTAAGCGCTCGTGGTGGACGTCGTTCAACGTCCGCTCCGAAGCCCTCCGGCAGGTTCGTGCCGCCGCGCTCCCCCTCGACCAGATCGACCGGGCGGTCGATGGCGTCGTGGAGGGGGCGTTGAGCCGGGCGCATTCGGTGCCGATCCGCACCACCCGGACAATGCCGGTCGAGCCCGACGTGTTGCGCCGGCCGGACGGCGTCTCGGTGTACGAGCGGCCTGAGGCGACCCGCTACACCTCCACGCGGATCCTGTGGGCGGAGCGCCGCCTGGTCGACACCGCGGGCCGTGGCGGCGGACGGGTAGCCGATCACAACTGGGTCTCGCTGGCGGTGCTGCAGTCGATGGCGAACCACGAACCCCTCAATCCGAGCCAGCAGATCCTCGTCCGGGAGATGGCGACGTCCGGGCGTCGCCTGCAGTTGGCGATCGCTCCGGCCGGGACCGGGAAGACCACCGCCATGCGCGCCCTTGCGACCGCCTGGACGAACAGCGGCGGCACCGTCCTCGGGCTCGCGCCTTCTGCTTCGGCCGCCGAGCAACTCCGTACCCAGCTCGGCGCTCGGGCGGGCGCGGACAACCTGGCCAAACTCATGTGGGCGATCAGCCGCCACGAACCCCTCGCCGAACGGGTCGGTCCCAGCACGCTGGTGATCATCGATGAGGCTGGCATGGCCGACACCCTCACCCTCGACCACGTCGTCACTTGGTGCCTCGACCAGGGTGCCAGCATCCGGCTCGTCGGCGACGATCAACAACTCGGAGCGATCGGCGCCGGCGGCGTCCTCCGCGACATCGCCACCACCCACGGCGCCCTCCACCTCGACCAGGTCCTCCGGTTCGCCGACCCGGCCGAAGCCGACGCCTCCCTGGCCCTCCGCGCCGGCGACACCGGCGCCCTCGGCTACTACCTCGACCACAACCGTGTGCACGTTGTCGACCGCGACACCGCCACCACCCAACTCCTGAACGCGTGGCTCGCCGACACCCAGGCCGGGCTCGACGCGCTCATGCTCGCCCCCACCCGCGAGCAGGTCGCTCAGCTCAACGCCGCAGCCCGACACGCTCGCCTCGACAACGCCCAGCCCGGCCGGGAAGCCGAGCTGAGTGACGGTAACCACGCCTCGATCGGGGATGTGGTGTTGACCCGGCGCAACAACCGGACCCTCACCAGTGGGGAGACGGCGTGGGTCCGCAACGGCGACCGCTGGACCGTCACCGCCGTCCACCGCGACGGCTCCCTCGACGTGAGGCACCTTCGCAACCACCACCAGCTCACCCTGCCCGCCGGCTATGTCGCCGAGAGTGTCGAGCTGGGCTAGCCGAGCTTCTGTAAACGCACCTACCTCTCACACGAGTTGGAAGGTAGGGCCGGAAATGGGCCACAACAAGCAAGAACAGACCACGATGCCCGGGGCGTCGTTGCGGGCGGTGGTGTACGTCCGCATCAGTGATGACCCGGAGGGCACCGAACGCGGAGTAGACCGTCAGGAGGCCGACTGCCGCGCCTATGCGACCGCCCACGGCTGGGAGGTCGTCGCGGTGTTCAAGGAGAATGACACGTCGGCGTTCAAGCAGCGCACGATCACGTTGCCGTCTGGTGAGCGGGTGCGGCGGGTGATCCGCCCGGAGTTCCGCGCCATGCTCAAACACCTGGGCGATGGGCAGGCGCAGGTGATGGTCGCCTACGACCTGGATCGCGCGGTACGCGACCCGAGGGATTTGGAGGACTTGATCGACGCGAAGGTGCTCGCCGGGTTCGGTGTCCGCTCGGTGACCGGCTCCCTGCGCCTGGACACGGATTCGGATGTGGCGATGGCGCGGGTGCTGGTCGCGATGGCGAACAAGTCCAGCGCCGACACCGCGCGGCGTGTGGCGCGGGCGGCGAAGCAGCAGGCCGTCGAGGGCGCCTGGCATGGGGGCAGGGTGCCGTTCGGGTACCGGGCCGAGTCCGGCACCCTCGTCATCGACCCGGTCACGGGGCCGATGGTTGCCGAGGCCGCGCAGCGGGTGCTGGCGGGTGAGTCGTTGTACCGGATCGAGAAGGACTGGAATCAGCGCGGGGTGCTCACTACGCATGGGGGCGCGTGGTCGAACAGGACGCTCAAGCTGATGCTGCGCAACCCCTCGATCAAGGGCGTGCGGGAGTACCGGCCGATGCTGCCGGACGGCACGCGCGCGAAGACCTCACAGATGCAGGTGAAGGCGGTGTGGCCCGCGATCCTGGACGAGGGCACCTGGCAGCACGTCTCCGATGTGCTCGACGCCCGCAAGCAGGCCCGCAACTTCCATCAGCCCGGCACCGGGGCGGCGAAGCGGCTGTATCCGTTCTCGGGGCTGATCCGCTGCTCGGATTGCGGGCGGGCGATGCTGCACCGGGGCGGGGTGTATCAGTGCGTGCAGTCCACGCGGGGCGGCTGTCACCGCTCGATCCGCTCCGCCGAAATCACGAAGCTCGTGGAAGAGGCGGTGCTGGCGACGTTCGAGCAGATCACCCTCAACCCCACCACGCGGACGACGCCTCGCGTTGACGCGGGGGCGCGGGTCGGGCTCGCGGCGAGGCTCGACGCCGACCGGGAGCGCCTCGCCCGCCTGGATGACGACCATTACGACGGGCTGATCGACAAGGCGATGTGGGTGCGGCAGCGCGCCAGGATCGCGGAGCGGATCGAGGCCACGCGGCGCGAGTACGCCGCCGCGATGCCCGAGCATGCCGGGCCGGGCATCGACATGACGACGGTCGCCAAGGAGTGGGAGGGGCGTACTCCGATGTGGCAGTACCAGGCGACCAGCCTGATCCTGGAAGCCGTGCTCGTCCACGCCCACCCCGCCGACATGATGACCGCCGTACCCAAGCGCCGCAACGAGACCGCAGAGGCGTTCCACGCCCGGCGTGACGCGCACCGCGCCGAGGTACTGGCCCGCCGGGTCGAGTTCGTCTGGCGCACCTGACCCCGACGAGACACCATCGGCCCCGCACCCTGGCTGGACACGACGGTCAGGATGCGGGGCCTTCCCGTGCCGCGACAGCGGCTCCCTGCGTGGGTCGAGGCGCGGCGCACAGTTCCCGCAGCTCGGCCAGCACCGCCGGGTCGCTCACCCCCGGCCCGAGGCCCTGCCGGTGCCTGCTCGCCACGGCCAGACGCGCCCCGAACGACTCGGGGGCATCGCCGGGCGGCGGGGGTTCGATGGTGGTCGTAGTGGTCTGTGGTGTGGTCGTCATGGAGGACAGGTACGACCAGCCAACCACAACATCTAGTATTCGTCGCAGGGTTGAGCTACTATATGCAGACTTATCCACAGGGCGAGCCGCGAGGACAGCCTTCGCAGCGGGGCAACCCACGGGGGTGCCGAATCGGCACCCCCGTGAACGGGCGGCTCAGCGCGGCAAGCACCGGAGACGACGGGCGAAACCCCAGGTGGCACGGTGGGGTCAAATTGGCGCCACCGTGACGGGGCCGGAAAATTTCCGGGGCCGTGGACGGTGCGGGAAAATTTCGCACACCGTCTCTCCGGTAGCGACGGTGATGGCAAGTTGCAGGAACCGTCACACCCCCCCCACCCGAACGCTGCTGGTGCCGCCGATTCGACGGCACCAGGCCCGCCTCGTCGCAATGAGGCACGGTCTGGGCGCCACATGCCGGTGACGACGCGGGAGTTGAACTGAACTCGATCCCCTTGCGCCGTGAATCCCGCTCGGGCGTTCTGCCGCATAAAATCAACGATCTACGGCATCTGCCCTGTGGATAACTCCACCGCGATACGCCGACCACCTACAGGTTGCTTAGCACTTTCGTTAGCACTTTTCGCGGTGAGGACTGGCTCGTCAACGCATCGTCGTTCTTCCTCAGTTGCGGGGCACCGGTGGGCCGAGCCAGAGCAGGGTGATGAAGAGCGTCGTCACAAGCAGGATCAGCAGGATGATCGACAGGAGTACATGTCGTAGTACCCAGGCCTGGACATGCTCGATGAACCCGTGCGGTGCCTCACCGCCGGGAGCGAGCCGCCAGTCGCCGGTCAGCAGGCCTTGGCGATCGACGACGATCTCGAATGGCACCGTGGCGAATGGCACGATTGCCAAGAGCAGCCCGGTGAGACCGACAGAGATACGCCATCTCTGGTTCACCCACACGAAGATCGTGGTCGCGCAATAGGACAGGAAGACGAATCCGTGGATGCCTCCGGCGATCGGGACGAGGTTGGCGACATCGAACGCTCGGAAAACGAGCGCGGTGATGAGGCCGGCCCAGGTGAACATCTCGGCGACGGCGAAGCTCCGGAAGAGCGCGCGGGGGCTGACAATCTTGGATTTCTCTCTTGTGGTCATGACCGATGAGCCGCTTACTGTGCTGATGAGTTGACGGGGGTTGAAGCCGATGCCTGGCGCAAGCGTAGGGCGCCGATGAATCCGAGCGCGAGGAACACGGTCGCGATCAGGAGCGCCCAGCGGGTCGCATCAGCGAACCCGCCCGTGAGGGCGTCGACAGCCGTCGCGGTCTGATCGCCGAGACTGCTGTGGTTGCCCTGCTCGCGGAGTTGCATGATCGTGATGCCCGCCGATTGGCGGGTGGCGTCCGCAAGCGAGTCCGCCTCCGCACCAGGGAGCCCTGCGTTGCCGAGGGCTTTCGGGAGGGTGAGCGCGAGGGAGATCGAGAGTGTCGCTCCGGCGAATGCGGTGCCGAGGGCGGAGCCGATTTGCCGGACGGTGCTCTGCGTGGCCGATCCCTGGCCGGAGATGTCGACGGGGATGTCTTGGAGGACGGTGCCGGTGAGCTGTGCGGAGGCGAGGCCGAGGCCGAGGCCGTAGACGGTGAGCGGGATCGCGATGAGCCAGCCGGGAGTCGCGGGCCCGAGGAGCAGCGCGAGGGTGAGGACGCCTGCGACTTCGAGGCCCAAGCCGATGAGCACGGTGCCGGGTGAGCCGAACTTCGCGGCGAGGTGCCTGGCTGCGGCGCCGGAGAGGAACGCGCCGACAGCCATCGCAGCGAGCACGAGACCGGCGCCCATGACGTCGAGGCCGAGAGCGTTGATGAGGTAGAGCGGGAGGACGAAGATGATCGCGAACTCGCCGACGGCGACCATCGCGGCGGTGAGGTTCCCCCACGAGAACGTGGAGAACGAGAACAGGCCGAGGTCAAGGAGCGCGGCGCGCTGCACCTTCTCGCGGTGTCGTTCCCAGATCACGAACAGGACCAGCGCGATCGCGGCAACGGCGAATGCGACGGGCACGGCGGAGATCGCTGCATCTTTCGGCCATACCCATCCGAAGACGGTGAGGTCGCTCTTCGGGGTCCACCAGCCGAGGTCGGGACCTTCGATGACGGCGAACACGAGTGCCCCGAATCCGATGGCGCTGAGCAGCGCACCGTCGACGTCGACGCCGGGGCGCTTCTTCTCCCCGCGCGTCTCTGGCACGGTGAAGATCGCCGCGATGAGCACGAGCGCGCCGAGCGGGAGGTTCACCAAGAAGATCCAGTGCCACGAGGCCCACTGGGTGAGCGCGCCGCCGGCGAGCGGGCCAACTGCGGCAGCGCCGGAGATCACCGCACCCCACACCCCGAACGCCGCCGCGCGGTACTTGCCCCGGAACACGGCGTTCACGGTGGAGAGGGTGGAGGGCATGATGAACGCCGCCCCGACCGCCTGCACCGCACGCGCCCCGATCAGCATCCCGGCGGTCGATGCGGCGGCAGCGAGTAGACTGCCCGCGACGAACACGATGAGGCCGGCGAGGAAGAGCCGCTTGCGCCCCCACCGGTCCGCGAGATTCCCGGTGGAGAGCAGGAGGGCGGCGAGCAGCACGGCGTAGAGGCTGTTCACCCATTGCGCGTCGGTGAGGTCGAGGTGCAGGTCGCCGATGATGGCGGGCAGCGCGACACCGACGATCGTGCCGTCGAGCACGATGAGGCCGAGCCCGATGGAGAGAACGGTGAGCCCGAGCCATTCCCGCCGGGTCGGTGCGGCGGTCATGGTCAGGCCGCTGCGCGTTCCACGGGTGCGGGCGTGCGCCCGGTCACCGCCCGGCGGAGGGCGACGAAGAAAACGATCATGCCCGCCGTGATCGCGATATGCCCCAAGCCTGCGATGCCGGCGATCATCGCGTTCGACTCCTGGCCGAGGACGGTGAGGCTGCCGTGCCAGATGAGCATGCCTGAGGTGAGGATCACACCGATGTTGTAGAGCCAGAAGAACCAGGCGAACAGCTTGGGGCTACGCGAGATCGTGAAGACCTTCTCAATGACGAGCACGATCAGCAGCACGATGAACCCGAGCGTGAGCAGGTGCGTGTGGGCGAGACCGAGCTGCGTGAACTGGCCCTCGGGGAAGTCGTGGAGCTTGGTGAACTCGCGGTAGAACAGGCCGGAGGCGACACCGGCCAGCATGTATATGAACGAGGCATTGAGCAGTTTTTTCACGGGTGATGGTTCCTTTCGAGGATGAGAGTTGTTGGGGTCAGATCAGGCCAGTTTCCTGCGCGACGTGGATCGCGCGGGAACGGCTGTCGACGCCGAGCTTGGTGAAGATGTGCACGAGGTGGCTCTTCACGGTCGCCTCGGTCACGAAGAGGGCGCGGGCGATCTCTTTGTTCGTCGAGCCGGTTGCGAGGAGGCGGAGCACGTCGATCTCGCGGTCGGTGAGTTTCGGGAGTGGGCTGCGCATGCCTTTGAGGACCCGGGAGGCGAGGTCGGGGGCGAGTACCGTGTCGCCGGCGGCGGCGCGCTGGATGCCGTCGATGATGACCTCGGGATCGACCTCTTTGAGCAGGTAGCCTGCTGCTCCTGCTTCGATTGCCCCGAGGATTTCGGCGTCGCGATCGAAGGTGGTCAGGATGAGCACGGCGGGGGCCGGGTCGAGGGCGCGGAGCGCGGTCGTGGTCTGGATGCCGTCGATGCCGTTGCCGAGGCGCAAGTCGCAGAGCACCACGTCGGGGTGCAGGTGTGCGGCAAGCGTCAGGGCCTCTTCGCCGGTGGCGGCCTCTCCGACGATCTGCAGAGTCTCCGCCGCGTCGAGTACCGCACGGAGTCCGCTGCGTACGACCGGGTGGTCGTCGACCAGGAGCACAGTGGTGGTCATGCCATCTCCTCTGTGGTGGTGTCGGCAACCGTGACCGAGGCCTGGCCCGGACGGATCGGGAGGTGGATCGAGATCGCGGTGCCCTCGCCGGGGGCGCTTTCGATGTCGAGGCCGCCGCCGAGTTCGCGGAGGCGGGCTCGCATGAAGCGCAGGCCGTAGCTCGATCCGGCATCGGTGCCCTCTTCCCATGCGGGCTGGTCGAAGCCGGTGCCGTCGTCGAGGATGTCGAGCCGCACCGTGTCATCGGCGTCGATGAGGCTCATGACGACATGGGATGCTCTGGCGTGGAGGCGCACGTTCGCGAGGGCCGACTGGGCGGTGCGCAAGAGTGCGACTTCGACCTCGGTCGGCAGGATCGGCAGCGAGTCGTCCACATGCAGCTCGACCGCGAGTCCGGCCTCGTCGTGGGCGCGGTCGAGCATCCGTTGCAGCGCGGAGGTGAGGGCGTCTTCATCAAGCTCCGCGGGGGCGAGCGCGGCGACGATCCTCCGCACGTCGACGAGGCTGTCGCCTGCGAGCTTCTCGACCTGTTCGAGGGTGCGCGCTGCGTCCGGGCCTTCGGCGTGGCCGGCTCCGGCGTGGGCGAGGAGTCGGATTGAGGAGAGCGCCTGGGCGATGGTGTCGTGGATGTCGCGGGAGATGCGGGTGCGTTCAGCGATGGCACCCGAGTGGCGTTGGGCGAGCGCGAGTTCGTCCTGTAGCTCGGCGGTCTCGGCCTGGGCCCGGGTAAGCGAGGCAAGGAGACGCTCCCTTTCGGCGGCATCGCGGAGGAGTTGCAGGTAGCCGCGGGAGATGCCGAAGGCGAAGATGCCGCCGATGAGGGGCCCGAAGATGTTGGCGTAGCTGGTGGTGCCGTGGTGCAGAATCGGGGCGACGATCACGACCGCGAGCACAAAGCCCGAGAACAATAGTCCCCAACGAAGCGGCAGGAGGTGCCCGGCGAGGAGCCAGAGCAGGAACGCGAGCCAGACGAACTCGGCGGAGACTGCGACGGCGGCGATCCAGATCGCGGCGAACCCGAGCAGCCACCATACCGCCAGACTGCGTGACCGGGTCTTCGACGGCAGGATCGTGCCCGCAGTGTGCCAAGCGAGGATCGCGACACCTGAGATGATCGCCGCAGGCATCCCCACCCCGGCGCCGACGGCGCGGATGACCCCGATCGCGGTCAGCACGACCGCCATGAGATGCTGACCGATCGTCATCGCCCGCACCGTCGTCCCCGCGACGGCCGGGCCGGGCGGGTCAGTGGACGTCAATGGAAGATGCACGAGACTCATGAGTCGATTCTCCCTGGTAGGCATGTAGCTTTCCTGGCCACCAGATGCGATCCCCTACGAGGCTGAAGATCGCGGGCACGATCACGGTGCGCACCACGAGGGTGTCCACCAGCACGCCAATGCCGACGATCAGGCCGAGCTGTCCGAGGGTGACCAGCGGCAGCACGCCGAGCGCTGCGAACACAGCGGCGAGCACGATGCCGGCGCTCGTGATGACGCTGCCGGTGTGAGCGACGGCCTCGACCATGCCCGCACGCGTCCCCAACCGCGTGGCCTCGGTGCGTGCCCGATGGACCAGGAAGATCGTGTAGTCAATGCCGAGAGCGACCAGGAACAGGAACGCAAGGATGGGCACCTGAAGGTCAAGGGCCTGCTGACCGAACAACACCCGGCTCAACCATGCCCCCGCCCCGATCGCGGCGACTGCGCTGGCGAGATTCACCAAGAGCAACAGCACCGGCGCGACCAGTGAGCGCAGCAGGAACAGCAGCACGAGGAAGCTCACCGCGAGCACCAGCGGCGCGATCAGCAGCAGGTCGTGCTCGTTGCCAGCCCGCGCATCCAGTTCAGTGGCGACCGCGCCGCCCACCAATGCATCCGCTCCCTCTACCGGGTGCACAGCCTCGCGCAGAGTGGTGATCTGGGCCAGGCTCTGTTCCGTGCCGGGCGAGTACTCGCTGGTCACCATCACCTTCGTCAACGAGCCGTCATCTGTGGTGCCGGCGGGATGGGCGCGCACGACACCCTCGACCTCGCTTGCGGCTGCTGCGACCTCGCCCGCAGCCTCGCCGTCAGTGATGATCCAGATCGGCTGCGCCTCACCCGGCGGGAAATGCGCCGACAACGTCTCCAAACCCGTCGCGGACTCCGACTGCACCCGGAACTTCTCCAACTGGTCCAAGCCGACCGAAGTGCCAAACAGTCCGGTCGCCATGACCGCGAGCAGCGCGAGCCCCACCAGCAGACTCGCCACGGGACGCTCCGACACCTGAGAGGCGACCGCGCGCCAGGCCCGCCCCTGATTGGCTTCTTGTCCCGGGCGCGGGATGAACGGCCAGAACACTCGGCGCCCGCACACCGCGAGGAACGGCGGCAGCACCAACAGCACCGCGGCCACCGCGCTCAGCAACCCCAGCTCGGCCGGGCCGCCG
>RRZU010866249.1_pt1 | contig 20003 bp, 14 predicted proteins | sample 2165561 | NCBI WGS metagenome assembly RRZU01 (sample SAMN10456909, study PRJNA506462) | wastewater metagenome | isolation source: wastewater sludge | place: USA: Moscow, Idaho | reverse complement strand
CTTTGACTGTTCAAAAAGATCTACCCATTCATCTTCTACTTCTGCAACTTCAACCACATCTCCAGAATGAATTACAAACTCGCTATCAGGCTCCTGTGCTAAAGCTCTTTTCAATGTATCTGCTCCGAATGCCGCCTCATCGATAAGATGCTGATTCCAATAAGCGTTTTGTGTATCCGTATATTGAAGGAATGTAAATTTACCTTGATCTTTGTCTGCTGTTCTAAAACTTCCTACTGGAGATTTTCCCCCTAGACTGCTGCCTACTTGATAAAAATATTCTGTGTCTGGTTTTAAGCCTTTTGCATCTGCTTTATAAGAATATTCGGGGTTTTTTGTGATATCAATTTTTACAGATTCTTTGTCTTTATCTGTAATTTCTTTATTGTGGTCCCATTTTTGCCCTTTTTTGCCTTCATCTGTAAAATATTTTTTTACAGTATTAGAAGCCTTATCGACTAATTGGAAAATAAAGAATCCATTTTCATTTCTTTCTACATAATGAGATTCTACTTTGCTTGCTTTTGCCGAAAAAGCTTTTGCATCGCTCATATCCTTCTTTTCAGAAACCCAGACATAGGAGTCTAGTTTGTCTGTAGTAAACCAGTTGAAAGATCTGCTTGTCCGAGCATCTTCTTTAATATTCGCAACAACACGATTCGGCTTATTGTTTTTTTCATAAGCTTTTACTGCTGGTTTTTCTTCAGCAGATAAGGTAACTCCTTGTGCTTTTTCAATTCCATCCCCGCGATGAAGAGCTGCTTCTTCAGCTGCTGCTTTTTCTTCCATTGTAAAAACAGAAGAATCTTTGTTGTCTTGTGCCATAACAGCTGCAGGTGTTAAAAGAGTTTGTACCGAGATTGCCGTAGCTAAGGCTAGGGCGGATACCTTTTTTAGTGTCATAGTTCTCCTCCTTAATTGTGTAGTGATAGATATCATTTACTTCATTACTATACATAAAAAATGTAATTTTTAGATGATTATTAGATTTAATAAAAGAGAAGAGTTTGTTAAGTTTTTGTAAATATAAGTAATTTTGGAAAAAATAACTTTTAAATTACAGTATAGAGAATCAAAGAAAACTGCCTTCTATTTCATTCGAAATAGAGCAGAAAAAAGCGGAGTTCTCTATAGTAACTCCGCTTCTTTTATTCTTCACCCTAGTTTTTTAGAATGATCTCGGGTATTTTGTTGTATAGGCGAGAGGGTGTTCTTTTCCTTCCAGATAGTCCGAAATAATGAGAGATGCCATTACGCTGTAGCAGGTTCCGTTTCCACCGTAACCAAAGGCGTAGTATTTGTTCGGATTGTGATCGTCTTGTCCGATAAAGGGAATACCGTCTTTTGATTCTCCAAATACGGACTGCCAGCGATGGGTTATTTTCCCTTCAAACTGAGGATAGTACTCGCAGATCTTTTCGTAAATTTTTTCGGTTTCTTGTTCTATATTTTCTAAGGAAGAGAGTTCTTCGCCCTTTTCGTCTCTGCCTCCTGCGATGACACGATGGTCCTCTAGTTTTCTGAAATAGACATAAGGATCGTCATCGTCCCAGATCATTTCTTCTTCTCCCCAGAGCTTCTCCTCAATTTTTTCAGTGACGAAGGAATAGGTAGTGTTTCTTTCTAAGGCCTGTTCAATAACGGGATAGACATTCTTTGCATAACCCGTAGCGAGAACAAGCTTCTTTGCCTTTATAGTATAAGGGCCGCTTAGAATCCGAAAGCCGTCTTCGTCTTCGATAATTTCATCTGCAGGAGCGTTTTTATAAACGTTGACTCCTCGCTTTATATTATCTTTATGAAGGGCTTGAACCATTTTAAAGGGATTTAGTTCAGCATCCTTTCCTGTTTTCAAAGCGCCGTAAGCATGTATCTGGTAGTCTTTTTCCAGTGTTTCTTTGTCGATATATTCGGAAGGAAAGCCGAAACGCTTTAGAGTCTCATTGTTTTCTTTAAGCTCTGAGACATTTTCTTCCTTCGCTGCTAATAATAAACTCTCTGTTTTCTTATAGCCTGTGTCATCTGGGAGGCTTTTCGCTACCTCTCCCAACTTATCCATAGCTTCTATGGATAATGTATAGAAATCTACTGCCGGTTTTTCCCCAAAACGTTTGATCATTTCCGGAAGGGAATCGTCAGAGTGGTACTGAATAATACCTGTATTTCCATCGGAAGAGCCGTATCCCGGGATCTCTTTATCGATAACAGCTGTACGGAAACCACGTACACCCAGCTCATGGGAAATTAAGGCCCCGCTCATCCCTCCGCCGATTACGAGTACATCTATATCAAAATCCTCGTTTAGTTCCAAAAAGTCAGCATTTTTTCGCGTCTCATCCCAAAACAAATCACCATTATGCAGTTTCATAAAATTTCCTCCTTATTTAAAATAACTGATAGTCTTTTATACCCTATTTGTTCCGTGCTTATAAGAAAAAATAAAGGATAAGGGATACCTGCTGTATATTTTGAGATGAAATACTTTAAGATAAGATAGATTATCCATTATGGATCGATTAATAAAATTATAAAGAAGTTATCCAGATAATAAAGTTTAGCTAGTGAAAGGGCTAGATTGAGTAGTTGCATGGAGATTATCGAGTAAAAACTTCACTTTCCTATACAATGGAGTGAATTTTTGATATAAAATGGGATAAAATCAATAGTTTAAATAGTTAAAAGATCTTCCATAGGTTAAGATTATTTAGTCAAAAGCAATTTACAAAACAACCTCATGCACGTACCTAAAGCTGATATAAATAGTTACGAATTCGCTAACTATAATAAAATTTTATGTAATTTAAAACCCTGAAACCTATAAAGGCGACAGGGTTTATTTTTATAATTTGTACCATAAAAATTTAACTTTAATTTCTTTTTAATTCTTCACTCATTGTTTTTAAGAGGTTTACAAAATTATATTTATCAAATTTTTCGTCTGATGCAATGGAGTACTTATTTTCATTACCACTTTTTACCTTAACAAAAATTTCTTTTTCTACCAATTTATTCAGATATTTAGAGGCTGTATTTCTATGGATAGACAATAATTTAGTTACATCACTAATTGTAATAACATAATTAGAGATTGCTAATTTTACTATTTCTATTTCTTTTTCGTCAGTTATATTCTCAGAGCTAATTATAGAGTTATCCCACAATATAAGTTCAAAACTTGATTGATCTACTGAAATTTGAGGATATTTGTATTTATTTTTTTCTACTGCTGTCATAATTTTAGGAATTCCTGATCCAGCTCGTTCACAAAGTCCAATATGTCTAAAGATTTCTTGAATAATATTATTTCGTGGATCTGAGTAACCACCTGCAAAAAAATCGTGAGTTGGAATTCTAAGAGTTCCACCATTTTTAAAAATAAACCTATCGCTATACCTAATAACTAAGATTCCTTCATGAGCTAAATAATCACAATGAACTAGTGAGTTAACTAGTGCTTCACGAATAGCTACTTTTAACAGTGAAGATGATCTTCTAGTAATGGAGTCTTCTCCAATATCTGAGGTTTCATGGATGCTCATATATAATTTTTCTATTGCTTTATTAAAGAAATTATATATATTATCTTCACCCCAAGTGCCATCATATATTAATCTATCTTTATAATATAGATTTGAATCCATTCCAGATTTATTAATATATTCAATATTATAATGTGGGATCTCTTCTTTTATAGAGGTATGTTTACCAAAAACAAGCAATCCTGCAACTGTAACATTAACTTCTCCAGTTTCTCTATTTATACGTACTGCCTGAATCTTTTCAAGAAAGTCTATATTAATTAATTTAGTAAAAGGATGTTCTGGATGTAATTCATTAAACTTATTTCTATACTGCTCTATTGTAGTGTAATCTAAATCGTTTATTGTGTACTTAGGAAGTATTTTGTTATCATATGGTTCAAGAGACGAGTCACGCAACATAGCTTTTACAGATTCAGCACTACATTGTATATCAGAGCTTCCGCGCCTAAAATATGATAAATAAGGATGGTTTTTCAAAAAAATTGGACGATGTTTATAAGCTTCTCTTCTTACATGAATAATTATTATTGTTTTAATTGCAGACTCTGTATCTATTATAATTTTTTCAATATCTTTGTTAGTAAATAAATTTCGATTTCGCCCTGCTTAACAAGTTCTAGAATATCATTTTTACTCATGTTTCTATACATTGTACACCTCATCTATGCACTTTTCTATGCACTCTTGTGTGCACAATTTATGGGAGAATACTTTTTAAGACCCATAAATTGCACATATTTTGCGTTAAGAAAGAATAAACTATGCACTTTTCTATGCACAATTACGCAAACAAAATTATTTACTTAAAATTAATTAATATACAATATGTGCTTATATAATTAAGCTAAGATTTCTAGCTAACATAAAAAGGGATTAATCTTCAATCCCTTTATCGTTACTCACGGTATTTATTTTTTACGTGACTTTTATGTGATTTTATTGAATTTCAAAGTTTACTCACGCTTATTCATTGAAAAACATCCGTTTGTAATTTTATGGTGGACAGTACTGGACTTGAACCAGCGACCTCTTCGATGTCAACGAAGCGCTCTACCAGCTGAGCTAACTCTCCACGGGAATAGGTATAGTATAGCATAAGTTGAGTTTTCAGTAAAAAGTTTTGATAAATTATCAAGGAAAAACACCCTTTTGATAAGGGTGTTTTAACGTTATTGCTAAGAATGGATCTCTTATTGTACGGGAACTTCAAAAACAGCTTCTTGCTTAGTAGTATCCATATCGTAAGAACTAAAGTAAATTTTCACTGTTTTGGTTTCATTGTCTACGCCCCAAGCATCCTGTGCGTCTACAGTTCCGCCTACAGGAAGTTCTTGCGGATAATTAACAATACTAGCAGGATAAGTATAGCCCATCTTACCAGAATCATCCATAATGCGATCCGGTGTTAAATATAAGTCCATAATATCATCTTCATCTTCATAGCCCAGATTTTCATAGGTATAATTTACGATGAAAACTTGTGCTGGAGTTTTTTCAGAATATTCATTGCGGTCATTTGTTAATTCGACACTATTTATTTTCAATTTCCATTGTCCTGGAACTTCCCAAGTATCGTCTATTGTCAAATTTTCCTTTGCAGGCTTTGCTTCTTCTTTTGTTTCCTCTACTGGTTCTTTAGCTTCTTCCTTATTTTCTTCTGGAGCAGCTTGCTGGTCTGTTTGCTTTGTTTCTTCTGGCGGCGGTTCTTTTGAACCACAGGATGTCAAGAAGATGATCATCCCGAGTAGAATTAATAATTTTTTCATAACAATTCCTCCTAAATAGTATATTTGATATTGTATACCCAAAGTCTATAAATTTATTAATAAATGCTTATACGTTGATAAGTATAATGTCTATAGTCTTTGATTTAAAGAGAGTTATTATGGATTTTTACAATCAGTATCTATGGTTTTATAATTTTTATATTTTGTTTATTGATATCCACAGTCCCTTTCCATCCATAGGGGAGGATCATCTTTGGATAGGTGTGGCCAAAATTGAAATTATAGGCGATGGATAAGTCATAGGATTTAAATAGTTTTTTATAGATCTTTTTATACTCTTCGTAATATGTTTCATCTTGCGGTTTGCCGATGATGATGCCGTTGGCTTTCTCAAAGAGTCCGTACTGTATCAGCTCTTTCAAAAGTTTCTTTAATATTCTCGGTTTTGGTTTTAGTTCAGAGGATTCCAGAAAAATCAGGCTGTCTTTCCATTCTTCCTTTTTAGGAAAGGGTGGATATTTTTCTAGGATCCACCGGTCTTCTTTATAACCCTTCCCTTTTAAGAGGTCATAAAGGGATTCTATGCAGCCTCCCATTAGTTTTCCGTTGAAAAGAGGACTTCCTTGCAGGAGTTCATAGCCTTTGTTGTCTGGGTGTTTTATCCGCTCTGTATTTAAGCTTTTTTCTGAAAAGTCGGTCCGTTCTTCATACCAGTAGGGGCTGGGAGACAAGGAGAGTTCTTGTCCCTTCACCAGCTGGTGAAGGGCATTTTTTGTATAAGGGAACATTTCTTTATCCAGCTCCGCAAAATCGGTTAGAAAAGCAGGTCCATAAAATGTGGAGAGGCCCATTTGATAAAAATAGAGATGATTTGTCGTTGTATCGGAATATCCCATAAAAAATTTAGGGTTCTTTTTTACGATTTCTGGAAAATGATTTTGATAAAGATAGGGAATGATTCGGAAGGTGTCATCTCCTCCAATGGCAGTGAAAACTCCTTTGATTTCAGGATTTTTAAAAGCTTCTATTAAATCCTCCCCTCGTTTTTCGGGATGATTTTTTAATGCATCCATTCCTTCTAAAGAATGGGGCATCCAAACAGGTTCAAATCCCATTTGTCGTATTCTCTTATTGCCAAGGTCAATCTGATGTCTGGTGAAGCTTTCGCCGGCTATACCTAAGGACAGGCTTAGGAGAGCTATTTTTTCCCCTTGCAAGGGCATAGTAGGTACCATCATAGGATCACTCCTTTTCTTAAAGTATAGCAAATAAAAAGTCTCTTGAGAGAAATCTCAAGAGACTTTTAGGTTTTATTTCTTTCTTCCAGGTTTAAAGATCGCTTTTCTAGCTTCATTTAATACGAATGGTATAAGAGCACATGGAAGGATTACAGCCCAGTGTTCTAAACCTAGTGTAATAGTTTGGAATAGGGGCTGGATAAATGGTACATAGATTACGATAAACATCAATACAAAGGCGAAGGCTACAGCTTTTATTAATGTTGGATTCGAGAAGAATCCAATATGGAAGACTGTATACTTTTCACTTCTTGTAGAGAATACTTTTGTAAGCTCTGCCGTAATCATTGTTGCGAAGGCAACGGTTCTTGCGGATTCGATATGACGATCGAAATGACCTAAGGCATAGTAGTAAGCAATAAGTGTTCCGATTGTGATACCAATGGCTAATGTGGCAACCTGTTCGATAGACTCCCTATTTAGAATCGGCTCGTTCGGATTACGAGGCGGCTGATCCATAATATCTTCTTCCCCTTTCTCTACCCCTAAGGCTAAGGCTGGGAAAGAGTCTGTTACTAAGTTGATCCATAATAGCTGGATCGGAATAAATGGTGTTGGAAGATTCATTAAGATCGAAATCAATACAAATAGCACTTCACCGATATTCGCACTTAGAAGGAATACCACGAATTCTTTAATATTTGCATAGATGATACGTCCTTCTTCTACAGCGTTTACGATAGTTGCAAAGTTGTCGTCTGTTAAGATAACTTCTGCAGTGTTTTTCGCAACGTCTGTTCCGGTAATACCCATAGCAATACCGATATCTGCTTTTTTAATAGCAGGAGCATCGTTTACACCGTCTCCTGTCATGGCAGTGATTTCACCATTTTGTTTCAATGCGGTTACGATCTGAACTTTATTTTCTGGAGAAACCCGGGCGAATACACGTGTATGCTTTACTACTTCGCGGATTTCTTCTTCACTCATATTATTAAGCTCGCGGCCCATAATAGCATCTTCTTTGTTGTCGATAATACCAAGCTCTTGTGCTATGGCAACGGCTGTTTCCAAATAGTCTCCTGTAATCATAACAGGTACAATTCCTGCAGATTTACATTCGGCGATAGCTGCCTTTGCTTCTGGTCTTGCAGGGTCGATCATACCTGTAAGCCCTACGAAGATCATCTCGTTTTCAATCCCATCGGATGTTAATTCTGATGGAAGGGTATCGTGGATTCTAAAAGCATAGGAAAGCACACGAAGAGCGGAGCTTGCAAACTCGCTGTTTTTCTCAGTGATTGCTTTTCGGTCTGCTTCTGTGATATCAACAACTTTGCCGTCTTTTAAAATCTTTGTACAGCGTTCTAAGATGATATCAGGAGCACCTTTTGTAAAGGATACTGTTTTTCCTTCGATAAAATTATCGTGGAAGGTTGTCATCATTTTACGTGTAGAATCGAATGGGATTTCTTGAATACGCGGATACTGTGTATTTGCATTTGCTTTGCTGATATTCATTTTACTTGCAAATGTAATCAAAGCTCCTTCTGTCGGGTCTCCCATTACGCCGTAGATTCCATCTTCCTGAGTAATATCTGCATCGTTTGTAAGTACAGAAATATTTAATAAGGTATAAAGACTTTGTACATCGTCGATTTTAATATCGCTTCCGTCGATAGTCATATTTCCTTCCGGTGTATAGCCTGTTCCGGAGATATCGATGACCTTATCGTCAACAAAAGCTTTTACGACAGTCATTTCGTTTTGTGTTAAGGTACCTGTTTTATCACTACAGATAAATGTTGTTGTTCCTAATGTTTCTACAGCTAAAAGTTTTTTAACGATGGCATTATTTTCTGCCATTCTCTGCATACCCATAGATAATACGATGGTTACGATAGCAGGAAGTCCTTCTGGAATTGCCGCTACAGCAAGGGAGATCGCTGTTAAGAACATTTCAATCAATTCATGGCCGTAAAGCATTCCTACGACGAATACGATAATACACACACCTACTACTAGGATTCCTAAGAATTTGCTCAGCTGAGCAAGTTTCTTTTGAAGAGGTGTCATTTCGTCTTCTTGTGTTGCCAAACTTGTAGCAATCTTTCCGATTTCCGTTTTTTCTCCAGTGTCTACAACGATCCCCATAGAACGTCCATAGGATACGATGGTAGAACTGAATGCCATGTTTTCACGATCACCGATTTCCACAGTACCTTCATAATTTTCTTCTGCAAATTTATCTACAGCTACAGACTCACCTGTTAAAGAGGATTCATCTATTTTTAAATTATAGCTGTCAAAAAGTCTAAGGTCTGCAGGGACAATATCTCCTGTTTCCAGCTTTACAATATCTCCTGGAACAAGATCGGATGACGCAGCACTTTGTTCTTTTCCGTCACGGATAACTTTCGCTGTTGGTGAAGCCATTTGTTGCAGTGCTTCTAGGGCTTCTTCCGCTTTGCCTTCTTGATAAATACTAAGAGCCGCATTTAATACGACAATCGCTAAGATGATAACGGAATCGATCCATTCACCTACAACACCTGATAATACTGCTGCCACTAAAAGAACGATGATCATGGGATCTGTAAACTGTTCTACAATCTTCGCAAACATTGTTTTCTTATCTGCTTCTTGAAGTTCGTTTCGACCGTACTTTTCCAGGTTTTCAGAAACCTTGGAACTTGTAAGGCCGGTTTTTAGATCAGTACCGAGTTCTTGGCTGAGCTGATCAGGGGTTTTATTATACCACTCCATATATTTCCTCCTGTTTGTTTTTTAGGCAGTAACATAAAAAGACCTTCACCTATACCGGCAAAGGTCTTGCTTCCTTTTTAGGTTGCCGGCCGGGATATTTATCCGTAATGACGACCAAGCATAGTAACTAGCTACTCCCCTTATAAGGGTTATTATATAATAATTTAATCTATTTATCAATATTTTGATCTAATTATTCTCGGATATCTAAAAGGACAAAGAACTCGTCTCCCAGATTTTTGATTTCACGGATTTCTGTAGAATAGCTGTCTTTATATTCCTTGTAAAACTGGCTTGTGAATTCGCAGTTGTCTCTGAAGTGAAGGGGGAAAAGCATTTGGGGCTCTATAAGTTCTAGAAAAAGTTTTACACCTTTATCATAGTTTTCTTTTAAGCGCGGATCTACCGGGAAAAAGGCGATATCTATACCTTCATCGATTTTTTGGATTTCTTTTAAAAAATCTTTTTCCATCTCTTTTCTTTCTTCCGGGCTGTCTTCAGGCCAGATCCAATTGTTCAAGTCTCCTGCATAAAATATGGTTAGATAGTCTAAGGATAAGGTAAGGGAAATCCCTTGATCTGTGGAACCGAAGGTTTTAATAGTGAAGTCTTCGATATCGATAACTTCATTCGGATCTACGAAATAGACATTGTCGCTGTTTCTTAAAAATTTTAAAGCAGAGATATCCACATCTTTCTTACTGTCTTCCAAATAAATAATATTATCTTTTTGCAGAAGATCTTGTATATCGCTGGAAAGGATATAAATATTCTCTTCCGGGTTTCCGATTTCGAGTATTTTTTTGCTAAAATGATCGTAATGAGAGTGGGTAGCAATAAAAATCAATTTTTTATTCTTCGGATTCTTAGGGAGCTTCCCTTCAAAATAATCGAATATTAGAATATAATCTTCGAATTCTATCGTATAACAGCTGTGATATATAAATTTAATCTTAATCTCTTTTTCCATAACAAACTCCTTTGGTTTTTCTATGTATATCTTATCATCTAATGTAAAGGAATGAAAATTTAAGAAATCTCCCTTAAATAGGGATAGGATTATCATATAAGTTAATGAGAATAGGGTATATATATTTTACTTATACGATTTTACTGTATTAAATAGATTCATAAAAGAAATATCTGATAAGGGTAAAACTTCTGGATATAAGTTTAAGAAGGGATGAAAGAAGGTTGAGAAGTATGGATTATCAAAAACAAATCGATGCTGTTGTACAATATATAAAATCAGGAGAAAAGAAAGTTCAGGATTTTTCCATAGGTGTAGAAATGGAGCATTTTATTCTACATAACGATAGTTTAAAAACCGTGTCTTATTATGGGCAAGAAGGTGTGGGAAGCTCTTTGTTAGAAATTGCAGAATCTTCGGATTCTTATGACCTTTATAAAGAAGGAGAGCATATTCTAGGCTTAAGCTGGGAAAAAGTAGATATCAGCACAGAACCGGGCAGCCAGTTTGAGGTTGCCGTTGACTTTCACATAGATATTTCTATATTGGAAAAAAGATATGCGACCTTTCTAAAAGAGGCGATCGGGATTTTTGAAAAAAAAGATCAAAGAATTGTGACCTTAGGTTATCATCCTGTGACCAAGATCGAAGATATTAAAATCCTGCCGAAAAAGCGTTATGATTTTATGTACAATTATTTTAAGACAAAGGGAGATATGGCTCATAATATGATGAAGGGTACTTGCGCTCTTCAGATTATTATCGATTTTAAAGAAGAAGAAGATTTTAAGAAAAAATACCGTACTGCAAATATTCTCTCTCCAGTATTATATGCTTTATTCGATAATTCCTATATTTTTGAAGGAGAGCCCTATGAAGAATATAATTTAAGGGAGAAAATCTGGGAAAATACAGACAAAGACCGGTCTGGTATATTCGAACTGGCCTTTCAAGAAGAGGTATCCTATAAGACTTATGCAGAAAAAATACTAAATACACCTCTTATCTTTATGGAAGAACAGGGGAAACAGGTTTCTGCAGGAAATAAGACCTTAAAAGATGTTTTAGATCCGGATAAAAACAACGACGAGCTGATCTTCCATGCCTTATCTATCGTTTTTCCAGATGTTCGTGTTAAGAAATATTTAGAGCTGCGAATGATGGATTCTGTACCATATCCTTTAAACTTCTCTTGTATAGCTCTTATAAAGGGCTTATTCTACAATGAGAAAAATTTGGAAACCCTTTATAAAGAGACCTTAGAAATCCAGTATGACGATGTACTGCTAGGAAAAAAAGAAACAAGGGCGAAAGGGCTTCAAGGAGTGTATAAGGACAAAACGATATTAGAGTGGGGAAAGAAAATAACGGCGATGGCAGAAGATGGTTTGCCGGAAGAGGAAAAGCATTATCTAGAGCCCTTAAAGGCACTATTAGAAGAGGGTAAAAATCCTCGCGATCAATTTGAAGAACGCTACGAAAAAGAAGGTTTAAGGCAAGCCGTCGATTCGGTAACTATGACTCGGGAGGGATTAGATGCATAACGATAAATACGCATTAGAATATTATGAAATTTTAAAAAAAGATGAAAAGAAATACTATGAAGATTACAAAGATCTCGTCGAAAAGGTAAACAATTCCAGCGCTTATTATCATGGAGAGCCGATTCCTGTAACTTATCAAGGCTTCTTCTACGATGAAAAAGCCAGAGCTGATTTTCAATATATGGCGGATATGCTGATGTCTATTACAAGAAAATTGACAGAGGAATATGTGAAAAATCCAGAGTATAGAAAGCATTTCGGTTTTTCAAAAGAGTTGGAGGAACTGATTCTTCACGATCCGGGCTACGATATTCCCGTTCCCATCTGCCGCTATGATGTGTTCTATAGAGACCGGGATGAGTTTAAATTTGTAGAATTTAATACAGATGGTGCCTCTGCTATGAATGAGGACAATACGATTGGGAAGATTATCCTGGAAACAAAAGGGATGAAAGAATTTTCTAAAAAGTATAATCTTGAGAATGTGGAAGAGATACATCGATGGGCAAAAGATTCTGTAGACCTGTATCAGAAGGTCAAGGGAAAAGACAAGCCAAAGGTAGCGATTGTAGACCGTTTGGAAATCGGGACTTCAAACGAGTTTGAAGAGTTCAAGAAAGCCTACGAGTCTTTAGGAGTAGAGTGCGAGATAATCGATATCCGCGACCTGGAATATAAAGACGGCAAACTTCAGCATAAAGGCTATGAAATAGACTTAGTTTATAGAAGAATTGTAACAGTAGAATTTATGAATCTTTATGAGGAACTGGAAGACTTTAGAAAAGCTTATTTGGATAATGCCTTTATGATGCTGGGTTCTTTTAGAAGCCAGATTATGCATTATAAATTAACCTATAAAATATTCTGCTTAGAGGATACGAAAAAGATCCTTTCCGAAGAGGAAAATGCCTTCTTAGAAGACCATATCCCTTATACAGAAGAATTTGCAGTCCAGAAAGATTTAGAGCTTGTAAAGAAAAATAAAGACAATTATATCTTTAAGCCTTTAGACGCATATGCTTCCCATGGCATCTATGTGGGAAGAGATCATAGCCAAGAAGAATTCGATAAAATAGCAGAAGATATTTTGGGAACAGGATATATCTATCAAGAGTATTATGATCAGTATCCTTTAAAGGTTGTAGAATTCGATGAAGAAGGAAAACTACATTTAAACGAATTCGGGGCAGTTGTGGGGATGTTTATCTATAACGAACAATTTGTCGCACCCTATACTAGAATCGGGCAAGACAATCTAATATCAGGAGCAAGGAAGTATTATACTACACCGAATATCTATGTGGAAAAGAAGTAGGCAAGATCTTTGCCTGGCTTAGAGAAGATGGTTTTCATCCATTTGATAGACTTGAAACTTTCTTTAAGGAAGTTTAAAAATTGTTTATACAATGAAAGCGGGGAAAGGGTATGGTTGCCACTTTCCCTTTTCCTTTGTGTTTAGGATTTAGAAGGGGAATTTTACTGCAGGTGAAACGATGATAAAAAGAGAAGAGCTTTCCTTTCTTTCTTCAGAAGGAAAGAGAAGGATAAAAGTATATATTTGGAGAGCGAAAAAGCCTATCGGTATTCTTCAGTTTTCCCATGGGATGAAAGAACATGCTCTGCGCTATACAGAAATGGCGGAGTATTTTGTGAAGCGGGGATTTACTGTACTGGGCAATGATCATCTAGGTCATGGACGAAGCACTTTATCCAAGGGGGATACAGGGTATTTCGGCCTGCCCGATGGCAACAAGTATTTAGTCGAAGACCTTTATAGAACGTTTTTGCTGGGGAAAAAAGAAGGAGACCTTCCTTATTTTATACTAGGTCATAGTATGGGTTCTTTTCTTTTAAGAGAGTTTCTTTTAGAGTATCCAAAAGCAAAGCTTAATGGAGCGATCCTTATGGGTACGACAGAAGTGGCGGAACCTTTATTGAAGGCAGGAATGACTTATACTTCTCTTATGAGAAAATATATTGGTGAGGAGTATCGAAGCCCGATCCTTCGATCTATTATTTTGAATTTTAATCGAAAACTAGCTGAGCCCTGCAAACCCTTTGACTGGGTGTCTACAATCGAAGAGGAGGTCAGCTATTTCAGAGAGGATCCCCTTACTCAGTTTGATTTTACTGCAAACGGATATCATTTTTTATTAGAAGCGATGGAGAGGATGGATCCTTTCAAAAAAGAAGAGGTAAATACAGAGATTCCTCTATTTATTGTAAGCGGGGCAGAGGACCCTATCGGCGAATACGGTAAATGTCCTAAAATTACATACGAAAAATATGTAAAAAGAGGATATAAAGATGTTAGACTTACACTGTATCCGAAGAGCCGTCATGAGCTTTTTCATGATAGAGAGAAAGAACAAGTATTTAAAGATTTATATGACTGGATTATAAATCGCATGGAGGAGGAAAGTATTGAGAATCGTTGAGAAGTATCTTACAGAAGATAAGAAAGTAAAAATAAAGGGTTATTTATTTGAGGCAGAAAAAGAACATATCTCTAGAAAACCCTGGACACCAGAAAAAAGACCAGCCGTTTTGATTTTGCCTGGAGGATATTATATCTACTGTTCTCAAAGAGAAGGCGATCCAGTTGCTCTAAGATTTAGTCAGAAAGGATACCAAGCCTTTATATTAGAATATTCCTGCGGCAAGGTATCCGATTATCCAAGACCCCTTTTAGAGGTGGCAGAAGCTCTTTCTTTTATAAAGGAAAATGCTGAGGAATTTTTAATCGATACAGAAAAGATTACCCTAATGGGATTTAGTGCCGGAGGGCATCTGGCTTTAACGTATGGTTCTATCTATTTTAAAGAAGAATTCCAGGAAATAAGCAAAAAAGCAGAAGCACAATTAAAAATTTCTAATATAATCGCGGCCTATCCTGTAGCAAATCTAGAGGCTCTTTATAAGCGAAAGGTAGAGGATTTAAAGGAAAAGGACCTAGAAAATGAAATTTTGGTGGGAGATATGTTCGTAAACTACGAAAAAAGACGAGATCCTATTAAAATTCTAGACAAAAACATGCCACGAACTTTTATATTTACAAGCTTAGAAGACAAACTGATTCCTGTAGAGGATACAGTAGAATATGTGAGAGAAGCTGTTGAAGAAGGGGTAGACATAGAGTTTCATTTGTTCAATAAAGGAAACCACGGTCTTTCCACAGCAGACGATTTATCGAATTATGGAAGAGACTATCCGAAAAGAGTCGGCGTATGGATGGATATGGCTTTTTCCTGGCTTGAGGAAAAATAGCAGAATCAGTTATAAAATTTCAACCTTTGCAGGAAAGATAAGACAGATGGTATTTCTTTAGAATAAGAAAAGCCAAGATTTTTAATCCTGTCTTTACTCTTTCCCTTTAGGGTTCGATCGTAAGGCCGTCAGCTAAAACTTCATTGACAAAAAGAAACTTATCTAGAGTAGAGCCTGTAGCGTTCCATCCGTCGGCGATGCGATAGTAGCGGCCCTTTTCATTTTCTCCCACTCCCAAAACGAGGACGGCGTGATGATGATATTTTTTGTGATGGAATAGACCAATAATAACCGGTCGGCCTCTTTCGATATTTCTTTTCACCCAGTGAAAGGAAGCGGGCCAGATCAGTTTTTTCCTTTTGGGAAGAGGGAGCTTGTTTTTTTTGAGATATTTTAAAATTCCAATCATGGCTCCCAGACCGATCTGTCCGCCGATAAAAGGCAGCCTTCCGATACTTCTGTCGAGAAGAGGAAAGGTTTTACAGGAATTGCCGTCGATTAAAAGACCTCGAAACCTTCTTCGTTCTTCGTAGTAGCGAAGGAGGTTTAAAGAAGCGACAACCTCGCAGGTGTTTTTATCGATAGAAGAGGAAAAATCTGTCATAAGAGATGGAACAAAATCCTTTTTTAATATGGGATAAATCGAAAGAGGATTCCCGAAAAGGTAAGGAAGATTTATTTCGTAGTATTTATTTGAGCTGGAAACTAAATTATGATTCATAGATAACCCCTTGTTAAGAATAAAGAGCGAAAAGCCGAAAATAGGAAGAAAACAAAAGAGCCATATATTTTCTTTGTAAGACAAATCCGTCTACTCAATATCATTCTATTTTCTTCTTTCACTCGAATGTTTTGTTATTTTATCTTTTCATAAGTTTAACTGATCCCATAATGGGATTCAAGTTTAGCGGTATGGATAAAAAACAGTTTAGAAAAGGGACGCTTTTTACTGTGACAATATGACGGGATAAAGTATATTGTAGCGGCAATCTTTTATTTATGCTATAATAACGTATAAAATATAAGGGGTGTGTATATGAATAAACGCTGGCTACAACTTGGAATCGGTACGATAATGATGCTATTTTTAGGGCTAATTTACGCTTGGTCTATTTTTAGAGGTCCATTGATGGAGAACTTTCCAATATGGTCTACAGCGGAGATTTCTCTAACCTTCACTATTGCAATTGTTTCTTTTTGTTTAGGAATTATAATAGCAGGTAAAATATTAGGGATCGCAGCTGCCCGCTGGGTTCTTCTTGCTTCAGGAATTTTAAATTTTATAGGGTTTATAGGTGTTTCAGCACTTTTGCAAACAGGAGATCCGTCTGGAAGTTTAATAAAATTGTATCTGCTCTACGGTGTTTTATGCGGATTCGGCGTAGGGATGGGATATAATGCAGTTCTTAGCGCAACCATGGGATGGTTTCCGGATAAATCAGGTCTTGCTTCTGGAATTCTTTTAATGGGATTTGGTTTAGGGGGTCTGGTACTGGGAAGTATTATTAGTGGATTGATTCAGTCTGAAGGAATCTTTGCCTCTTTTCGGATCATAGGCTTTGCTTTTATTCTAATCAGTATAGTTGTAAGCTTCTTTATCAAAAGACCCTCTGCTGAAGATCGGGCAGTTCTTCCAGCAGAGAATAGAGGCCCTTCTTCTACAGCAGAAGACCATACTGCTAATGAAATGCTAAGCTCGGGATACTTCTGGTTTTTTTATTTGTGGCAGATTTCTGTAGCAGCGGGAGGGCTTTTGGTAATCAATTCTGCTGTACCAATTGCAGGGTTTTTCGGTGCTTCTGCAGTAGTAGGGTTAATTGTTTCGATTTTTAATGGTGCAGGAAGAGTTTTAATCGGAACGATATTCGATAAATTAGGAAACAAGGCCCTACTGATCAATGCTTTGATTTTGCTTGCAGGAGGCGGGGTACTGACTTTGACAGCCCTTACAAATAACGGGGCATTATTATGGATCGGCCTTCCTATGATAGGAATTGCTTACGGAGGGGCTCCGGCTCTTTGTTCTGCCATTGTAAGAACACGTTGGGGAGCCAAGCATTATCCTGTAAACTTTGGATTTGCCAGTACAAATCTTATGTTTGGAGCTTTTTTAGGTCCTTTTATTTCTGGAAGTCTTCAAGACTTATCTGGAAACTTTACAAGCACATTTTTTATGCTTTTAGCCTTTGGAGCTGCAGCGATTCTCTTAAGCTTGAAGCTTATAAGAGAGAGAGCGTAAAAGATCTGGGAGAAATACTCATGTCTAAACCTTTTTCAAAAGATAGAAAAGGGACAAATGATTTTACTAAAAAATACCCTGTAAGGAAGATTATTTTCGCTACAGGGTATTTTTATTGAAAGAAAGAAGTCCTTTTTTTGCTTTTATCCATAGCTTCTAAGTGCTTTATAAATCCGTTTTGTAGATTTTACACTAGGTATCAAGACGCTCTTTTTTCCGTTATTTTCAATACTTTAAGAATATCGTGATAAAATTGATAATACATCTTTCTTATGTTAAAGTTTGTTTGTTAGGAGGTATTTATGAAAAATAGATGGATACAATTAACCATAGGAACCATGACGCTGCTGTTCTTAGGCTTGATCTATGCCTGGTCCATATTTAGAGATCCCTTATTAGAAATCTTTCCCATGTGGTCCATGGCGGAAATTTCTCTTGTCTTTACCTTGTCGATGATTCTATTCTGCTTAGGAATTATTATCAGCGGCAGGATTTTAGAAAGGGTGAAGGCGAGATGGATATTGCTTATCTCTGGTGTGATAATTTTTATCGGATTTATGATTGTTTCAAAGTCTCTTGATTTGAACCAGCCTCAAGACAGTTTGATAAAGCTCTATATTTTTTATGGAATATTCTGCGGACTGGGGGTGGGGACTGGTTATATTGCGGTTTTAAACTCAGTGATGTCTTGGTTTCCCGAAAGACCTGGTTTAGCTGGAGGAATTCTTTTAATGGGATTTGGATGCGGGGGACTCGTTTTAGGAACCATTACTAAGGGGTTTATCGACAGGATAGGATTGGCAGATACTTTATTTTATCTGAGTATTGCTTTTTTAATCCTTTGTGTTCTTGTAAGTTTTGTTTTGCATCCTGCTCCGGAAGATGACAGGTCTGTACAGATTAAATCAAAGAAAGAGATTTCTTTTACACCAAGGCAGATGCTTGGTACAAGATACTTTTGGCTTATTCTTTTATTTGGAATCTTTTCTGCATCGGGAGGTTTGATGGTAATCAATTCTGCTGTTCCCATTGCCCTTTCCTTCGGTGCTTCCGCGGCTGTAGGGCTTGTGGTTTCTATATTTAATGGAGGAGGGAGGGTTATTGTAGGGGCTATTTTTGATAAATTTGGTGCTGCTATTTCCCTTATGTTTAATGCATTTCTTCTGATATTAGGAGGGATCCTTCTGATCCTTACTTCTCTTACTGAAAATCAAACTTTGTTATGGCTGGGTCTTCCCTTAATTGGCATTGCCTTCGGAGGATTTCCTGCGGTGACCTCAGCTGTAGCCAGAACAAGATGGGGAAAAGCCCATTATCCTGTTAACTTTGGAATTTTAAGCACAAATCTCATCGCAGCTGCCTTTATGGGACCTTATCTATCAGGAGTATTACAGGACTGGTCTGGAAATTTCAACTCTACCTTTATAATGATCACCGTTTTTGGAATTATAGGATTCGGAATTGCCACTCTTTTAAAGAAAATAGAAGACAGAGCTTAAAGAGGCAGTGGAGGACAAAAGTATGGGTATGGAGAAAAAATAAAAAAAGCTTCCTTATTGCCAGATAGGATAAAAAGAGGTCACAGGAATTCCTGTGACCTCTTAACTGATATATTTATTCGATCAAAAATTGCCGCCTAGACCCTTAGTTTGCAAAGAGATGGGCTCTATCTTTTTTTCCCATCGATAAAGGTAGCCACGATATTTAAATCATCGTCTAAGAGATTAAAATCTGCATCTCGTCCTTCTTCAATGATTCCGCAGCTATCGTCGATGCCTACAGACTTTGCTGGGATTTGGCTTGCCATTTGGATGGCTTCGAATTTTGTTGATAGTTTCCAGTTGTAGATATTCCGCACGCCGCCGTCGAGTTTTAAGATACTTCCCGCAAGGCTTCCTCCTTCTTTCAGTCTAGCGGTTCCTCCTTCTACTCTTACATCGAATTCCCCTAGTTGATAGTCTCCTTCTTCTAATCCTCCTGCCATCATGCAGTCTGTGATTAGGGCAGTATGATCGTAATTTTTTGCATTTAATACGACTTTTATCGCTGCAGGATGGACATGATGGCCGTCAGCGATGATTTCTGCTGTGGTGTTTTCTGTAGACAAGGCAGCTCCCACCATACCTGGTTTTCTATGGTGAAGACCGCTCATGCCGTTGTAGATGTGGACGAAGATATTCGCTCCTGCCATAACAGCCTCGTAGGCTTCTTCATATGTGGCGTCGCTGTGGCCTAAAGCGACAGAAACACCGATCTTTTTCGCTTCTTTGATAAATTCTATGCTTCCATTTCTTTCTGGAGCGATGGCGATTTTATTCACTAAGCCTTTTGATAATTCTTTCCATCGTTTTAGTTTTTCGATATCTGGATCGCTGAAGTATTTTGGGTTTTGGGCTCCTTTGTGTTTTTCTGTAAAAAAAGGTCCTTCTAAGAAAATTCCCTTTACTTTTGCACCCTTTGATTTTTCATAGTTTTCTCCCACGACTTGGCAGGCCTTATCAAGATTTTCAGTAGAAGAGGTGAGGGTAGTTGCTAAAAAGGAGGTGACTCCATTTTCTACGATGCCTTCGCAGATTTTTAAAAAACCCTCTGGATCGAGGTCCATCACGTCATGGCCGCCGTAGCCGTGAATATGGGTATCTACATAGCCTGGGGCCATGGTCAAACTTGAATAGTCTTCGTATTCTCCATCCCAGTTTTCCAGGATTTT
>RRZU012471780.1_pt1 | contig 20005 bp, 22 predicted proteins | sample 2165561 | NCBI WGS metagenome assembly RRZU01 (sample SAMN10456909, study PRJNA506462) | wastewater metagenome | isolation source: wastewater sludge | place: USA: Moscow, Idaho | reverse complement strand
CGAAGGGAGGTGCCAAGTGAACAAGCGTCGACCCTATGTTCGCTCGATGGACGGCTGGTGGAAGAAGAATCCGTTCTTCGTCGAGTACATGATCCACGAAGGAACCGCCCTGTTCGTTGCGGCCTACGCGGGGATTCTACTGTTCGGGCTGCTCCGGCTAGCGCAGGGTGAAGCGGCCTGGAATGCTTGGCTGAGCGCAATGAAGAACCCCTGGTACATCGGCTTTCAAGTGCTGGCCCTGATCGCGCTCACTTACCACACCTACACCTGGTTCAAGATCATGCCGCGCACGATGCCGCCGGTGGTGGTCGGCGGCCAGCGGCTGTCGGCCTGGGCCATCACCGGCAGCGGCCTGGCGGTTGCCGCCGCCGCCTGCCTGGGTCTGCTCGCTCTGGTATGGGGGATGGCACGATGAAGCCGACGTTGAAACGTTCGAACGCACCGATTTTCTGGGCGCTGTTCGGGGCTGGCGGCATGCTCTCGGCGCTGCTCGGTCCGATGCTGGTGTTCATCACCGGCCTGGCTGTCCCGCTTGGCTGGCTATTGCCGCCGGACACCATGAGCTACCCGCGCATGCTTGCCTTCGCCCAGAACTTTATTGGCAAGGGCTTTATTTTCGCCATCATTGCGCTATTCCTTTGGCATGCCGCGCATCGTATCTTCCACAGCCTGCACGATATTGGTATCCATGCCGGCACCGCCGCCAAGCTGCTCTGCTATGGCTCGGCGATGGTCGGGACGCTGCTCGCAGCGTACGCGCTGCTGGTGATCGGTTTCTAGCAGCCTGTCGGACTTGATGGGTCGAAGCGAAAAAAGTGGCAGACGAGCGCAGTTTTTCACGGATTTCAAGCGAATAGTTGTTCTATTCGCACAGAAATACGGGGAAAAATGAGCCGTCTTCCCACTTTTTGTAGCCGACTTGGTCAAGTCCGACAGGCTGCTAGGCTTTGGCCGCCAGCGAGCGCTGGCGCGCCCGCCTGCCCTTGATTGTCGGGTTACCGCCTGCGGCCTAACCCGACCTACGGCTCTGGCCATGACCAACATTTTCGGTCGCATCCGGCGCGCTCTGCTGGGCCGCTTGCCAGGCAGCCGGGAGACTAGGAGAGGCCGCTGATGCGCGCCTTGCGCTCGCGTTCGACGCGGGTGATGTAGCGTTGCACCATGCTCATCCTTGCTGCCGGCAAGGCAATGAACTGGCAGCCGACACGAACGTAGTGCGATCCTCCCCGGGTCGTCACGTCGAGCTTGTTGCGCACGCTCAGATGGGCGACCAGCAAGCCTTCGTCCGGCAGGCTCACCTTGCAGTCGGGCAGAACGGCGCCGCGCTGCAGCAGGGCTGCCAGACTCGGCGCCGCCATCAGACCGATGCCGCCACCGCTGATGTCAAGCAAGGATGCCTCGACCAGCAAGACGCTGCCATCACTGCGCCGGATCGCGCTGACGAATTTGACCGGCCTGGTGACCGGCGTCGTCAGGCGAAAGTACTCGCGCCGCTGGAGTCTCAACAGTTCCTCGGGCAGTGCCGCCCGGAAGGCCGGCAAGCCGCCCTGCCGGGTCTCCGAGAGCTTGCCCAGCTTGAACTGGACCTTCACCTGGTCAACCGACGCGGTCAGCAGTAACTGTTCGGCCAGCAACGCCTGGCGATTGGTCTCTTCCTCGCGACCGCAATCGAGGACCAGTTCGCCGGCGTCCATGTCGAGTTCGAGCACCGCCGTAAGCAGAAAGGAGCGGCCGCGGTTGAAGTAGGCGCTGACCAGAGACCTGCGCTGCACCAGGGCGCGCAGCACCGCCGCAATCTCGGCTGGCGAGTGCAACAGGTATTGAGCGTAGCCCCCGGGATCCTCGATTTCAAATCGAGTTGGCGCTTCTTCTGCTGGTGCCTCAACGTCCGTGCTTTCCATTCGCTTTCCCGGAATCGGCTGGAGCGGGAAGTGTAAAGCAAAACTGCCGTGGAGGTCGTCGACGGCGCCAAGATCATGGGTGGTCAATCGTTGCGGCGCTGGGCATGTTTGGTGGCGCCAGCGCCTGACCATTTTCGAGCCGATACAGCCAGGCGAGCAGTTCGGCGACCGCCAGATACAGCTGCGGCGGGATATGTTGATCGAGATCGACCTGCATCAGTAGCGACACCAGTTCTGCCGATTCATGTACATAGACGCCATGTTCGTGCGCCCGCGCGATGATCTGCTCGGCGAGCAGACCGCGTCCCCTGGCGACCACCCGCGGCGCCGCGTCGGCCTGGTGGTAAGCGAGGGCGACGGCGTTTTTCAGCGACTCAGGCGAAGCTTTGGGCATGCCCTCGGCGGTCCTCGAGCGCTGGCGCGGGTTGTCTGGCGTGGCTCATTCTGCGGGCTGCGGCTGCTCTTCGCTGGCGGCTGGCGCCGCGACGGCGATCGACGCCAGATCCAGGCCGGCCTGCTGGAACTGGCTGCGCAGGAAGCCCGCATCGTTGCGCAACAACTCCTGTGCCGGCTCGTTGGCGAACAGGGACAGGCGGAGCTGGTCCCCCTGGATCTGTAGCCGCGCATCGACTTCGCCCAGATTGGGGAGCGTCAGACGCAGCCGCGTTTGCCAGTTCTGCCGGTCGTCACCACCAGGTTCGCGGCGGTCACCGGGTCTCTCGCCGGGTTCCTGGATTTCCCATTGCATCGCCTGGCCCGGCCAGACCTGCCCCTGCCAGGCAAAATTCTGTGTGGCGAAGGCTTCGAGTTGTTGCTGGACGAGTGCCTGGGCTGCCGGGGCGACCGCTGCTGGTGGCGGTGTCGTCTGCAGCGTGTTGCCTTCGCTGGGCCTGATCGGGAACTGCGCCGCGTCAGCGGTGCCGCGCGCGCTGCCGCTGCCGTCGCTGGCCGGGGCTAGCTGCGGCGTCAGCTTGCCCTGCGGTTCCTGCAGCAGTTGCGCCTTCTGGTATCGCCCCTCGACCCATTCCGCCTGATGCGATTCGTAAAACATGCCGCTCTCGCTGATCGCCTGCTGCAACAGCGGCAGCAGATCCTGTGCGCTACTCGGGGGGCGGGCAGCGATCGGCTGTTGCTCGTTGAGGGGCAGCGGCGCCGGACCCGCAGCTGCCTCGCCAGTGCCGCCGAGCAGATTGCTGATCAGCTGTCCGGTGCGGCTGAGGTGGGTGGCGACCGCAGCGCCACCATTCGCTTCGGCAGCAGCCTTGGCGACCACCGCCAGAGTCAGCTTGCCGTCGCTTTCGGCGACTTCGAGTTCGATGGTGTCGCCGCTGCTGGCGGCAAACGGCAGCGAGAGCGTCACGCTGCGCTGGTTGATCATCGCTCGGTAGTTGCCGTCGGGCAGCAGCGACTCGATTTCGGCGAGCAGCCGCTGGCCGGCAACGAGTCCCGGCAGCCGGCTGCTGAGTTCCTGCAGCGGCAGCGCCGGCCGCAGCGTCCGATCGGCAGTCGGCTGCAGGCGGTTGGCGAGGTCGGCGCGGATCATCCTTTCAGGCGCCGTGAATCGCTTCGCTCAAAGCGGCGGCTTCATGCGCAGCAGGATTCTCGCGTGTTCCTGCCAGACCTCAACCTGCTCGGTAATGTCCACGTGCGCAAGTTCAATTTCCTGGATCATCCCGGCGATACGCTGCGCTGCCACAGGGTCAATCGACGGCATTGCCGGTGCGGTCGCCGCAATGATCGCCGCTTGCTGCCGTTCAAGCTCGGCGAGTCTGGCCCAATCCTGAGTCCTGGCCGCACTCAGCATTTGCTGGGTCAAATCGAGTGCGATGCGATACTGACGTTCCATCACCATGATTTACGCGGCGGCCTGCGAATCAGGCGAAGGTGAGATCACCGCCCACGCCGTTTGCAGTTCACCGAGCAACTGGTTCGCCTCGTCCAGCGCGGCCAGGTTGTTCTTGAGGTTGGCCCACAGCAGACGCTGGCTGATGTATTGATAGAGCGCCGCCAGTCGCTCGGCCAGTTGGCCGCCACTCTTGACGTCCAGACTGACCAGCAGGCCATTATTGACGATGTCGATGGCCTTCGAAATGGCGGCGCCTTTGGCGGCGATTTCCTGACGCTCCATATGCATTCGCGCCAGAAAAATGGCCGTGCGCGCGCCTTCGAAGAGCATCAGGATCAGTCGATGCGGATCGGCCGTTTCAATTGCGATGTCCGTGCTCACCTGTGCATAGCTGGCGATGGGGCTGCGCTGCATACCAAACATGGGAGGAATCCTCGATTATTATTTATTGAACGATGCGGTCAGGTTGGACAGACTTTCCAGTTGTTGCGTGAGGTAGGTACTGGTGCCCTTCATGCCGGCGATCACCTTGTCGAGCGAGGCAAACTGATGCCGGTAACGCGCTTCGATGGCGGTCAATTTGAGCGTAACCCGTTCCTGGCTCTTGTGGTTGCTGGTAATCTGGCTGTTCGCGCCGCTGACCGCCGCGGAGATACTGCCCGAAATACCGACGATATTGGCGATGTTCGCCCGGTAGGCGGCGCCCACGCCAGCAACGAGATTGGCAACGGCGGTAAAGTCGGCGTTGATCGCACTATCCAGCTTGCTGCTGTCCACGGCCAGCGTACCGTCCTTGCCGATCGACACGCCGATGTCGGACAGGCGCTGATAGCTGGAAGTCCCTCCCACTGGAGGGTTGAACAACTGGCTGCGCAACTGGCTTTGCGCCATGCGCAAGGTCCGGTCGCCTTGCAGGGCGCCCGCCACTTTCGTCGTCGGGTCATAGGCGCCCAGGCCGCTCATGGTCGCCGCCGCGCTGTTATAGGCGGTGATGAAACTGGTCAACGCTGCGGTCAGCTTGGTCGAATTTTCCTTGCTGACTGTGATCGTGGTCGGCGCCGTCGTCGGCCGGGCCAGATTCAGCGTGACGCCTTCGATCATGCCGGTGATGGTATTGCTGGTACCGCTGCCGGCGATGCCGTTGATGGTGAATGCCGCGTTCGCCGCGACCTGGCCACCGGCGGCGGTTTCCGAAAGGGTCCCCGTACCTCCGTTGACCGGGTTGCGGTCGAAGCCGGTGAACGGAGGCGTCGTCGACGCCGGCACGGAGTCGGTCATGGTCAGCTTCATGATGCTCGACAGGCCGGTCTGCTTGCCGGTCAGGATCAATTGCGCGCCAGCCGTGCCGACGACGATGGCTGCGCTGACATCGGCGCCCGAGGCGTTGATGGCATCCCGTAGTCCGCCGAGCGTGTTGTTGCTGCTGTCGATGGTGATCGTCCTGGTGCGATCGATGGTCGGCGTGCTGTCCGCCGCGTCATCCGCCGTGTAGGTAGTCAGGTCCGCCGACAGGGAGCCAAACTCGATCTTCAGGCTACCCGTGCCGATCGCCGTGCTGGCGCTGCTACCTGTCCCGTATGCCGGAGTCACCAGGCGTTGTGCCCTGGCGACGCTGGTCACCTCCAGGCTGTACGACGACGCGGCCGCGGTGGCGTCCGCCGTGGCAGAGGCAATGCCGGGATCAGCTACCGTTGCCTGCGCTGTACTGAACTTGCTGCTGGCGGTGACGCCGATGGCTGGCGTCAGCAAAGTCGCCGCGGTCTGCAGCGTTGACAGCGCGCTCTTCAGCGTGCCCAGCGAGGAAATGCGTGCCTGATACGATGCATCCTTTTTCTGCAGATCTAGCAGGGGGGTCTGCTCGGCCTTCATCAAGTTGGTCAGCAGGGTGTTCAGATCCAGTCCGGATCCGGTGCCCAACGAGGAAATGGTGGCCATGGTACCTTCCGTCAATACGATTAATCGAACACCAGTCTACGCCTTTTGCTGAATCAACAAACCCTTGATGCTGTCGAGTGCCTTGGCGATAGCCAGCATCTCTTCGGAGGGGTACTGCTTGATCACCTTCTCAGTGGCGACATCGATGACCTTGACGATGGTCTGGCCGGTCTCGTCATCGACGCTGAATTTCAGGTCCGTGTTGACCGTGCTGACAAAGTCGTTGACCGCCTTGACCGCCTTGTCCAGTTCCTGTCGGCTGGGCTGTACCTGGTTGGTCGCCTGCAGCGCCTGCGTGCTGACCTGGTTCGACCTGTCCGCCCTGGCGGGCGACGAATTCGCTGCCGCGCCGGAGCTTCCGGTCGCGGTCGGTGGTGGCGCCGCGAAGCCGGCTGCTCCGAGAGTGTTAAGAGCGGGGATATCCATTTGACTTCTCCTTGCCTGGCATGGAAGGCAGGCGCGGTGGCGTTGCCGCTACCGCGCCTGTTGCAGATGGCCGAACTGTCCAACGGATTGGACAGTTCGGTGTGTCTGCCTTACTTCAACAGCGACAGTACGTTCTGCGGTAGCGAGTTGGCCTGCGCCAGCATCGCCGTTCCGGCCTGTTGCAGAATCTGGTTCTTGGTCAGACTGGCGGTTTCGGAAGCGAAGTCGGCATCCTGAATACGGCTGCGCGACGCCGAGAGGTTGTCGGAGGTAGTTGCCAGATTGGCTACCACGGCGCCAAACCGATTCTGGATTGCACCCATGTCGGCGCGCGACGAGTTGACCGTATTCAGCGCGTTGTCGATCGCGGTCAAGGCCTTGTTGGCGCCATCTACCGTCGAGATGTCGAGCTTGTCCAGCGACTCACCACTGCGACCGGCGCCGTAGGTGCCGACTTTGAGGTTGAGTGCGGCGGTGCCGGTGTTCGTCGTTCCGCCATCGATGGTGAAGGCTTTGGTCGACGATAGCGTGAGGCTGCTGGTAAAGGTGCGAGCATCTTGTTCGGCCGCAGTACCTGCACCTGCACCGGCGGCGGCCGTCATGTTAAACCCCAGGCCCGTGGTCGCTGCTGTCAACGTCCCGGTGGTCGTTTGGATGGCGGTAATGTTTCGTCCATCCGCAGCGCTCAGGCTGACCCCTTTGGTGTCGTCGTTGGAATCAGTTGCTATGACACCCGTTTGCCCGCTGATCGCGTTGATCGCATCGACCACTGCTTTGCGGTTTGCTGAAGCTGAGACCGTGCCAGTCGTGATTGCTGCGGTGCTAACCCCATTGATTTGCAGCGTGCCGGTGGTGGCAGCAGCAAAAGTCATCGCTCCGGCGTTCCCCTGCACTGTGGTCGCGTTTACTTTCGCGGTTACCCCTGTTTGAGCAGATAGTGCATTGATGGCGGCTGCCTTGGCAATGCCGCTGGCCGATTTCGAGGCGATAGCCCCAGCTGTCGTGTAGGAGTACGATGCCGCATCTGACGAGGCCGTTGAGGTACCCACCAGTACGCCATTGACCTTGAAATCTCCAGCCGTGATCGCGGCAGGGCCACCGACTGCAGGCGCTGCGTAGGTCGTCGAAGCATAAGCGGTTTGCGCACTGTAGGTGCCGACCGTAAGACCCGCATCCTTGATACCACCCTGGCCGAGGGCGCCATTTTGGTTCGAGGTGACGACGATGGCCTTGTCTGAGTTCAGCGTAATGGATCCCGTATACGTCCCGGCCGCTGCGATACCGGTGCTGACAGCGGTCACCGTGGTAAAGCTCGTGACAATGTTGCGGCCATCGGCTGCAACCAGCTGGATCCCTCCATTGTCCGAGTTGGTGTCCACCGCTGTTACGCCGGTTTGATCTTTTTGGGCGTTGATAGCAGCAGTCACCGATGCGCGGGTCGTTGCAGCATCGCCTGTCGTTTGCACAGCAATGCCGACACCATTGATGGTGACCGTGCCTGAAGCAGCCGTTAGCGCCATTATTGAGCCTGCGACTTGTGTCGCATTGACGGTGGCTGTGACGCCGCTCTGTGCCGTTTTGGCATTGACCGCGGCTGCCTTGGCAATCGCACTGGCAGAATTTGACGCGGTAGATGCTGCGTCGGCGGAGGCGAGCGATGGGCCAATCAGGGTGCCGTTGAGGGCGTAAGCACCTTCCACCAAGGCGGTCGTACCCGCATTTTGTGCCGTGGTAATTGCCGCCGCGTCGCTGCTGCCGAGTTTGCTGGTGGTGGCACTGCCGATCGAGAACGAGATCGTCTGGCCGGAGTTTGCGCCGACCTGGAACTGCTGGTTCTTCAGCGAACCATCGAGCAGGGTTTTGCCGTTGAACTGCGTCTGCGTTGAGACGCGGTCGATTTCAGACAGCAGCTGCTTGACTTCGGCCTGCATCGAAACGCGGTCGGCGTCTGTGTTGCTGCCGTTGGCCGACTGCACCGCCAGTTCGCGAACACGCAACAAACTGTCGGAGATCGAGTTCAAGGCGCCTTCCGCCGTCTGCGACAGCGAGATGCCGTCGTTTGAATTTCGCGCCGCCTGGGTCAGACCACCGATCTGCGCGGTCATCCGTTGCGAGATGGCCAGGCCTGCGGCGTCATCCTTGGCTGAGTTGATACGCATGCCGGTGGACAAACGTTGTAACGAGGTCTGCAGAGCGCTCTGTGACTTGTTCAGGTTGTTCTGAGCGTTCAGGGAAGAAATGTTGGTGTTGACGACTTGTGCCATGGTAAATCTCCTAGTCCAAATTAACCCTGGGTTTCCGTTTACTTGCCTCGCGGTGTTCTACCGGCCCATTCTGTGTGGCGATCCGTTCGCCTACATGGTTCTTTACGACCCGCTGCGGCAAGACTTAAGAATATTCTTCGGCGGGCGGCGCGAACCTTCGCCAAACTGCGGTAGAAACCTTCTGCCTCCGTCTACAGCCCAGTAATGGCAAGGGTTTGCGAGGAGCGAAAAGGCCTCGATCAGCATACGCGCGACTTGACCCTTGGCGCCGCGGTGGACGATACTTTCGGCCATGAGCACGATCACCTTCGACACTCAGGAGCTTGTCCACGAACTGCGGGCCGCCGGCATGCCCGCCGAGCAAGCCGATGCTGTGGTACGGACCATTGTCAGGTCACCTACCGAGCTGGCGACCAAGCACGACATCGAGCGCTTGGAATTGCGCATGGAGAACAGGTTTGCCTTGGTGGACGCCAGGTTCGACAAGATTACCTGGATGATCGGCATCTTGATCGCCATCGCCCTGACCAACTTCGCCAAGCAGCTCTTCTGATCGCTTCTTGACAACCGACTGAGCTTCCGGTAATTCCCGACCGTCGCCGCACATCGGCAAGCAGGTTGGGGTTCGCAAGCTCACCCAAGCTACTCGCTGCGCCCCTCGACGGAAACCCGACGCGCAAGGCATCCGGTGGCTGGAAATTGCAGGAAATGTCGGGTTACTCTAGGCTAACCGGACCTACGATCCACGATCCATCGGCAGGTGATCGGTGAAGTTCAGGGGCGCCGCTTCCGATACAATGAAGAAGCTCACCACAGTAGATAGCTCTTGCGGCGTGTCCGTCAATCCGGTGGCGATGGGGAGTAAAGGAAGGAAACAGATCATGAGCACGATCCTGATTGAACATGTGAAAGTCAGCGATTTACCGGCGTCCTGGCGCGCAAGGTTGGCCGCCGCGACGGACGCGCAGGTGACCGTGCGGATAGAGGAAGAGCCTCCGGCTGCAGGCGACGCCAGTTCCGCTTTCGGAATGTGGCGCGATCGGGACGATCTCTCCGACGTTGCTGCCAGTGCCCGTCGCTTGCGTGCGCCGCGTTTTGAACCGGGGTAAGAAGTCGTGCCAATGCTCGTTGATACCGACGTGCTGATTGCCTGCGCGACGGCCTGCTACTCGCCGATGCCCTCATTGCCTCTACCGCAATCGACACACTCTGACGCTCTGCAGCGCCAACAGCAAGCACTTCAGGCCGATCGCGGGGCTTGAATTGCAGGCATTCGAGCCGTGACGACGTCTGTACTTGACCAGTCTATAGTCTGTGGGTCGGGTTGGGCCGCAGGCTGTAACCCGACGCTCAAGGCATCCGGTGGCTGGAAATGTCGGGTTACGCTCCGCTAACCTGATCTACGATCCTGCTGTTGCGGGCGTGGAGTGCTGCGGTCATGCGTCAGGTCTGGCAGGCAGTGAAGCCGGTCGAGCTTCGTCCCTTGACTCATGGTAAGGTAATACCTGTTTGTACCGAATTGGAGATAGTTATGGCCGCCCTCGCCACGCATGCGGTGTCGATCAAGATCGACCAGGACACGAGAGATCGCGTCAAGCGCCTTGCCGAGGCGCGTCACCGAACTTCCCACTGGCTGATGCGTGAGGCGATCAGCCAGTACGTCGAGCGCGAGGAAAAGCGCGAAGCGTATCGCCAGGGTGCGATCGACGCCTGGAACGAGTATCAGGCAACCGGTTTGCATGTGACCGGTGATGAAGTGGTGGCCTGGCTGGACGCCTGGGGCGAAGAAACCGGGAAGGCCGCTCCCGTATGCCACAAGTGAGATTTTCGCCTGCCGCTCTGCGTGACCTGGAGCGATTGCGCGAGTTCTTGCGGCCAGGGAATGCAGGAGCGGCGAAGCGTGCTGCCGCCACCATCATCAAGTCCATTCATCTGCTCGGACAGCATCCGCAAATCGGGAGACCCGCGGAGGAAATGGACATCGAATACCGGGAGTTGCTGATCGACTTTGGTGGCAGCGGCTAGGTCGCTCTGTATCGCTACGAGGCGGATCTCGTCACCGTGCTCGCGCTGCGGCATCAGAGGGAGCTTGGGTATTGACTCCCTTCTGCTTCAGCGGCGGCGGAGGCGGTTATAATCGGGGCCTGTTTGGCAGGATCAGGGCGACTGATTGGGCGTTGCTGCGCGGTGTGTGAAGAAGTCTTTCGACGTTTGTAGTTTGTGGATGGTATATGCGGATCCTGCTCTGTAACGATGATGGCTATTTCGCTCCGGGGATCGAGATGCTCGCGCGCGCCCTGTCGGAGATGGCCGAGATCACGGTGGTGGCCCCCGAGCGCGACCGCAGCGGCGCCAGCAATTCGCTGACCCTCGATCGGCCGCTGTCGCTCAAACGCGCGGCAAACGGCTTTTTTTACGTCAACGGTACGCCGACCGACTGTGTGCACCTCGCCGTCACCGGCATGCTCGAAGGGCTGCCGGACATGGTGGTGTCGGGAATCAACATCGGCGCCAACATGGGCGACGACACGATTTATTCGGGAACCGTCGCGGCGGCGACCGAGGGCTTTCTGCTCGGCGTTCCGTCGCTGGCGATTTCGCTGTGCAGCAAGGCCGGTGAGCACTTCGCGACGGCGGCAAGGGTCGCCTGCGAACTGGTCGACCTGTTGCAGAAACAGTCGCTGCGCGAACCGGTATTGCTCAACGTCAATGTTCCCGACGTCCCCTGGGAGCATTTGCGCGGCACCGTGGTCACCCGTCTCGGCAAGCGGCACAAGGCCGAGCCAGTAGTACGTACCTTGTCACCGCGCAATGAAACCGTTTATTGGGTCGGCGCTGCCGGCGCGGCTCAGGATGCCGGAGAGGGGACCGACTTTTACGCCGTGCACAACGATCAGGTTTCGGTGACGCCGCTGCAGGTCGACCTGACCCATAACGGGCAGTTGTCGCTGGTCCGCGAGTGGCTGGTGCGATGAGCCAGGCGCATTCCACTAGCGGCTTCGGGATGAGCTCGCAGCGCACGCGCACGCGCATGATCGAGCGCCTGCGCGAACAGGGAATCGTCGACGAAGACGTGCTCGCGGCGATCGCCGCCGTGCCGCGGCACGTCTTCGTCGAGGAGGCGCTGGCTTCGCGTGCCTACGAGGATACCGCGCTGCCGCTCGGCTTTTCGCAGACGATTTCGCAGCCCTATGTGGTGGCGCGAATGATCGAAGTGCTGCTCGACGGCCGCGAGGGTCTCGGCAAGACCCTGGAGATCGGTGCCGGCTGCGGTTACCAGGCAGCCGTGCTCGCGCAATTGACCGACGAAGTCTATGCCATCGAGCGGATCGAGCCGCTGCTCGCCAAGGCCAAGCTCAACCTGCGCGCGATCAAACAACTCAAGGTGCGCCTGAAGCATGCCGACGGCCAACTCGGGCTGCCCGAGGCGGCGCCTTTTGACACCATCATCGTCGCCGCGGCGGCGGCACGCGTGCCCCGCGCACTGCTCCAGCAACTCGCGCCCAATGGCAGGCTGATCCTTCCCCTGGGGGTGGCGACACAGCAACTGGTGATGATCGAACGGCGTGCCGAGGGTTTGCTGGAAACCCGTCTGGAGGCTGTTCGTTTTGTTCCGCTACTATCAGGAGTCGAATGAAGGACCAAGGGATTCTCGCCCGCCACGCTGCTGCGCTGAGCTTGTCGGTACTGCTCACCCTGGCCGGCTGCGCCAGCAAGGCACCCGCGCCGACTGGCGAACGCAGCGGGCAGACGCCGCCCGCAGCCAGCGTCGGCGTTGCCTCGAGCAAGGACGCCTACGTCGTGAAAAAAGGCGACACGCTGCATTCGATCGCCCTTGACCACGGGCTGGACTACCGGGAGCTCGCCGCCTGGAACAACATCGATAATCCGAATCGCATCCTTATCGGGCAGTCGCTGCGCGTCCGCGCGCCAGGAGCCGCGGCAGCCGACAAAGCGGTGGTGCGGCCGATCAGCAGCGGCGCACCGGTCGAGCAGCGTTCGCTCGGCGGCAGTGGCGACCTCCTGAAGAGCGAACCCAAGGCAGGCAAGGAGGCTTACTCCGATCAAGCCCTGGCCCGGGCGCAGGCGCCAGCCAGGGTCGTCGAACCGGTCGCGGTGGCGAAGGTGGCGCCAGATGCGAAGCCTGAAGCAAAGCCGGAAGCAAAGGCGGAAGCAAAGGCGGAAGCCCAGGGCGAGGCAAAGCCAGGCGACACGGCGGCCGGCAATGAGGAGGTCAGCTGGATGTGGCCGGCGAACGGCAAGCTGCTTGGCACCTTCAGCGAGGGCGGTAACAAGGGCATCGATATCAACGGCAAGGCCGGCGACCCCGTGCTGGCCGCCGGCGCCGGCAAGGTCGTCTATAGCGGTACCGGTCTGCGCGGCTACGGCAAGCTGGTGATCGTCAAGCACAACAACACCTACCTGACTGCCTATGCGCACAATCAGAACCTGCTGGTGAAGGAAGGTCAGAGTGTCACCAAGGGGCAGAAGATTGCCGAAATGGGCAATACCGACGCCGATCAGGTCAAGCTGCACTTCGAGATCCGGCGTCAGGGCAAACCGATCGACCCGCTTAAACAGCTGCCGCAGCGCTGATCATGAGCCGCGCTGTCGACGTCGATGCCGATGCGGATCCCTTCGACGACGATGTCGATCAGCGCCGTCTTGCCATGGAGGAAGCGCTGGCCGTGCTGCCCTTTGCCGACCCGGCGGTTTCGCCCGAGGCAGAGCTGCTCAACGACGTCACGCAGCATTACCTCAACGAGATCGGCGCCAAGCCACTCTTTTCTCCGTCCGAGGAGGCTGCCTGGGCGCGTAGGGCACGTGCCGGAGAGTTCCTGGCCCGGCAGAAGATGATCGAGCACAACCTGCGTCTGGTGGTCAATATCGCCAAGCACTATCTCAACCGCGGGCTTGCCCTGCTCGACATGATCGAGGAAGGGAATCTCGGGTTGATCCATGCCATCGAAAAATACGACCCTGAGCGTGGTTTCCGTTTTTCGACCTACGCGACCTGGTGGATCCGGCAAAGCATCGAACGCGCGATCGCCAATCAGTCGCGAACGATCCGCCTGCCGGTGCATGTGGTCAAGGATATCAACCTCGTGCTGCGGGCCATTCGCCATCTGGAGGCAGCCAAGGGACGGGAAATCTGCGTCGAGCAGATCGCCCATCTGATCGACCGGTCGAGCGGCGACGTGCGCCGGCTGATCGCCCTCAACGAGCACATCGCTTCACTCGATGCTCCGCTGCAGGTCGACCCCAGCCGATCGATTGGCGATGTCATCCCCGATGACAGCCTGGTCGATGCGGATGAACTGTTGCAGTCGAGCGAGATCAGCGACCTCTTGAACCGCTGGCTGGGGCAGCTCGCGGAAAAGCAGCAGCAGGTTCTGCAGCGTCGTTACGGACTCGATGGCAGAGAGGCGAGCACGCTCGATGAAATCGCCCTCGACCTGAATCTGACCCGTGAGCGAGTTCGCCAGATCCAGATCGAGGCGCTCGATCGCCTGCGCCATATCATCCGGCGTGGCGGCGGCACGGTAGACAACCTGCTTTCCCCTTAACGCGCGTCGCCCCGGCTGCTTTGCGCGGCGCGTAGCGCCTCGGCGAGCTGGAAGACCGACATCGCATAGAAGCTCGAACGGTTGTAGCGGGTGATCACGTAGAAATTGTCGAAGCCGAGCCAGTACTCGGTGGCGGCACCCGGCGTGACGAGGTCGATCAGCGCAGCCGGCAAGTCGCCGTCGGCGGCCGCGACCACCCCATCGCGGGCCAACTCGCGCACCGTCAGTGAGGGTTTGATACCCATCGCCAGCAATGCCGCCGGATCGCCGTTGACCCTTGCCGGCACGGCGACCGGAGCGCCGGTTTGCCAGCCATGCTGCTGCAGGAATCGGGCGACGCTGCCGATGGCGTCGGAGTTGCTGCCGCGCAGGTCGATGCGGTCATCGCCGTCGAAGTCCACGGCGAAACGACGCTGGCTGCTCGGCATGAACTGTGGGATGCCGGTGGCACCAGCGTAGGAGCCCTTGATGTCGAGCGGGCTGACGCCGTTTTCGCGGGCCAGCAGCAGGAATTGTTCGAGTTCGCCGCGGAAGAACTCGGCGCGTGGCGGGTAGTTGAAGGCCAGCGAAGCCAGCGCTTCGAGGACGCCAAAACTGCCCATGTTCTGGCCGTACACGGTTTCCACCCCGATGATCGCCACGATCACTTCGGTCGGTACGCCGTAGATCGCCTGCGCACGTTGCAGGGTAGCGGCATGCTTCTGCCAGAAGGAGAGGCCGCCGCCGACGCGCTGACTGTTCACGAAGCGCTCGCGATAGCGTTGCCAGGAGCGCTGTTTTTCGGGAACCGCCGGCGGGCGGATCGCGCGCAGCACGATGGCGTTCGGCCGGATGGCGGCGAACTGCTGCGTCAGGTGGGTGACATCAAAGCCATGCTGTTCGTGCATGTCGACGATGAAGGCCCTGACCTGGGGGTCCTGGCTGAAGCTGGTGCCCTGCTGGCCGTGGCCGGCAACCGGCAGGAGGCTGCCAAGTAGCCCGAGGAGCAGGGGGACGCAGGTTCTTTTCAAATTCTTCTTCTCCTTGACGGTGGCAGTCGCCGCACGCATCCTTGCAGCAGACGCAACTGCCCTTCGCCGCTGCGGCCGTAGCGCAGTTCGGCGTAGTAGCCCGCCGCTTCGCTGGTGAGTGCGGCAAGATCGGGCCGTTCGCGCGCCACGCGTTGCGCAAAATCGAGCGGGCCTTCCCATTCGGCGCGGCACACTCCCCTTTGCGCGAGCTGCGCGCAGTACTTTTGCCAGGCCCGCTGTACCGGGTCGGCTGGCCGCCGTCGCGGCAGCGTCCACAGCGTCACGATCAGCAGCGCCAGACCACAGAGCGCAGCCAGCGTGGCGGTCATGCTCTGCCAGTCGGGGTCGCGCCAGCCAAGCCGTGACAGGACTTCACGCTGGCGTTGCGGATTGTAACCGAGCACCCACTGATTCCAGCTGTTGTTGGCGGCCTCCCAACGGTTGCGCAGCTGGCGTAGCCAGTCGGCGTCGAGTCGGATGATTGCCGGCAAGGGCTCACCCTCGGGCAGCGCGGCGGCGATCCCTTGTTCGATGCGCGACGGGGCGACCGCGGCCGTCGGATCGATGCGTACCCAGCCCTCGCCGGCGAGCCAGATTTCCGCCCAGGCGTGGGCATCGGACTGGCGTACGGTGAGATAGCCGTCGACCGGATTCACTTCGCCGCCCTGGTAGCCGGCGACCACCCGCGCCGGCACCCCGGCTGCGCGCATCAGGAAAACGAAGGCCGATGCATAGTGCTCACAGAAGCCGCGGCGGCTGGTGAACAGGAATTCATCGACCGCGTCGCGGCCGAGCAGCGGGGGTCGCAGGGTGTAGTGGAAATCCTCGGTGCGGAACATGGCCAGCGCCGCTTCGGCAATTTTCTCAGGAGTGCGCGACCGCCACTCGCCGGCCAGCGCGCGCGCGCGCGGATTGATCTGTGCCGGCAGGCTCAGCGCCTGCGTCAGGGTGGCTGCGGCTTCGACGCGGTTGGCGCGGTAGTCGAGCGCCGAGACAAAGGAAAAGCGCGCACGCACGCGCAGCGGTTCGCGCGCCACGGCTTCGAGGGTGGGCGCCAGCGAACTGTCCGGCGGCAGGCTGGTCGGTACGTCGAGAGCCAGCAGCCAGCGCTGGTTGTGCGCCTCGACGAGGTTCGTGTAGGCGTGCAGCGGACCCCTGGCCTCGATCACCGGCGCCGGCCCGGCGCGCTGCGCTGCCGCGGCCCGCCAGGTGCTTCCGTCATAGGCGTCGAAAACCGGGCCACGCCAGTAGAGGTCGGCCTTTTCGGGAAGCTCACCAGCGAAGCGGCTACGAAAAGCGATCGCGCCGGACTGGATCAGATTGCTGATCGATCCCGGCGACATTTGCTCCGACAAGCCGCTGAGTCCGGAATAGGCATCCTGCGGCAAGCCCCAGAGCGGCCCCGAAACGCGCGGGAAAAGCAGATAGAGAATGAGCAGGAAGGGTAGTGCCTGCAGCAGCAGCAGGCCTGCCTGGCGGGCGATCGTGGTGACCGGCTGGGCACCGCCATGCAGCCTGATCAGCGCGCCGGTGAGCTGGGTCATGGCGGCCAGCAGCCACAGGCCGGTCGGGATGCTCTGCGAATAGAAATAGAGCGTCAGCAGGAGGAAAAAGCCGAGCATGACGATCACCTGGGCATCGCGCCGGCTGCGCATTTCGAGCGGCTTGAGAGCCATCAACAGGACCAGCATGGCGACGCCGGCGTCCTTGCCGAGGAGGCTGTGAAATTGCCAGGCGATCGCCGCGACGCCGCCGATCACCAGCAATCCCAACAACCAGCGTGCCGGCAGCGGGCGGTGTTGCCACCACAGGCCGGCGCGCCAGATCATCGCGCCGGCGACGAGCAGCGACAACCAGGCCGGCAGGTGGCTGGCATGCGGCCCGGCGGTCGCCAGGGCGGCGGCGAGCAGCCACGGCACGGCGCCGTGTTCGAGCGCGTCGACCGGCCGCTGGCTACGCTTCACCGTACAGCGCCAGCGCTTGCAGGCAGTGGTTGCGATGCGCCTGGCCCTGCGCCGGCGCGATCCGCTGTCCCGGCAGCTGCAGCCCGTAGCGCAACTGCTGTTCGTCGGCGGCGAGCACCCAACCGGCGAGGATCGACAGGCGATCTTCAACGCTGCGGTGGGTCGCGGTCAGCGACCACTCGAGCCACAGCTCGTCGCTGGCCCCGCCGGCGAACTGCTTGATCAGCAGCGCCTGCTCGTCGGAGCGGCGGGCCACCGCTTTCCAGGCGATGTGCCGGGTCGGGTCGCTGAGCTGGCGCGGACGCAGACCAGCGAAGTCCTCTTGCCCACTGTCACCGTGGTGATGGTCGGCCGCTGCGCCTGGCGACGGCGTCGGCAGTGGCGTCCGCAGTGGTTTCGGATAGACCACGCACGCCCAGTGCGGATAGGGATAGCTCCAGGCGCGAAACAGGCCCAGCGGATAGCGCGTCGCGAGGGTGACGCGACCCGGGTCGAGGCGGCCGCGCCGGTCGGCAGCGTAGGGCACGGCAATCGTCGCGCGGCCGTCTGCGGCAAGGTCGACGCGGACGACGGGCTGCTCGCGGAAGGAGAATTCGAGGGCGCGCCGTGGCTGCCGGCGGAGGTTTTCGAGCTGCAGCGGAAAGCGCGCCAGATCGCCGGCGAAGGTCGGTTCGGCGCGCCCGGGAAGCAAACGCAGGCCGAACAGATTGTGGAAGGTGTGCACCATCGCCACCAGGCCGAGTCCGGCGAGCAGAAAGATCAGCGCGTGGCCGAGGCTGAGATTGTAGTTGATGGCGCCTATCTGCATCACCGCCAGAACAATCGCGAAGAGGCCGCCGGCGCTCGTCGGCACGATGAAGATACGCCGTTGTCCGAGCACGATTGGCAATTGCTCGTCTCGCGTCACGCGGAACAGCCAGCGCTGCAGGGCTTCGCCTGGGCGCATCAGGCGAGCGGCAGCGAGCGAATCAACGCGGCGATGTCTTCCGCGTCGGCGTGGCTGCCGCTCAGCAGGCGTAGCCGGTGGCGGGCGACGGCGGGCAGCACGGCCTGGACGTCTTCGGGCAGGACCAGCTGGCGACCGCCGCTGAACGCCCAGGCGCGCGCCGCGGCGAGCAGGGACAGGGCCGCCCGTGGGCTCAGGCCATGCACGAATCTGGCATCCTGGCGCGTCGCCTCGACCAGCCGTTGCAGGTAGTCGAGCAAGGCCGGCGAGGCATGCACCGCTGCCGCCGCCTGTTGCAGCGCGGCAAACTCGCTGGCGCCAAGCAGTGCGGCCAGGGTCGGTAGCTGCGCGCGTCGGCCACCACTTTCGAGCAGCAAACGCTCGGCGTCGTGGTCCGGATAGCCGAGTTCGATGCGCAGCAGAAAGCGGTCGAGCTGCGATTCCGGCAACGGGAAGGTGCCAATCTGGCTGGAGGGGTTTTGCGTCGCGATGACAAAAAACGGATTGGGCAGCGGTCGGGTTTCGCCCTCGGTTGTCACCTGACCCTCTTCCATGGCTTCGAGCAGCGCGCGTTGCGTTTTCGGCGTGGCGGGGTTGATCGCGTCGGCGAGCAACACCTGCGAGAAAACCGGGCCAGGCAGGAACCGGAAATCGCCGCGTTCGCGATCGAAGATCGAGACCCCGAGGATGTCTGCCGGCAGCATGTCGCTGGTGAACTGGACGCGGGCGAACTCGAAACCGAGCAGGCGCGCCAGGGTATGCGCCAGCGTCGTCTTGCCGACGCCGGGCAGATCTTCGATCAGCAGATGGCCTTTCGCCAGCAGGCAGCACAGGGCGAGGCGGGTTTGCGTGCTCTTGCCGAGGATCACCGCGTCGGCGGCGGCAAGGATTTCGGCGACCGGGGAGTGTCTGGAAGTGGGTGGCATGGCTTGTCGTGGTGGCGCAATTAGGACGATAATAAACCATCATTCGATAACTCGATTTCCCGTGGATTGCCAAGCCCCTGCTGGCGAGCATCTGCGACAGAAAGGAAACAGTGACCACCACTGCCTTCATCACCCACCGCGACTGCCAACTGCACGACATGGGTGCCTATCATCCGGAAGCTCCGGAGCGCCTCACCGCGATCAGCGATCACCTGATTGCGCAGGGGCTCGATTCGTATTTTGTCTATCACGACGCCCCCCTGGCGACCTTGCAGCAACTGCATCGCGTGCATACCGCCGGGCATCTGGAACGACTCAAGCGCGCCTCGCCCGAGTTGGGCATCGTGCACATCGATCCGGACACGGCGATGAACCGACACACTTGGCAGGCGGCGCTGCGCTCGGCCGGGGCCGGGGTGAAGGCGGTCGACCTGGTGATCGCCGGTGAAGTCGAGAACGCCTTCTGCGCGGTGCGGCCACCGGGACATCATGCCGAGCGCGCGACGGCGATGGGCTTCTGCTTCTTCAACAACATCGCGGTTGCCGCGGCGCATGCGCTCGCCGCACACGGGCTGTCGCGCGTGGCGGTCGTCGATTTTGACGTCCATCACGGCAACGGCACCGAGGACTGCTTCAAGGGCGACCCGCGGGTGCTGATGGTCAGTACCTTCCAGCATCCGTTTTATCCGTATAGCGGAACCGATCACCCGGCTGCCAACATGCTCAATGTGCCGCTCGCCCGGGGTGCCGACGGCGAGGAGTTTCGCAGCGTGGTGAGCGACCTCTGGATGCCGCGCCTGCGCGAATTCCAGCCCGAGATGATCTTCATCTCGGCGGGTTTCGATGCTCATTACGAAGACGAGATGGGCGGCATGAAACTGCTCGAGAAGGACTACGCCTGGGTCACCGAACAACTGAAGCTCTTGGCTGAAGAATGCGCGCAGGGACGAATCGTCTCGATGCTCGAAGGTGGTTACTCGCTGTCGGCGCTGTCGCGCAGCGTTGCTGCGCATATCCGGGTGTTGGCCGAGCTCTGATCCGCGCCGAAACAGCAGCGGTCGCCGTTCTTCGCGGCGACGCGGGTGCAATCGGAAGTGCGACTGACCCCGGGGTGAGGTGGTTGGCGGTGGCATTCGGCGCTAGACAAATGGGCTGAGGTGAGGTAAATAAGCATGGGTAACTTCACCCCGGAGGGAAACCCATGGCGGAACAGTGGTCGG
>RRZU010375535.1_pt1 | contig 20006 bp, 22 predicted proteins | sample 2165561 | NCBI WGS metagenome assembly RRZU01 (sample SAMN10456909, study PRJNA506462) | wastewater metagenome | isolation source: wastewater sludge | place: USA: Moscow, Idaho | reverse complement strand
GAGCCTGGATGAATTAAACCTTGTCGCGCAGCGAAAAATAGAGCAGCGCAATCATCAGCCGCATGCTGATTTTTGTGGCCTCACATCTACGCAGATGCAAAATTGGCTGTATGCCCCGCTGGATGAGTTAATTGATGTCACCATCAATACGCCTAGCGATTTATCCGGTAGCCCAGTGATGCGTTATTTAGCGTTGATTTTGGATGAAGCTGTGCAGCAAGGCGGCTCTTTTAAAGCAACGGCCAAAGGTAATCTGCCAGCCAAACTGGTCAAGCAAGCGTCTGCGTTGTTGCCTGAATTTGCTGTGGCTGAGTTCGAAACGGTGCCCAGTATTAGCGAGTATATGGGTAGCAACGAGGATAAGTTTAATGCCTTGCACTACACCCGTGTTTTGGCTGAGCTTGCAGGCATTATTTATCATAAAAGCGGGTCTTACCACGTTAAGAAGGCGGCACAAAAGCACTACGCAGAGCAGGGCTTGCAGGCTTTCTTTATGCCGATGCTCAGCGTTGCTATTAAGCAGTACAACTGGGCATACCTTGATAGCTGGAATGACCAGGTTGATTTACGTACGTTTTGGTTGTTTATGTTATGGCGGCTACAGAGTCATGGTTCTGCGAATCGATTGAGTGAAGAGGTTGCTTGTGCGTTTCCGACTTTACTTGATCAATTGCCTATTGAAGAATATTTTTCACCAGAGCAATTGTTAAGCTCGTTGATCAAGTCGCGTTTTATTAAGCGTTTTTTACAGTTTTGGGGCTTTGTTACTGTGGATCGGAAAAGTGCTTTTTATAGCAAAGAAGACCCAGGTAGAACAGTTAAGATGCAACCGCTGTTTAGAGCGAGCTTTGTTTTTGCCGTTTAGCAAGAACAGGCTCTAGTAATTGTGAGTCTAAGCATGTGCTCGTCAAGCTATGCCCCTGCTTTTAATAGTATAAATGCCAGTGTCGGGCAGTTAATTAATAGCATCTTATGCGTTGTGATCTTCTTTGCAGCGCTTTTCTTATAACTATGCTTTCTAAGTAACGGGTGATTCAGCCAGAGTGTTGTTACCGTTGGTCAGCTGAGCTGAACTAAGCCTTCCTGCAGTGACTCACACTTATGTACACGGATAGAAAACTATCTATATCTTTTCACCTGTACAGAGGTAATAAAAATGAAAACTCTAACTCGTAAATACGCTGGCCTTGTTGTTTTTACTGCTCTTTTGGGCATGCCAATAACATACGCACAGGCTAATCAAACCGTAGATGAAGTCCAAGAAGTTATCTCCGATAGCTGGATCACTAGCAAAGTGAAGTCTGTTTTTCTGAGCAACACCAACATCGGTGGCTTGGATATTAAAGTAGAGACTGTGGATGGCGTTGTTGCGCTGTCTGGCGTGGTACCTACGACAGCTGAACGTGACCTTGCGATCGCTAAAGCCAAGGAGGTTAAAGGTGTTAAAGGTGTCGCAGCTGACGGTTTAAAAGCCAGTCGCTAAACGTTTAAACACTACACCGATAATAACTTTGACGATAATTTAAGGTGATTTATGAATACTGATATTTTTGAAGGCAAGTGGAAACAACTCAAAGGCCAAGTAAAAGTGCGCTGGGGCAAACTCACCGATGATGACTTAGATGTGGCTGAAGGCCATAGTCAGTATTTAGCCGGTAAGTTACAAGAGCGTTATGGCTTAACTAAAGAAAAAGCTGAAGAAGAAATTGCTGAATTTAATCGCAAATTATAACTTCGGCAGTAAACAGCTTGGGCATAGATTAAGCCCTGTTACCCTAGCTGTTCTATAGTACTCAGCCCTGCGCAGTAACCTATAAAAGTTATTGCGCAGGCGCTACAAATAGATCATATATTGCCCCGCACAAGGAATGCGCGAAAGCTCTTAATGAAAGTTGCAGTGAACCCAGTACTGGCTGCGGAGGCTGCATTAACAATCATCAAAGAAAGGATATGAGCTATGTTATACACAATCGCATTAATACTAGGCATCTTATGGGTTTTAGGATTGGTTTCCTCTTACACCATGGGCGGGTTTATCCACATTCTTATCGTAATTGCCGTCATTATGGTTTTATTACGAGTCATTAGCGGGCGCAAACCGTTTTAACCGTAAGCTCATTTGGCGGTCAGTTTTTCAGTGACCGCTGCATATAAGTCAGCAGCTACCCATCACCTCGCTGAAGACAGTGGTGGGCTGCTACGGCCTTGATAAGCGCGGTAAATGTTGAGTTTATTGGTTGGTGAGACTGTTATGGGCTTGTGTCGACATCATTCGATGTTCTGCACCTGCTCGCGCATTTGCTCAATTAAAACCTTAATATTCACTGCAGCTTGAGTGGAGCGTGGGTCAATGGCTTTCGAGCCTAGGGTGTTGGCTTCGCGGTTGAGCTCTTGCATGAGAAAATCCAAACGTCGACCAATGGCTCCGCCGGTTTTCAATACGCGGTGGACTTCGCTGATGTGTGTGGTGAGGCGGTCAAGTTCTTCGGCGACATCGCTCTTTTGCGCGAGCAAGACCAGTTCTTGCTCAAGGCGCTGCGGGTCGATTTCTACTTGCAACTCTTGGCAGCGGGTGAGGATTTTCTGGCGTTGAACTTCCAGCATTTCTGGTACCAATTCGCGCAGCACGTTGGTTTCGTTTTGAATGGCATCTAAGCGCTCACTGATGAGGCGGGCTAAGTCTGCACCTTCACGGCCACGGCTTTCTTTTAACTGCTGCAGCGCCTGGCTAAACAAAGTGGCGGCCGCACTATTTAATTCTTGGCTGTCTACGGATTGCGTGCTGAGTACACCGGGCCAAGCTAACACTTCGAGCGGGTTGAGTGCTGCTGGCTGTTTGATTTGCTGAGCAATTTGCTCGGCGGCGTGAATCAATTGCTGAGCGCGGGCATGATCAACTTGTAAGGCCGACTCGCTGGATGACTCGGTTAAGCGCAGCGTGCACTCAACTTTACCGCGGGATAAACCATTGCGTAGAGCTTCACGAACCGGCCCTTCTACTTCACGTAGGTTATCGGGCAGGCGCAAGTGCGGTTCTAAATAGCGATGGTTAACTGAGCGCAACTCCCAGCTGAGCGTGCCATATACACCGTTTTGCTCAACACGAGCGAATGCGGTCATGCTATGCACCATGAGAAAACTCCAAATATAAGGGGAAGAATATTGCGCCAATTGTAGCGAATTTTTCGATGGGTTGTGTTTACAATACTGCTATCGGGATGTTCTATCCCTATAATGCTTCATTCATATTTTAAAATAGGAATATTCAATGACACGTCCTAGTGGCCGCGAGCTCGATCAACTGCGTCAGGTGCGTATTACCCGTAACTTTACTTGCCATGCTGAAGGGTCAGTTTTAGTTGAGTTTGGTAACACTAAAGTGATTTGCACCGTGAGTGTAGAGAATGGCGTACCGCGTTTTTTAAAAGGCCAGGGACAAGGTTGGTTAACCGCAGAATACGGAATGTTACCGCGCGCAACAGGCAGCCGTACCCGTCGTGAAGCCAGCAGTGGTAAGCAAGGTGGTCGTACTTTAGAGATTCAGCGTTTGATTGGCCGCTCATTGCGCGCTGCGCTGGATATGACCAAGATGGGTGAAAATACCTTATATGTAGACTGCGATGTGATCCAGGCTGATGGCGGAACGCGCACTGCAGCTATTACAGGGGCGATGGTTGCGTTAGTGGATGCGTTGGAAGTGATGAAAGAGCGCAAATTACTGAAAAACGGTTCGCCGCTCAAGCAGATGATCGCTGCTGTTTCTGTTGGTATTTATAAAGATTTGCCTGTGCTAGATTTGGACTATCCAGAAGATTCCACTGCGGAAACGGATCTGAACGTAGTGATGACCGATGCCGGTGGTTTTATCGAAGTGCAAGGCACTGCAGAAGGCGCACCTTTTGGTTCTGAGCAGCTTAACGCCATGTTGGCTTTAGCGGATAAAGGTGTACGTGAGCTTTTTGCGCTGCAGCAGGCAGCACTACAAAGCGAGTAATGCTTAAATTAGAGCGATAGGAGAGTGATAATGGATGAGCTAACACCTCTTTCCCCTGAGGGGCCTAGCGCAGAGGCGAAACAATGGGCAATGTTGACCCATTTGGCCGCTTTTGCAGCTTTTTTGATTCCATTCGGTAATATTATTGGCCCATTACTGGTGTGGCAGTTGAAAAAAGATCTAGGACCTTTTGTGGAATATAACGGTAAAGAAGCAGTTAACTTCCAGATCACCGTGGCAATTGCTGCTGTGGTGTGTTTTATCCTGATTTTTGCTTTAGTCGGAGCTTTGTTGTTACCGGTGTTGGGGCTGGTCTGGTTGGTTTTTACTATTATTGCTGGTGTTAAGGCCAACGACGGTGTGACTTACCGCTATCCAATGACTATTCGCTTTATTAAGTAAAATGACTGCGAGGCGCTGAATAACTCCGCTGGGCTATGTGGGGGTTATTCAGCACTGTATTTAGACAGACAGAACCCAGTCGTAATCAACACTAAAAGGGGCATGCTGAGAAAACCGCGGCTGCCGTGAAAGTTTTGCGCTGCGTACGGTACGGCGCATCCCTTGTGTAAGAAGCTGGTAGTCAAAACGCCAGCCTAAATTCAGTAGCTCAGCTTGTTCGCTATCAGCCCACCAACTATACAGCTCGCCTTCTCGATTGACTTCGCGCAGAGCATCGATAAAGCCCATCGTTTCAATGACTTCATCCATCCAAGCACGTTCTGGGGTTAAAAACCCAGTTTCTTGCTGGCAGTCGCGCCAATGTTTGACATCAAGCTTGTTGTGCGCAATATACAAAGAAGCACAGTAGATATAGTCGCGCCGCTTACGCCGCTGTTTATCCAAGTGGCGGCCAAAGTCATCCATAAACTTGAATTTTTGGTTGAGCTCTTGCTCATCTTTATGGCCCGAGGGCATAAAAACACTGGCGATACTGACTTTATCGAAGTCCGCCTGAATATAACGGCCGTAGCGATCAGCCGCCTCAAAGCCTAAGCTGGTTATAATAGCTTTGGGTTGCAGGCGAGTGTAAATGGCAACACCGCCTTGCGCAGGTTGCTCGGCATCGCAGGCATAGCAAAAATATCCATGTAACTGCATTTCAGGCGCTTCCATTTCATACACACTGGCGCGTGTATCTTGCAGGCAAATGACGTCTGCATTTTGTGTGTGCAGCCAGTCAAATAGCCCTTGTTCAATAGCATTGTGAACCCCGTTCACATTTATACTAATAACCCGCATGGATAGCCCTTATAAAAAAAGTGTGTGTATGATACCGAATGTACTTTAAATTGGCTAAACCCAAAGCGTTAAGGACCCTTTATGCAAGCATATCAACGAGAGTTTATTCAGTTCGCACTTGAGCGTGGAGTTTTGCGCTTTGGTGAGTTTACCTTGAAGTCGGGGCGAGTAAGTCCTTATTTTTTTAATGCGGGGCTGTTTGACTCAGGTTTAGCGTTGGCCAAGTTGGGGCGCTTTTATGCGCAAGCGCTAATGGACAGTGGCTTATCTTACGATGTGGTGTTTGGCCCGGCTTATAAAGGTATTCCTTTGGCGGCAACCACTGCTGTTGCTTTAGCAGAGCACCATCAGCGCGATATGCCCTGGTGCTTTAATCGTAAAGAAGCTAAAGATCACGGTGAAGGCGGTACTTTAGTTGGGGCACCTTTAGCCGGTAATGTGGTTATTGTTGACGATGTGATCACCGCTGGTACGGCCATTCGTGAAGTGATGCAGATCATTCAAGCGCAAGGTGCGCAGGCGGCTGGGGTGCTAATTGCTTTAGACCGGCAAGAGCGTGGCACAGGCGCTTTATCGGCAATTCAAGAAGTGGAGCGTGATTTCAATATGCCAGTAATTAGCATTGTATCTTTGCAACAAGTGCTAGAATACTTGGCAGAAAGTGCAGAATTAAAGCAGTATTTACCTGCAGTCGAGCGTTACCGCGAAGACTATGGCATTTAATAAAACTAAAAAGAGCTACCTGTATCTTCAAGGAGATTAGTGATGCGGTTACGCGGCCTTCTATATTCTGTGTTCGCACTGGGTGTATTCACCAGTCAGGCGTCCTTCGCGGTTGAGTATTATCGCTACACTGACGAGCGAGGGGTTACTGTGATTAACCGCCAAGGGGTGCCCCCGCACCTGATTGGTAAAGGTTATGAGGTGTTGAGTGAGCAAGGCCGGGTGATCCGCGTTGTTCCGCGCGCGCCAACGCCTGAAGAGTACCGGCAAATGCAGGCTGATAAAGAGCGAGCTAAGTCCGACCGTCAACTGTTAATGCTCTACACGCGTATTGAAGATATTGATCGTGCCCGTGATCGCAAAGTTGCTGATATTGATGGGCAAATTAGTATTGCTCGAGGCAACTTGTTATCAGTAAACAGTTTGAGATCCGACCTGCAAGCTCAAGCTGCTAGCCAAGAGCGTGCAGGCCGTACCGTGAGCGCTTCTTTACTAAAACAGATTGAAGATGCAAGCATCGACCAACAACGTCTGCAGCAGCAAATTTCCCGCTATTTAAACAGTAAAAAGGCGATTGAAAGCGCTTTTGCGCGCGATAAAAATCGCTTAGCTGAGTTGCTACAGAAGAATTAAGACACACTTAATAATTGAGTGGCGGGCTAAAATACCGTAGTCTTAGCCCTCTTTTAGCAACACGGTCACCCCTTTCCGGATAAGTTCCGGCATTTGGGAAGCATATTCTTCCCACCCTTTATGGCGATCTGGTTGCGTAATAACGTGCCTGATCGTAGCTTTATGCTACTTATATGTAGCTATCTTTCTTCCCTTAGGGGATGCCCCAATAAACGGGTTCAGGATAAAACCTTGAGGTTTTAAGTTGTGCTGGGCCTGCATAGAGTGGAGAGTAGCCATGACTCAAACAATAAATATAATGCCTCTCAGTAATGAGGGATTTACAGAAAATACACGCTTTCAAGTTTATACGGATCGCCAATTTGATAAAATTGAGCCATTGCAAAAACTATCTGAAGAGCAGCGTTTTGAAATGCGTGTGGTTGCCAGTGTGCTGCCATTTCGCGTTAACCAGTATGTTATTGATGAGCTGATTAATTGGGATGATGTGCCCAATGATCCAATCTTCCAGCTGACCTTTCCGCAGCGCGGAATGTTAGAGCCGTCTGATTATGATTTGATGGCGCAAGCATTGCGCGATGAGTTGCCGCGCGCAGAAATTACGCAATTGGCCCGTGAGATCCAAGGACGCTTGAATCCGCACCCAGCCGGACAGCAAGAGATGAACGTGCCAATGCTGGATGGCGAAGCCTTGGACGGCATGCAGCACAAGTACCGTGAGACGGTGCTGTTTTTCCCTAGCCAGGGACAGGTGTGCCACAGTTATTGCACATTCTGTTTCCGTTGGGCGCAGTTCGTAGGCAATAAAGAACTACGTTTTGCCAGTAACGAAGCTGATTCTTTGCACCGCTATTTAGCGCAAGATAGCAGCATCACCGACTTGCTGATTACCGGTGGTGATCCCATGGTGATGAAGACTCGTCATGTGGTCAGCTATCTTGAGCCTTTGCTCAAGCCTGAATTAGAGCACTTACAAACTGTGCGCATTGGTACTAAGGCGTTGACCTTCTGGCCACAGCGCTTTGTCACTGATGATGATGCGCAAGAGTTGCTTGAACTGTTCACCAAGCTGGTCGATGCCGGTAAGCATGTGGCAATCATGGCCCACTTTAACCATTGGCGTGAAATGGAAACGCCGATTGTGCGTGAGGCGATTCGCCGTATCCGTGCTACTGGTGCGGTAATTCGTGCGCAAGCGCCTTTGGTTCAACACATTAATGATGACCCAGATGTTTGGGTGCGCATGTGGCGTACGCAAGTGCGTCTAGGTATTATCCCGTATTACATGTTTGTTGAGCGTGACACCGGTGCTAAGCGTTACTTTGAAGTGCCTTTGGTGCGCGCCTTTGAGATTTACCGCCAAGCCATTCAGCAAGTGTCAGGCCTCGCGCGTACTGCTCGTGGACCGTCCATGAGTGCTGGACCTGGTAAGGTTGAGATTCAAAGTATTATCGAGCTCAACGGTGAGAAGGTTTTTGTTCTGCGCTTTATTCAAGGCCGTAACCCTGATTGGGTACAGCAAACGTTCTTTGCTAAATACGATGAAAAAGCCACTTGGTATGACGATCTAGTACCTGCATTTGGTGAGGAAAAGTTCTTCTTTACTGATGAGTACGAAGCGATGTGTAACACTGAAGGTCATTTAGCAGGCGAATAAACAAAAACGCCCGCATCTGAAGTGCGGGCGTTGCTTGTTGGCTGTGGTGCATTAGTTGTCAGTAATTAATGTACCAACGCCATGATCAGTAAATATTTCCAGCAGTACTGCATTCGGCACGCGACCATCAATGATGTGTGCGCTGTTGACCCCACCTTGTACTGCATCTAAAGCGCAGCGAATTTTTGGTAGCATGCCGCCATAAATTGTGCCATCGGCAATCAGTTCATCCACCTGAGCAGTATTCAAACCAGTCAGGACATTGCCTTCTTTATCCATCAAGCCGGCAATGTTGGTCAGGAGCATCAGCTTTTCTGCATGCAGCGCTTCCGCTACTTTACCTGCCACCAAGTCAGCGTTGATATTGTAGGATTCGCCATTTGGACCAACGCCAATGGGGGCAATCACAGGGATGAAATCACCCTGAACTAACATGTTAAGTAGCTCTGTATTGACGCTGGCCACTTCACCCACTTGGCCAATATCAATAATTTCTGGTTGCTGCATATCGGCAGCTTGGTGAGTGACTTTGAGCTTACGCGCGCGGATTAAACGCGCATCTTTACCGGTTAAACCAATGGCGCTACCGCCGTGGCTATTAATTAAGTTGACGATGTCTTTATTCACTTGACCGCCCAGCACCATTTCCACCACATCCATGGTTTGCTCATCGGTGACGCGCATCCCTTCTATGAAACGGCTTTCAATGTTGAGGCGCTTGAGCAAATCAGCAATTTGTGGGCCGCCGCCGTGCACGACAACAGGGTTAATGCCTACGGCTTTCATCAGCACGATATCGCGAGCAAAACCGGTTTTTAACTCTTCGCTTTCCATGGCATTGCCGCCATATTTGATTACCAGAGTTTTACCCACAAAGCGGCGAATATAAGGCAGAGCTTCGGAAAGTACTTCGGCGACGTGAATGGCATCAGCGCGATTTAAAGTCATCTTTAACAGATCCTGTGGTTAAAAAGGTAAAGAAATATCAGGGGCGACGGCTTGCAGCTGTTGGCGAAACAGGGCTTTCACTTGCTCTAAGTCTGCAGCGGTTTCACCTTCAAAACGTAACACGAGCATCGGTGTGGTGTTGGATGCGCGCACTAAACCCCAACTCTTTGGAAAGTCAGCACGGATGCCGTCAAGTAAAGTCAGGCTGGCATCACCCCACTGCGCATCACTTTGTAAGCGCTCAATAATGCTGAATTTGCTGTCTTCCGTCACTTCAATGTTGATTTCTGGGGTGGAGAGGTTGACTGGGAAAGCCGCAAACACAGCGTCAGCATCGCGTTCTTCAAGGCTGAGGATTTCTAGCAGGCGAGCGGCGCTATAAATACCATCGTCAAAACCAAACCAGCGCTCTTTAAAGAAGATATGCCCGCTCATCTCCCCGGCCAGTAAAGCACCGGTTTCTTTCATTTTAGCTTTGATGAGTGAGTGACCAGTTTTCCACATAATTGGACGGCCACCATAACCACTAATCAGTGAAGCTAGGCGGCGTGTGCATTTCACGTCAAAGATAATATCGGCGCCGGGATTGCGCGACACAACATCTTTAGCAAAGAGCATCATAAGGTGGTCTGGGTAGATAATGCGTCCACTGTTGGTGACTACACCTAAGCGGTCAGCATCGCCATCAAAGGCAATCCCGAGGTCAGCATTTTCGCTCTTCACACGAGCAATGAGCTCTTGTAGATTTTCTGGCTTGCCGGGGTCAGGGTGGTGGTTGGGGAAGGTGCCATCCACATCGCAATACAGCGGAATCACTGTACAACCCAGCGCCTCTAGTAATTGTGGGCCAATGACGCCACCGACACCGTTGCCGCAGTCGACTACGACCCGTATGGGCTTGGCTAAGGCAATGTCATCACGAATATGCTCAAGGTACCTTTGCAGCATTTCTACGCTGGCAACGCTGCCGGAACCGCTGTTTAAGTCATCATTGATAATGCGCGAATGCAACGCGGTAACGCGCTCGTTGGCTAGGGTCTCGCCAGCAATAACAATTTTAAAGCCGTTGTAATTAGGCGGGTTATGGCTGCCGGTGACCATCACCCCTGAGGTGGCCTCAAGGACATGGGTGGCAAAGTACAGTACTGGTGTTGGCACCATGCCTAGGTCGGTAACATCACAGCCGCAATCGGTAAGGCCTTGAATGAGGGCTTGCACCATATCTGGACCTGACAAGCGTCCGTCACGGCCGACAACGACATTGGGCTCACCGTTGGCGATACTCTCTGAGCCTACGGCGCGGCCAATCCAGTAAGCGGTGTCGGTGGTTAGGGTGTCGCCCACAATGCCGCGGATATCATAGGCGCGGAAAATACTACTCGGTACATCTTGCGCTGCGGCACTGGCTTGCGCTGCTTGATCGGCTTGGCCGAGGCCAAACACATCGTCATCTAAAATATCTATGTCCAAAATATCAGTGTCCAATGATTGGTAGAGAGAGTCAGTCGCGCTGCTGGCGACCTGCGTGAGGTCTGCAGTTGCAGCGCTACTCACTGGTGCAGGGCGTGCCGCGTTGGTTTTCTTTGGCGTTTCGGGAGTTGCTTGCGATAAGTTTTTTATCACTTGCTGTAAAGCAGCCAGGTTAAATGTATGCGGTTTAATGCTTTTGCCTTGCGCCCAGTCTTGTATGGTTTTGTTTAAGACTAAAGTGTCCGCTTTAAGTTGGCGCTGTACGCTGAGGTGCAGTAAATAAATCGCGGCAAGCATGCAAAGTAAAGCTAACGCCAGTGCAGTTAAAAAGCTGGAGTTCAGCACGGCTGCATTGCTTGCGAGGTCTGGGGCGCTAATCACCAGCTTCCAGTTGGGGTTGTTGGTGTTAAAGGTGCGACTAAGGGCTTCGCTTGGTGCGCTACCTAAACTGTAGAGTGTTTGGACAGGACCATTGGCAAATTGTTGTTGCAAGGTCACCTGTAGCTGCGCATGCGGGAATACAGGTAAACCCTCGAGCAGGCTGGCTAAGTCATAGGTGATGAGCAAGCTGCCAGGAGCGCTTTTATCTTGCAGTTTAGCGGCGCTATACAGTAGCCAGCGCTGCCCGACGAATAAGGCTTCTGGCCAGGGCTGTGATCCACGTTCAGCGCGCTGTAGCAGGTCGAGGGCGGCAAAACTAATGGGTGCGTCGCGGTTGTGATCTTGAGTGGATTGACCCCGCGGATTGAGATACACATCCACTGTGGCAGCGCGGTGTAATAAGCTACGCTCAGCGATACGTTTATTGCCCGGCTGTGGGCTTTGTAAGGCTTGCGCAAGTCTGGGGTTGTTGGCTGCCTCTTTGGTGTCGTTTTGAATAAATGCCAAGCGTTGATTGACTGCCGCAGTATAGGCTGCGCCCCAAGTGTCTAGCTGCTCTTCAGACTGTCCCTGTTGTTGCGAGGACTGCCCGAGCCAAATAACTGCGCCTGCCACCAATATGCCGATCACCGCTAGCAAAAAGCTGGGCAGCAGATAGCTTAAGTTTTGGGTCCTTTTATCTTCAAAGTTTTTTGGCAGGTCGACAGCCTGCGATTTGTCCTTGTTACGCTTGAAGAGTGGCATTGAGCCTCCTAGGGCAGGTGATCCCGCCAGACTTTTGCTGGATTATTGCTTGCCAGTGTGTCCAAAACCACCGGTCGCGCGTTGGCTGGCGCTAAAGCCATCGGTGATTTCGAGCTGAGCTTGCAGTACTGGGACTAGCACCAGTTGTGCGATGCGATCACCAGGCGCAATGGTAAAGGCGCTGTCACTGCGATTCCAGCAGGATACTTGCAGCTGACCTTGGTAGTCAGAGTCGATTAAGCCCACTAAGTTACCCAGCACAATACCGTGCTTATGGCCTAAGCCGGAGCGCGGTAAAATCATTGCCGCAACGGCAGGGTCTTCAATATAAATGGCTAGGCCAGTGGGGATAAGTTGGGTTTCTCCGGGCTGGAGCACCAGGCTGGTTTCGAGCATGGCGCGTAAATCGAGTCCAGCTGAGCCAGCAGTAGCGTATGCAGGCAATGGAAACTCTGTGCCGAGGCGCGAGTCGAGAATCTGAGTTTGGATACGACGCATAATTAAACCTTGTTGATATGAGTGGCAATAAAGTCGATCAATTGACGAGCAATTTTGCCTTTACTGGTTTGCGGGAAAGAAGTTTGCTGCTGCTGGCGGTCAATAATAGTAATGGCGTTGTCATCGCTATTGAAGCCAATGGCTGCGTTGGCCACATCGTTGGCCACAATTAAATCAAGATTTTTGTCACGCAGCTTGGCGGTGGCGTATGCCAATAGATTTTCTGTTTCCGCAGCGAAACCCACACTGAAGGGGCGGTCGTTACGGTTGGCAATGGTGGCTAAAATATCTGGATTACGAATCAACTTTAAGGTCATGCCATCGGCGCTATTGGGATCTTTTTTCATTTTTTGCGCAGCGCTCACTTCCGGGCGGTAGTCGGCTACAGCGGCGGCGGCGATCAATACATCGCAGGGCATTGCGGCTTCACAGGCTGCGAGCATATCGCGGGCGCTGGTGACATCCACACGCTTAACTCGATCTGGCGTTGGTAAATGCACTGGGCCACAGACCAAAGTGACCTGTGCACCGGCTTCAGCAGCGGCTTCGGCGAGGCTAAAGCCCATTTTTCCAGAGCTGTGGTTGGTAATGTAGCGCACCGGGTCAATGTCTTCGCGGGTGGGGCCGGCGGTAATTAAAACATGCTTACCGGTAAGGGCTTGATGGGCAAAAATTTCTGCTGCACTTTGTGCCAAGGCTTCGGGTTCTAGCATGCGGCCAAAACCAACATCGCCACACGCTTGTACACCAGCACCTGGGCCAAGCAGTTTGAAGCCGCGCTGGCTTAGGGTTTCAGCATTGGCTTGGGTGGCTGGATCAGCCCACATGGCCTGATTCATTGCTGGTGCTAAGGCAACTGGAGCGTCAGTGGCTAATACCAGAGTTGTGAGCAGGTCGTTGGCTGAGCCTTGGACTAAGCGAGACATTAAGTCGGCTGTGCAGGGTGCTACCAGCACTAAGTCGGCCCAGCGCGCTAACTCAATATGCCCCATAGCTGCTTCGGCTTTAGGGTCGAGTAAATCGACATGCACAGGATTGCCAGAGAGTGCTTGTAAGGTGAGCGGGGTAATAAACTCACGGGCACCGCGGGTCATGACTACATGCACTTCAGCGTCTAAATCACGTAAACGGCGTACCAGATCGGCGCTTTTATAGGCGGCAATACCTCCGCCAATACCTAGAATAATGCGTTTTTGAAACAGCCTTTGCATGAGACTACCTGTTGTTAGAAGTTGTGTTGGAAGACGCGAAAATGGCCAATTGGTAAATCTAGTCTAAGATAACATAGCCTATCTAGGAGAGGCAGTGGCGCGATTATAAGGGTTTCAGTAGGACTAGGGGGCGCTTTAGCTTAAGCGCTGCCAGTTAGATGATAAGGAGTTCGTCTATGAGTATGCAAAGTTGGCCTCTTAGTGAGAGGCCTCGCGAGCGTTTATTGGAGTATGGCGCTGGTGTTTTATCTGATGCTGAATTGTTGGCTATTTTCTTGCGCACAGGTGTGCGCGGACGTAACGCGGTTGAGTTAGCCCGAGATTTATTAAGCGAGTTCGGTGGCTTGCGTCAATTGCTGGAAGCCGATCAAGCTAATTTCACCAGTCACCATGGTTTGGGGCCGGCCAAGTACTCGCAGTTGCAAGCAGTTCTGGAAATGGGCCGTCGTCACTTGGCTGCCAGTATTCAGCGTGAATCGGCCTTAGAAAGCCCACAAGCGGTGCGCGACTTTTTAAAAGCGAAGCTGCGCCATGAGCTGCATGAGGTCTTTGCTTGTTTGTTTCTTGATACGAAACATCGAGTTTTGGCCTTTGAGGTGTTATTTTACGGTACTATTGATGGTGCTAGTGTCTATCCGCGTCAAGTGGTTAAGCGGGCTTTGGCTAATAATGCTGCGGCTTTGATATTAACCCATAACCATCCCAGTGGTGTCGCGGAGCCCAGTCAGGCCGATAAGGTTTTAACTGAGCGTTTAAAGGAAGCTTTAGCATTGGTTGATGTGCGCGTCTTGGATCATTTTATTGTGGGTGATGGTGAGCCGTTATCGATGGTGGAAAATGGCTGGATGTAAGGCCTGGTGCCGGTGCGTAAAACTGTTTAAAAGTTTAGCTTTCCTTGATTCGCCTACAGGATTCTGGTATAAAGCACGGCTCGATTCTAAGAGAACCAGTTTCGGCACTTTAATTTTGTGTCGCTGTTGTTCCTTAGCGTGGACTGGGTAATAATATGCAGGTTATGAAACCGTCATGTTTTTAACAACCTACGAAATCCAATTACGTTTTAAAGCAGCCAACCCATGCTGGGTTGAGCATGTGGTTTAGAGGGCTGAAATATGTCAAAAGTTTGTCAAGTAACCGGTAAGGGTCCGGTTACAGGGAATAAAGTTTCCCACGCCAACAACAAAACCCGTCGCCGTTTCCTGCCAAACTTGCAGCATCACCGTTTTTGGGTTGAATCCGAAAACCGTTTTGTACGTTTACGTTTATCTGCAAAAGGTATGCGCGTGATTGATAAGCGCGGAATCGATACAGTACTGGCTGAGCTTCGTGCTCGTGGCCTAAAAGTTTAAGGAGAACACCATGCGTGATTTAATCCGTTTAGTGTCAAGTGCTGGTACCGGTCACTTTTACACTACAGATAAGAACAAGCGTACGACGCCTGATAAACTGGAAATCAAAAAGTTTGATCCAGTTGCGCGTAAGCATGTGATCTACAAGGAAGGCAAAATCAAGTAATTGATTGCACCTTCTACGTATAAAAAAACCCGCTTTATGCGGGTTTTTTTATTGTCTTAAACAGTATTGAGCAGATGTTTGCGACCCACTTTTATATGGGTGGCATGTATTGTCGTTGCTCGTTAGTATTGCGCTCAGATAGGGTTTTTGAAAAGCGCCTTGGATGTGTGCAGCGTAAAAATTATATAAAAATAACTGGAGAGCAAAATGTTATTACGCGGGTTGAGTTGGTTGGTAGCTTTTCAGCTAGTGGGGACGGCGCTGAATGTACTTTTTTTCCCAGTCTTGCCAGGCCCTATTATTGGTTTGGTACTGTTGTTTATCTACCTGCTATTCAATGGCCAAGTGAATGAGCCGTTAAACGAAGCAGCATCAAGCATATTGCGTTATTTGCCTTTGCTGTTAGTGCCGCCTGCGGTAGGTGTGATGGCGCATTTGGCCGATATCCAAGCAGACCTCTGGGCAATTATTGGTGCGCTAGTGATTTCAATGGTGCTCTCAGTGGCCTTTATTGGTTGGCTGATGCAGCTCCTCATTCGCCGTCAAGCTAAGGCGGGGGAAAAGTCATGAACCTCGATTGGCAAGCTGCCTATGACGCCGTACTGCACCACCCATTATTTTTCTTTGGTTTAACTCTGGGTGTTTATCAAGTGGCGTTAGCTGCTTACGAAAAAACGCGTTGGATGCTATTGCAGCCAGTATTAGTCTCCATGACTCTGTTGATTGTCATGCTAATGGCGATGGGTGTTGACTACTCGGAGTATAAGCAGGGCGCGCAATTGTTAACCCTAATGCTTGGCCCTGCAACTGTGGCGCTGGCAGTGCCACTGTATTTAAATATGCGACGCGTGCGTCAAGTGTTGTGGCCGACGCTCATTACCCTGTTTGCCGGTGGGCTATTTGCTACCGTTTTGGGTGTGGGCTTAGCTTGGTTATTTGGCGCAGAAACGCTGATTTTGCAAACCATTGCACCCAAGTCGGTAACCACACCGATTGCTATGTTAGTGGCCGAAGAGATTGGTGGCGCAGCTTCGTTGGCCGCAGTATTTGTGATGATTACCGGTGTCTTGGGGGCAATGTTTGGGGTTGAACTGCTGCGTTTGCTGCGCATTACCAACCCGGCTGCACAAGGTATGGCGCTGGGTATTACCGCGCATGCTGTGGGTACTGCGAGGGCGCTAGAAGAGAGTGACGAAGCCGGTGCTTTTGCCGCACTAGCAATGAGTATTATGGGTGTGCTGACTGCAGTATTAATGCCATTGGCAGTGGCGCTGATAATTTAGCTGCGTTCGCAGGTTTTGTTTAAACCGGCGCTGGTTGCCTTAAGCCTAGGGCTTGTAAGCTTGGACTTGCTCTGTTTACGGTGTTTGCTAGGCGTTACGCTAAAGTTTGGCATGTTATCATTGGCAAAATTTTTATAAGGTTGAAGTAGCTATGAAGTCACCATTGCCGCCATTTGCCCAAGCCCCAGTGTTGGTGGTTGGGGATGTTATGTTGGATCGCTATTGGTACGGCAGCACTACGCGCATTTCCCCAGAAGCACCGGTACCTGTAGTGAAGGTGACGCGGACCGAAGACCGGCCTGGCGGTGCAGCTAACGTGGCCCTCAATATTGCTGCTTTAGGTGCGCCAGTGCAGTTAATTGGCGTCACCGGCGCTGATGAGGCTGCTGATGCATTGGCAGAGCAGCTGCACTCAGTGGGGGTCAACACCCATTTTCTGCGCAGCGCCGGGCAACCAACTATTGTGAAGTTGCGTGCAATGAGCCGTCAGCAGCAACTGTTGCGGATGGATTTTGAAGAAACTTTCGCAACCGATACTGACGCGCTATTAGCTGAAGTTGAGGCGGCACTCGATGGTGTCAAAGTGATGGTCATGTCTGATTACGGCAAGGGTACTATCCGTAACCATCAAGCTTTGCTGCAGGCGGCTAAACAGCGTGGGGTTGCTGTGCTTGCTGACCCCAAGGGTACAGATTTTTCTATTTATCGTGGTGCAACTTTATTGACGCCCAATATGGCCGAGTTTGAAGCAGTTGCCGGGCCTTGTGCAGATGAAGCGCAGTTAATGCAGCGTGGCTCCGCAATGCTCAAAGATTTGCAACTGGATGCTTTATTAATTACTCGTGGTGAGCAAGGTATGACCTTGTTACGCAATGACGTTGCCGCTTTGCACTTGCCCGCTCGAGCCCGTGAAGTATTTGATGTGACGGGAGCCGGCGATACGGTGATTTCCACTTTGGCCGCTGCCTTGGCTGCCGGTGAAAACTTACCGCAGGCGATGACCTTGGCTAATTTGGCTGCTGGTATTGTGGTGGGTAAGCTGGGCACTGCCACTATCAGTGCGCCGGAGTTGCGTCGGGCTTTGCAGCGTGAAGAAGGAGCTGAACGCGGGGTGCTCAGTTTGCAGCAGTTACAAGCTGCGGTGGAAGATGCCAAGGCGCAAGGTGAGCGTGTAGTCTTTACCAATGGTTGCTTTGATATTTTGCATGCTGGGCACGTCAGTTATTTAGAACAAGCCCGTGAGCAAGGCGACCGTTTGATTGTGGCGGTCAATGGTGATGCCTCGGTGACGCGTTTAAAAGGTTCTGGTCGACCGATTAATGCCATCGATCGACGTATGGCGGTGCTTGCTGGTTTAGGTGCGGTGGATTGGGTAGTGAGCTTCAGTGAAGACACCCCAGAAAGTCTGATCACCTTGCTCAAGCCCGACATTTTAGTTAAAGGCGGCGATTACGGTGTGGATCAGGTGGTCGGTGCTGAGTTGGTTTACGCCTATGGTGGTGAAGTGCGGGTGTTGGGTTTAGTGGATAACAGCTCAACCACTGCCATTGTTGAGAAAATCCGTAGCGAATAAATTGACTCGCTGTGGCTGGGCTTGATCGATAATTCAGCCCAGCTGCATAGGGCTTATCTTTTAGCCTGTTGACGCAAAATCTCAGCCACGCAGGCCGCATTACTTTGTAGGTGTTGAGGGGTGATAGTGCCAACAATGGCGCTGGTGACAGCAGGGTGAGCAAAAATCAGGGAAAAGCTAGCCTGCACAGGGTCAATCCCATCCGCTAGGCAGATGTGCCCACTGGCTAAGGCTTTCTTAATCAGAATGCCTTTGTTGTGTTGGCCGGCATAGTCGATCACGGGCAACTCATCACGTTCATTAAAATTGTAGGTGACCATCGCGCAGTCACCTTGTTCTAACGCGAGGATACCGCCTTCTGAGGTTTTTCCAGAAAAGCCAAAACCACCAATTTTGCCTTCCTGTTTTAGTGCCGCGAGGGTGTCGTAGACCTCTTCGTGCTGCAAAATAGCCACATCATCGCCATTGGAATGCACTAAAACCAACTCAATATGATCAGTGCGTAGACGCTGCAAGCTGCGGTCTACCGAGAAGCGTGTGTGCGCTGCAGAAAAATCAAAGGCTGATTCGCCCTCGATAAACTCTTCGCCAACCTTACTGACAATTATCCAGTCATCGCGCTGGCCTTGCAGTAAATAGCCTAGGCGCTCTTCACTGATGCCGTAGGCTGGCGCGGTATCCAATAAGTTAATGCCCAGGTCGCGCGCTTGATTGAGCAGGGCTAAAGCGTGCTTATCGTCGGGAATAGTAAAACCATTGGGGTATTTAACCCCTTGATCACGGCCGAGTTTGACGGTGCCTAAACCCAGCGGTGAAACCTTAAAACCCGTTTTGCCCAGTGGACGATGAAAGTCATGCAGGGTCATTAAATGCGTTCTCCCAAATTGGTTGTGCAACACGCGGTCGCGGTAAGTCTGGATAGCTTTGCTTGCTGCTGGGTTGAATGCCATCTCGGGCTAACAGCTTGCAGATACGGTCACTAAAGTCAGGCGCCAATGCTAGTTTAGTTGGCCAGCCCACTAGTAATGAGCCTTGCTCAGTAACAAAGGCGTTATCGGGACGCACCAAGCCTGACTGCACAGGTTCCGCACGATCGACACGCAAAGTTGCCCATTGCGTGGCCTCTTGATTTACCCAAGGTAGCAATTGCGCCACCTCGGCTTGCGCCGCGGCAATTTGTTGTGGCTCGGAGCGCGCCACGCCGTCAGCTTCGGCAAGATTGCCGCCCAAATACCACACCCATTGGCCATCGGCGGCTGGATGGGTGGTGACTGTGATCCGTGGTTTGCTGCCGCCACCGAGGCAGTGTGCGTATAAAGGTAATAACGCTGGGCCTTTGGCCATAACCATATGTAAGGGCCGCAGCTGTTGTTCTGGTTTACTTAGGGCAAAGGCTTGCAGTAAGTCTTGGTTGCCGCTGCCGGCACACAACACCACACGCTGCGCATTGATGCTGTAGTTATCTGCTTGCACGCCAACCAATTGCTGATTGGCGTAGCGTGGGGTGATTTTTTGCGCCTGCAACAGGCTATCGCCAGCCAAGTCGGCTAAACGCTGCACCAGACTGGGTACGTCTAGCACCAACTCAGCCAAGCGATAGACGCGGCCTTTGAAGTCTTTATGTTGCAAAGCGGCGGGCAGCTGTTGCCCTTTGACTTGATCCACCCGACCCCGCATCGCTTTACTGGCAAAAAAGCTGGTCAGATTGCCGGCAATCGAGCCGGGCGACCATAAGTAGTGCGCATCGGACAGTAAACGCACGCCGCGTAAATCCAATTCGCCTTCGCCCTGTAAGGCTTTACGCCAGCGTTCCGGCATATCGGCAATGGCTTCGGATGAGCCGGTTAGCGCACCATGCAGCGCATATTTAGCGCCACCATGAATGATGCCTTGTGACTTCACCGATTGCCCGCCGCCCAGCGTATTGTGCTCAATCAGTAGCGTATTAAAGCCCTGCTGGCGCAATTGCGCGTTGAGCCAGAGCCCAGCAATACCGCCGCCGATGATGGCAATGTCAGTGTTTAAGGTGAGTGACATAAGCGCCTCTCGCAAAAAATAAGTGAGCAGTATAACCGAGCGCAGTATTATCGCTGCGCCTTTGCTAAACTTTGCTGCTATGAATAGAACTCTATAT
>RRZU010106747.1_pt1 | contig 20010 bp, 16 predicted proteins | sample 2165561 | NCBI WGS metagenome assembly RRZU01 (sample SAMN10456909, study PRJNA506462) | wastewater metagenome | isolation source: wastewater sludge | place: USA: Moscow, Idaho | reverse complement strand
TCATCCAGGAGATGACCGAGACCGGCGTCATGGGCCAGACCGCCCTCGTCTTCGGCCAGATGGACGAGCCGCCCGGCACCCGGCTGCGGGTGGCCCTGTCGGCGCTGACCATGGCCGAGTACTTCCGCGACGTGCAGAAGCAGGACGTGCTGCTGTTCATCGACAACATCTTCCGTTTCACCCAGGCCGGTTCGGAGGTGTCCACCCTGCTGGGCCGGATGCCCTCCGCGGTGGGCTACCAGCCGACCCTCGCCGACGAGATGGGCGTGCTGCAGGAGCGGATCACCTCCACCCGTGGTCACTCGATCACCTCGATGCAGGCCATCTACGTGCCCGCCGACGACTACACCGACCCGGCGCCGGCCACCACCTTCGCCCACCTCGACGCGACGACCGAACTCTCCCGCGAGATCGCCTCGCTCGGCATCTACCCGGCCGTCGACCCGCTGACCTCGACCAGCCGGATCCTGGACCGCCGCTACATCACCGAGGAGCACTACTCCACGGCGGTGCGGGTCAAGCAGATCCTGCAGCGCAACAAGGAACTGCAGGACATCATCGCCATCCTCGGCATCGACGAGCTCTCCGAAGAGGACAAGATCCTCGTCAACCGGGCCCGGCGCATCCAGCGGTTCCTCTCGCAGAACACTTATGCCGCAACGCAGTTCACCGGCATCGAGGGCTCGACCGTGCCGCTGGTCGACACCATCGAGGCATTCACGAAGATCTGTGACGGCGACTACGACCACGTCGCCGAGCAGGCCTTCTTCATGTGCGGTGGCCTCGACGACGTCGAGCGCCAGTGGGCGGAGATCCAGAAGAACCTCTGACCCGACAGACATTCGCCCGTCCCGCCGCATCCGGGGCGAGCGACACGATGGCCGGCCGCCGAGAGGCGGCCGGCCATCGCGCGCTCGGCGCCGGATGGTCGGTCAAGGGTGATGGCCCGATCCGGTGGCCCGGGTGACCCCGGATGGAACAATCGGGCCAGACGTGAGCGGTCGACGAGTTCCAGGGGAAGGCATCCATGGTGGGCAGGCTGCGGGTCTCGACGAGCCGGCATACCCAGGACTTCGACGCCGACGTGGTCATCGTGGGGCGCGATACGTCCTGCGACATCGTCCTGGAGCATGCCAAGGTCTCCCGGCGCCACCTCGAGCTGCGCCGAGCCTCGCATGGGTGGCTGGCGCGCGACCTCGGCTCGACGAACGGCACCCTGCACGACGGTCGGCGCGTCACCGAACTGCCCGTCGCGGTGCCGCTCACCCTGTGGGTCGGCGGGTCGCAGGGGGTTCGGCTGAATCTCGAGCCGCTCGTGACCGTCCCAGCGCCAGCGCAGCCGCCGCCACCGCAGCCGCCGCCACCGCAGCCACCGCCACCGCAGCAGCCACCGCCACCGCAGCAGCCACCGCAGCAGCCGCAGCAGCCGCCGCCTCCGATCCCGGCGCCGGACCCTCCGCCGTCGACGACCCCCGCGCCCCGCCCGCCGCAACCCCCGACCCCGCCGCTACCGCGGGTACCGGGCCCCCCGCCGCAGAGCCCGTCACCGCAGCCGGGTCAGCCGGTGCTCGCCCCGCCGGGCCGGCTGGCCCACGGGGTTTCGCTGCTGCCCGAAGGGTCCAGCCCCGGCACCGTGCTCACGGTGGGGCGCACCCAGGCCAATGACATCGTGCTGGACGACCCGCTCGTCTCCCGGCGCCATGCCACCGTGCAGGTCGAGGCGACCGGCGCCGTGCTGACCGACTTGGGCTCCTTCAACGGCACCTTCGTCAACGAGCGGCGGATCGCCGGCTCGGTGGCACTGCGCCCCGACGACGTCGTGACCTTCGGCAACCAGGCGTTCGTCTGGGACGGGCGACGGCTGCTCTCCCGGGTCACTCGCACCGACCTCACCCTGACCGCGCACGGGCTCACGACCGTCGTCGGCGGCGGCAAGAAGCTCATCGAGGACGTCTCCTTCACCCTCGAACCGTCCTCGTTCACCGCGGTCATCGGCCCGTCGGGAGCCGGCAAGTCCACCCTGCTCGGTGCGTTGACCGGGCTGCGGCCGGCGACGCACGGCTCGGTCGTCTGGCAGGGGCACGACCTCTACCGCAACTACGCCCAGCTCCGCTACCAGATCGGCCTGGTGCCCCAACAGGACATCCAGCACCCACAACTCACAGTGCGTCAGGCCCTCGGGTTCGCGGCACGCCTGCGCCTGCCACCCGACACGAGTGCGCCGGAGCGGGATCAACGAGTGCAGCAGGTTGTCGGGCAGATGCAGCTGGAGCGGCAGTTCGGCAACCGCATCGGCACCCAGCTCTCCGGCGGTCAGCGCAAGCGGGTGTCGATCGCCACCGAACTGCTCACCGCCCCGCCGCTGCTCTTCCTCGACGAGCCCACCTCGGGGCTGGACCCAGGCCTGGACCGAGACGTCATGATGCTGTTGCGTCGGCTCGCCGACGAGGGCCGGGTCGTCATGGTCGTCACCCATTCGGTGCTGGCCCTCGACTCCTGCGACAACGTGCTCGTGCTCGCTCCCGGCGGGCGAATCGCCTACTTCGGGCCGCCCGATCGGGTACTTGCCCACTTCGGTTGCCGCGACTACCCGCAGGTCTTCGACCTGCTCGACGAGCCCGACCTGTGGCAACGGATCCCGCCGCCTCCGCACAGTGGGCCGGCCGCGCCAGCGCAGCCCAATGCCCCGGTGCCGCCGCCGCCCCGCCAGTCCTGGGGCCGGCAGCTCGCCACCCTGGTCCGACGAAACCTCGCGGTCACGGTCAGCGACCGGATGTTGTTGTCCATGCTTGTGGCGATGCCGATCGTCCTGGGTCTGCTGAGCAAGGTCGTGCCCGGCAACGCGGGTCTGTCGATGCGGGCCACCCGGATGGGCAACGGCCTGCTCAACGCCAGCGAGGCGACCCAACGGTTGACCATCCTCATCATCGCCGCCGCCCTCATGGGCACCGCCGTGACGATCCGCGAACTGGTCAAGGAGCGATCGATCTTCCACCGGGAGTATGCCGTGGGGCTCTCACCGCCGGTCTACCTGCTGAGCAAGGTGTTGGTCCTCGGGGTGAGCTGCTTCATCCAGGGCATCCTTGTCACCGTCATCGCGGCCTGGGGCCTGCCCGGCCCCGACGACGGAGGCCTGCTCGGCCTGGGCACCCTCGAGGTGGGCCTGGCCATCGGTGCGCTCGCCTTCTCGATGTCACTCGTCGGCCTGGCGGTCTCGGCGGTGGCGACGAGTTCGGAGCAGACCATGCCGGCCCTGGTCGGCCTGGTCATGGTGCAGCTCGTACTCTCCGGCAGCCTCGTGGCGCTGACCGGTCGGGCCTTCCTCGAGCAGGCCGCCTGGTTCGCCCCGGCCCGTTGGGCGTATGCCGCCGCGGCCTCCTCCGTGGGCCTTAACACCACCCCGCAAGTGGTGCGTGCCGCCGACATGGACGGGCTGTTCGAGCACTCCCTGACCTCCTGGGGTTTCGGCGTGCTCATGCTCACTGTGTTGACCGCGATCGTCTGGGTGATCGCCGATATGTTGGTGCGGCGCAGTGCCCGGGCCTGAGCGCGAGCCGGAGCTGCCGGCGGGTGCGGGGGCGCCGGCGACCCCCGAGAGCGTGGCTGACTACTACGCGAGAGTGCTCGCCGCCGCCGACGACGACGACGGGCGGCTGCCGGTCGCGGTCCAGCAGATGCCCGGGTGGGACATCTTCCCCTACGAGGTGGACTCGCTACGGCTCAAGCCGCTGCAACCGCTGCTGGACGTCGAGCCGGACCGACGTGGGGAGAAGCCGAACGAGTGCTGGTGCGCCGCCGACGCGGCCCCGGGCCGCGTCTGCTGGGCCGACGAGCGCTGGCTGCTCACGGCGCTGGACAGTGGTCTGCCGGTCATGCTCGTGCTGCAGCCGCGGGCCCACCACGATCTCGGCGACCTGCCCGACGAGCTGGCCGCCGAGCTCGGTCGGCTGCTCGTGGCGATCAGCGCCGCGGTGCAGGAACTGCCGTCGGTCGAGCGTGCCCATGTCGGCCGCTACGGCGACGGCGGCGCTCACCTGCATGTCTTCTTCTTCGGTCGGCCGGCTCGGGTCGGCAGTTCCGGGGCAGCCCGCTGCTGGACTGGGAGGAGAACCTGCCCAAGCTGCCGCCGGCGGTGGCCGACGCCAACGCTTGGTTCGTCGCAGCGCGGCTGGCCGCGGCATACGGAGGCGCCGTGGTGGCGCCCGAGCCGCGCCCCGAGCCGATCCCGTGACCCCGCCCACACGCCGGGCCGGCGCCTGGGGGGCCGGGCTCGCGGACCACTAGACTCACGCCAGGACGTCGAGACGGAGGGATCCTCGTGGGTGCACTACAGGTCGAGCTCGTGGCTGCGGACCGTCGGGTGTGGCGGGGCGAGGCCAGCAGCGTGCGCTGCCGCACCGCCTCCGGCGAGCTGGGCATCCTGCCGGGGCACACCCCGCTGCTCGGCCTGCTCGTGTCCGGTGACGTCGCGATTCGGGCCGTCGAGGGCGCCGACCAGGTCGCCTCGGTCGACAACGGCTTCCTGTCGGTCGAGCACGACCGGGTGACAATCGTCGCCGACCACGTCACCGTCGGCTGACCGCCCGCGTCCGCGCAGACGCCTGAGAGCCGCCCGTGACCGATCTGCTGTTCACCGCAGAAGTCGCCGTCGCGGCCATCCTGGGGCTGCTGGTCACCTATGTGCTGACCCTGGCCGGGCGGCGCCGCGCGATCGGCCGGGGCAGCCTGCTCACCCTCTGCGCATACGCGCCCGACGGCAGCCGCTCCTGGCGGCGCGGCCTGTTGCGCTTCGGGTCCGACGGCATCGAATGGTTCCCCATGAACGGCGTCTCGTTGCGCCCCAAACAGCTCTGGGCCCGTCGTGATCTGGAGATCGGCCCAGCCACCCCGCTGCCTGACGGCGCCGGGCTGGATCTCACCGATGCGGTGAGCGTGGCCTGCCGGCACGACGGAAGGGTCTTCCACCTGGCGCTGGGGCACGCGGCATACACGGCGCTGCGTAGTTGGGTCGAAGCCGCCCCGCCCGGGACGTCCACCACCGTGCACTGAGCGTCGCGACCGCCGGCGATCAGTCGCTGTCGCTGTCGTTGTCGTTGTCGCCGTCGCTGGTGCCGGCCTTCCCTCGCCGGGCCGGCGCGGCGGCGCGCCCCCCGCCGGGCTGCCAGAGGATGTCGCCGGTGGGCAGGTTGGCGATCCGGGCCAGCACGAACAGCAGATCGGAGAGCCGGTTGAGGTAGGTCGCGGTGAGCGGGTTCACCCCACCGGTGCCCCGCTCGGCGCCGGCCTGGTCGCCGTAGCTCTCCAGCGCCGCCCAGGTGCTGCGCTCGGCGCGCCGCACCACGGTCGTCGCGACGTGCAGGTATGCCGCGCCCGCGCTGCCCCCGGGCAGGATGAAGGACCGCAGCGGTTCCAGCTCGGCCAGATAGCTGTCGCAGTCGGCCTCGAGGTCGTCGATCCACGGCTGCTGCACCCGCAGCGGCGGATAGTCGTAGCTGGCCTGCAGTGGCATACACAGGTCGGCGCCGACGTCGAACAGTTCGTTCTGCACCCGCAACAGGGTGGCGCGCACGTCCTCGCGCAGGCCGCCGGCCGCGATCGCCACCCCGAGGCAGGCGTTGGCCTCGTTGGCATCGGCATAGGCGGCCAGGCGGGGGTCGGTCTTGGCCGTGCGACTGAAGTCGCCCAGCGCCGTCGTGCCGTCGTCGCCGGTGCGGGTGTAGATGCGGGTGAGGTTGACCATGCCCCCAGCCTGGCAGATGGTGGCGCCCGAACTCCGCGCCGACCGCCATCGACCGGCCGGTCCGGCAGGTATCCACGGCCCGGCCGGGTGCTCTTGTCAGGTGCCGGCCCCTCCACCGGGACGGAGCTGCACCGACATCCCGGTGGAGGCGGGGCCGCCGAGCTCGGAACGGCCGTCACAATCGTCACTTCTGTCACAGCGTGTCGTGCGGCCGGACCCATCGCAGGGGGTTAGCGTGAACAGCCAGGCACCAACGGGGCAGAACCGGGCGACATCGGGACAACCTGACGGGCCGCTGGGGCGTCTTCACTCATGACGGCGCCCGCGCCGTCGGATCGGCGGGACCGCCGGGTGACCCCCGCGAACGCCGGAGCCGCCCTCGAATGCCATGCCGAAGTCTCAGGCCGAATGCCGGTCGAAGGCAGGCCGAAAGCCAGCCGGTCCAGCGCCCACGGAGCCAGCAGTGCGACAGACGACCACAGGGGGTCGCCGATGAACTCATCACCCAGACAGGCCACACCCTTGGACCTGCGGGTCGCAGAGGGCGGCCCGGGTCACCCGATCGTCGTCGTGGTCGCCGGACGGCTGGACGGGCGCAGCGTCGGGCAGTTGCGCGACGAACTGCACCGGCAGTTGGCCCACGGGCACGCCGAGGTGCTCGTCGATCTCGCCGAGGCGGAGATCGGCGACGCCACCGCCCTGGCCCTGCTCGTCGGCACCCACCACCGGGCCCGCCGGGGTGGGCAGCGGGTGCGCGTCGGGGCGATGAGCGAGCGGACCGCCCGGCTGCTGCGCCTGGCGCACCTGGACCGGGTGCTGGCCCACGAGGCGGCCCCCGCCTCGGTGTGACCCGGTTGATGTGACCGGCCGCCGGTGATGGGGCGGGCCGGCGCGAGATCGGCGGGCCGAGGCGGCATACCGGATTGTGGTGTCCGGATTGTGGTGTATCGACTGTGGTGGCACTCACGGCCGGCGGCCGAGACGCCCAGGTGGGCGGGCGCGTACCGTCGGATCATGGCCGAGACCTCCTCCACTTCCGCGCGCCCGCAACGCGATCGCCCGTGGGTCATCCGCACATATGCCGGTCACTCCAGCGCGGCGGCGAGCAATGCGCTCTACCGGCGCAACCTGGCCAAGGGGCAGACCGGGCTGTCGGTCGCCTTCGACCTGCCGACCCAGACCGGCTACGACCCAGACCACGTGCTGGCCCGCGGTGAGGTCGGCAAGGTGGGGGTGCCGATCTCACACATCGGTGACATGACCGCGCTCTTCGACGGCATCCCGCTCAAGGAGATGAACACGTCGATGACGATCAACGCGACGGCCATGTGGCTGCTCGCGATGTATCAGGTCGCCGCCGAGCAGCAGGCGCAGGCCGCGGGGGAGGACCCGGCCGACTGGGTGCGGGCGCTGTCCGGGACGACCCAGAACGACATCATCAAGGAATACCTGTCGCGCGGCACCTATGCCTTCCCGCCCGGGCCGTCGATGAAGCTCATCACCGACATGATCGTCTACACGGTCAACGAGATCCCGAAGTGGAATCCGACGAACATCTGCTCCTATCACCTGCAGGAGGCCGGGGCCACGCCGGTGCAGGAGATCGCCTTCGCGATGTGCACCGCGATGGCCGTGCTCGACGGGGTGCGTGACTCCGGGCAGGTGCCGCCGGAGCGGTTCGACGAGGGCGTCGCCCGGATCTCCTTCTTCGTCAACGCCGGCGTGCGGTTCGTCGAGGAGATGTGCAAGATGCGCGCCTTCGTGCAGCTCTGGGACGAGATCACCCAGCAGCGCTACGGCGTGACCGACCAGGTGGCCCGGCGGTTCCGCTACGGCGTGCAGGTCAACTCGCTCGGGTTGACCGAGGCGCAGCCGGAGAACAACGTGCAGCGGATCGTCCTGGAGATGCTCGCGGTGACCCTCTCCAAGGACGCCCGGGCCCGCGCGGTGCAGCTGCCGGCCTGGAACGAGGCACTGGGCCTGCCCCGACCCTGGGACCAGCAGTGGTCGCTGCGTATCCAGCAGGTGCTCGCCTACGAGAGCGACCTGCTGGAATACCCGGACATCTTCACCGGCTCGACGGTCGTCGAGGCCAAGGTGGCCGAGCTGGTCGCCGGGGCCCGGGCCGAGATCGACAAGATCCAGGGGATGGGCGGGGCGGTCGCCGCGGTCGACTACATGAAGTCGGCCCTGGTCGCCTCGCACGCCGAGCGGCGTCGTCGGATCGAGGCCGGCGAGGACATCATCGTCGGGCTCAACCAGTTCACCACGACCGAGCCCAACCCGCTCACCGCCGATCTGGGCACCGCGATCCACGTCGTCGACCCCGCGGTCGAGACCGCTGCGGTCGCGGCGATCAAGGCCTGGCGGGAGGCTCGCGATGCCGACCCGGCCAGCCGGGCCCGGGCCGAGGCGGCGTTGGCTCAGCTGCGCGCTGATGCTGCGGACGGGGTGAGCCTCGTGCCGGCGTCCCTCGAGTGCGCCCGGGCCAAGGTCACCACCGGTGAGTGGGCTCAGGCTCTGCGCGACCAGTTCGGCGAATACCGCGGCCCCACCGGGGTCGGCGCTTCGCTCGGGGTCGGCGGCATCGCCTCGGAGGATCTGCTCACCGTGCGCGACCAGGTCGCCCGCACCGGCGAGGAGCTCGGCGAGAAACTGCGCGTGCTGGTCGGCAAGCCTGGCCTGGACGGGCACTCCAATGGCGCCGAGCAGATCGCCGTGCGGGCGCGGGATGCCGGCTTCGAAGTGATCTATCAGGGCATCCGCCTCACGCCCGAGCAGATCGTCGCTGCCGCGGTCGCCGAGGACGTCCACCTGGTCGGCCTGTCGATCCTGTCCGGCTCGCACCTGGAGCTGGTGCCTGACGTGCTGCGCGGGCTGCGCGAGGCCGGTGCCGGTGACGTGCCGGTGGTCGTCGGCGGGATCATCCCCGAGGGCGATGCCGTGCTGCTCAAGCAGCAGGGCGTGGCGGCGGTCTTCACGCCCAAGGACTTCGGGCTCAACGACATCATGGGTCAGTTCGTCGAGATCATCCGGGCCGGTCGCGGGCTGCCGAGCCTGCAGCCCACCACTGTCGGCTGAGGTCGTCGCGGGCTGGCGTTCCGGTGGGACGGTGATGCAGAAGGTGTGCCCCGGCGCACCTTCTGCATCAGCGTCTGCGAGGCACGGGGCCGATTGGGGGGAGGACGGCGCGCAGCCGACACGCGCCGGGCCGGTCGTTGGCCAGTGCCGGCCCGCGGGCTAGGGTCGTGCTCCCATGTCGCCGACCGAACCCATGCCGCTGGCGCCGCCCGTGCCGGGGCTGGCGCACACCGTCGGCGAGGGGCGCTTCGAGCACCTGTCACCGGCCTACCCGCAGCGGGCGGCCTGGGGCACCGCGGCCGCGCTGCGGGCCTGGCAGGTCGAGGCATTGGAGCGCTATCTGGCCGCCGCGCCGACCGATTTCCTTGCTGTCGCGACACCCGGGGCGGGCAAGACCACCTTCGCATTGCGGGTCGCGGCCGAGCTGCGCGGCGCCGGTGTGGTGCGCCGGATCGTCGTCGTCGCGCCCACCGAACACCTCAAGGTGCAGTGGGCCGACGCCGCCGCCCGGGTCGGCATCCGGCTGGACCCCGGGGTGGGTGGGCACCGGCGGGGGCGTAGCCGCGAGTACGACGGCCTCGTCGTCACGTATGCCGGGGTGGCCACCCGGCCCTGGCACTACCACGCCCTCACCGCCCGCCAGCCGACCCTCGTCGTCTTCGACGAGGTGCATCACGCCGGCGACTCCCGGTCCTGGGGTAATGCGCTGCGCGAGGCCTTCGAGCCCGCCGCGCGGCGGTTGGCGCTGACCGGCACCCCCTTCCGAAGCGACCAGCACCCGATCCCGTTCGTGCGCTACGAGCCGGGGGAGGGCGGGCAGCTGGTCAGCCACGCGGACTACACCTACGGGTATGCCGAGGGTTTGCGCGACGGGGTGGTGCGCCCGGTCGTCTTCATGAACTACGGCGGGCCGATGCGTTGGCGCACCAGCAGCGGTGACGTGCTCGATGCCGAGCTCGGCGAACCGTTGACCAAGGAGCTCACCGCGCACGCCTGGCGGACAGCGCTGGATCCGAAAGGTGACTGGATCGGCGCCGTGCTGCGCGCCGCCGACACCCGGCTGAGCGAGGTGCGTCGGCACGTGCCGGATGCCGGGGGTCTGGTCATCGCCACCGATCAGCTCACCGCCCGGGCCTATGCCCGGGTGCTCACCTCGATCACCGGCACCGCGCCCACCGTCGTGCTGTCCGACGATGCCGGCTCTTCTCGCCGGATCGACGATTTTCGGGAGGGCGAGGCTCGGTGGCTCGTCGCGGTGCGGATGGTCTCCGAGGGCGTCGACGTGCCCCGGCTGGCCGTCGGGGTCTATGCGACGGCCACCTCGACCCCGCTCTTCTTCGCCCAGGCGGTCGGCCGTTTCGTGCGCACCCGCCGCCGCGGTGAGCTGGCGACGATCTTCCTGCCGACCGTGCCGACGATCCTCGCGCATGCGGCCACCCTGGAGCGCCAGCGCGACCATTTGCTCGGGCCCCGTGGCCGCTCGGGCGCCGACGAGGCCGGGCTCTGGGACGAGTCGGACCGGCTGTTGGCGGCGGCGAACCGGGCCGAGCGGGCCGCCGCGCAGCTGGAGGGGTCGTTCGAGGCGTTGGAGTCGGCGGCGACCTTCGACCACGTGCTCTTCGACAGCCAGGCCTTCGGGATGCACGCGCTGCCCAGCTCCAGCGACGAGGCCGACTATCTCGGCCTGCCCGGCCTGCTCGACGCCGACCAGGTCGCCGGGCTGTTGCGCGAGCGGCAGCGCCGGCAGTTGGCCCGCCGGGCCCGGGCCGAGCGCCGCGAGCGGGTGCCCGAGCCGGTGTCGCTGCACCGCGCCCTCGCCACCCGGCGCAAGGAGCTCAACACCCTGGTGGCCCAGGTGGCGCGGGTGCGCGGCATACCGCACAGCCACGTGCACGCCCAGCTGCGTCGGGAGGCCGGCGGGCCGCCGCTGGCCCAGGCCACGTCCGATCAGGTCGCTGCCCGGGTCGCCCTGGCCCGCACCTGGCTGCGCGGTTAGTCGGTCGGCGGGTTCGGGGCGGGCGCCACCGCAGCGGCATGCCGCGTGGCGCGCAGGCTGGTGACGGTCACCGTGGCGAGCACGGCGACGATCACCCCGAGCGAGGCCAAGGTCGGCACGGTCGGCACCCCGGCCCAGATCTCGTGGGCCCAATGCAGCACGAGCTTCACGCCGATGAAGGCCAGGATGATCGCCAGGCCGTAGCCGAGGTGGGCCAGGCGCGACAGAGCGCTTTCGAGGACGAAGAAGAGCGCCCGCAGGCCGAGGAGGGCGAATGCATTCGTCACGAAGACGAGATAGGGGTCACCGGTGATCCCGTAGACAGCGGGCACCGAGTCGACGGCGAAGACGATGTCGGTGGCGAGGATCGCGACGACGACGAGGGCCAGCGGGGTGAGTGCGGCCCGACCGTCCGGCAGGCGCACCCGCAGCCGGGTGCCGGCGTAGTCGTCGGTCACCGGCCAGAACCGCCGCAACACCCGCACCGTGGCCATCGAGCCGATGTCCACGGCCTGGTCGCTGTGCGACATCGCGTCGCGCAGCACCTTGACCGCGGTGACCAGGAGGATCACCCCGAAGACCAGGAAGGTGATCGAGAAACTGGAGATCAACTGGGCCCCGAGGGCGATGAAGATGCCGCGGAGCACGAGGGCTCCGGCCACGCCGATGAGCAGCACCCGTTGGCGCAGCTCACGAGGCACCGCGAAGGCGGTGAGCAGCAGCAGAAAGACGAAGAGGTTGTCGACCGAGAGCGTCTTCTCGACGAGATAGCCGGTGTAGTAGTCCAGCCCGGTCGACGCGCCGTGCGCCGCCCAGACCCAGGCGCCGAAGGCCAGCGGGATCGCGACGTAGAACACCGACCACCCGATGGCCTCCCGCATGCTCGGGTCGTGCGGCTTGCGGGTGATGACGAAGTCGAAGGCGAAGAGGGCCACGACGGCGGCGATGGTCAGCCACCACAGGGTCGGCGTGCCGATCGTCTCCGCCGGCGACATCGACGCCGGCAGGGCGTCGGGGGACAGCGAGAGGGACAGGGGGGCGGACAGCGGCATACGGGCTCCTCGGTGCGAACGGGCGGGGCACCGAGGTCTCCTTCACCGGCTCCTGGGCCGGCCCCCGCCCGGGAGCCGTGGCTCGTGATGACCGGGTCGAGGTGCTGAAGTACTCCCCTCAGGATCGTCAGGCTAGCGGCTCACCGGCCGGCATCGCAAATTTTGGGTATGCCGCCGTGCGCTAATTCGCGCGATGGACCTGCGTCTGGGACCGCGCTGGGAGGCGAGCCCGGGCGGCATACTCGCGGGGTGAGCGATCTGCAGTGCCCGGCGCGGCTGTTCTTCGCCCGGCACGCCGGGGCGACCTACGACGAGCCGGGCGTGCTCAGCGACGAGGGAGGGTGGTTGACCGAGGCCGGCCTGCGCCAGGCCCGGGAGCTCGGGGCCCGGCTGCGGGGCGAGCGGATCGCCGCCGTCTACACGAGCCCGATGCGACGCGCCGTGCAGACCGCGGCCGAGGCGGCGGCCGCCCTCGGGCTGCCCGGGAGCGTGACGGTCGCCGGGCTCGAGGAGTTCTCGGTCGGCTCGCAGACCGAGCAGGCAGTGCTCGACCGGGTGCGGGTGGCGGTGTCCGACCTCGCCGACCGCCACCGCGGCGAGGCCGTGCTCGTCGTCAGCCACGGTGGGGTGCTCACCCTGGCCCTCAGTCGCCTAACCGTCAACGGCAGGCCGGGCCTCGCATTGGGCCGACCGCTGGCCCACTGCGCCACGGTGCGCGTCGAGGTCGATGCCGACGGCTGGCGGCTGCTCGACCCGTGGCCGGGGCGGGCGGGCTAGAGGGGATTTCGGGCCGCCAGGATGTCCACGGACTCCGGCCAATAGGCACGAGAGCACGCCAGCCACCCCCACCCGCGAGAGGCTGAGACTCTGCACTCAATACGCGTGCAGAGTCTCAGCCTTTCGCCCCACCCCTCGAAGGGATCCGCTCGCCAGGACGTTGACAGGCCCAGGCCCCGCACGGGCTCAGAACAGGCGCGACTCGGCGTCGTCGACGCCGCGCAACGCGTCGTAATCGAGCACGACGCAGCGGATGCCGCGGTCCTGGGCCAGCACCCGGGCCTGGGGTTTGATCTCCTGGGCGGCGAAGACGCCCTGCACCGGAGCCAGCAGCGGATCGCGGTTGAGCAGCTCGAGGTAGCGGGTCAGCTGCTCGACCCCGTCGATCTCGCCGCGCCGTTTGATCTCGATGGCCACGTGCACCCGGTCGGCGTCGCGGGCCAGGATGTCCACCGGTCCGATCGCGGTCGGGTGCTCGCGACGCACCAGGGTCCAGCCCTCGCCGAGGGTGTGGATGTGTTCGGCGAGCAGCGCCTGCAGGTGGCTCTCGACGCCCTCCTTGACCAGTCCCGGGTCCACGCCCAGCTCGTGGGAGCTGTCGTGCAGCACCTCGTGGATGCGCACCCGCAGGGCGTCTCCGGACTTGGTATGCCGCACCACCCACACCGCCCACACGCCGTCGGCCGCTTCGACCGGGTCGGGGGTCTCCTCGGTGAGCAGGCAGGGCGGGGACATCCAGTTGAGTGGTTTGTAGGAGCCCCCGTCGCTGTGCACGAGCACCGAGCCGTCGGCCTTGACCAACAGCAAGCGCGTGGCGAGGGGGAGGTGGGCCTGCAGTCTGCCCTCGTACTCGACGCGGCAACGGGCGATGACCAGGCGCATCCGACCAGGGTAGTCGGGCCGGGTCGTCGGGTCGGGTCGTCGGGTCGGGTCGTCGGGTCGGGTCGTCGGATCGGGTCTCGGTGGCGCGGAAAACAGGGCCGAATGTCCCGCTGCGCACCCGGGTGAGGCGGGACACTTCGGTTAGCATGAACGGCTGGTGAACCCATCGACAATGAGGTCGAAACGGAGGGTTGCGGACGCATGGATCCCCTGGTGGTGGCTGCGATCCTGGCCGTCGTGGTTGTGCTCATCTTCGACTTCACCAACGGCTTCACCGACGCGGCGAACATCATCGCGACGGTGATCGCCTCGCGGGCGATGACCCCGATCCAGGCCGTCGTCGTCGTCGCGGTCTTCGAGTTCCTCGGACCCGTGCTGGGCGGCACCGCCGTCGCCAACACCATCGGTCACTTCATCGATGTCAGCCCGCTCCCGCCGACGCACGCCGTCGTCGTCGTGCTCGCCGGGGTGCTCGGGGGCATCGCCTGGAATCTCATCACTTGGTGGATCGGCATCCCGTCGTCCTCCTCGCACGCCCTCATCGGTGGCCTCATCGGCGCCGTGGTCATCGCGGCCGGGGTCGACTCGGTGCACTGGGGTTTCGCGGACCTGGCGAACGGCCGCGTCGACGGGGTGGCCAAGGTGCTGATCGGGCTGATCATCTCGCCGATCGTCGGCTTCGGCGTGGGCTTCGGCATCCAACGGTTGATGATGCGACTGCTCGCCGGTGCGCGCCCGCGGCTGAACACCCACCTGCGTCGCGCCCAGTTCATCACCTCCGCCGGGTTGGCCTTCTCGCACGGGGCCAACGACGCCCAGAAAAGCATGGGGATCATCACCCTCGTGCTGGTCATCTCCGGGCAGCTGTCCAGCTTCGTCGTGCCGACCTGGGTGATCCTGGCCTGTGCCGCGACGATCACCGTGGGCATCCTGCTGGGCGGGTGGCGGATCGTGCGCACCGTCGGCTTCGGCATCTACAAGGTGCGTCCGTTGCACGCCTTCGACACCCAACTCACCGCCTCGACGGTCATCCTCACTGCCTCGGTCTTCGGCGCCCCGGTGTCCACGACCCACGTGGTGAGCTCGTCGATCATGGGCATCGGCACCGCCGAACAACCCCGGGCGGTCCGGTGGGCCAAGGCCCAGGAGATCGTCTCCACCTGGATCGTCACCATCCCGGCCTCGGCACTCGTCGGGGCTATTGGTTTCCTCGCGGGCGACCTCGTCGTCAACTGAAGACACGTCACAAGGAGCAGTTGTCATGAGCGGTGGGCGCACCAACGTCCTGACCAAGGTCGTCGGCCGGATCTTCCCGAAGCAGGCGGACTTCTACGCCCTGCTCGCCGAGCAGTCCGCCCTGGCGGTCGAGTCCACGCGGGCGCTCGCGGCATACATGAGTTCCGGGAGCGAGGTCGACGGCCAGCGGGTCGTCGACCTCGAGAAGCAGGCCGACCGGGTCAAGGAGGCCAACCTCGACGCGTTGAGCCAGGCCTTCTCCACCCCGATGGACCGCGAGGACCTCTACCGAGCCATCACGAGCCTGGACCACGTGCTCAACTACGCCAAGACCACGGTCCGCGAGCTGCAGTTGCTCGGGCTGCCCCCGGATGAGGTGACCCTGGAGATGGCCCGCCTGCTGCAGTCCGGCGCCGAGTCGCTGGACAGCGGCTACCGCTCGCTGGTCAGCGCGCCGGCCGGCGCCGAGGTGCACGCCCAGGCCGCCCGCAAGGCCGAGCGCAACATCGAGAAGGTCTACCGCCGTGCCCTTGCCGAGTTGTTCGACGTCGAGCAGCAGGCGGCCGCGCTGGAGGCGACCACGACCGTCGGGCACTCCGGCGGTGAGGCGTTGCGCCAGGTCATGGAGGTCTTCAAGAAGCGCGAGGTCTACCGGCACATGTCCAACGCCGGCGACCGGGTCGCCCGCGCCGGCGCCGCGCTGCACGACATCGTCGTCAAGTTGGTGTGAGACCCGGCCGGCGGGTGTGACCACCGTCGCTCTCGGCCTGCGTAGAGGGTCTGTACGCCCCTCTGCGAGACTGCGGGAATGGCACGCGAATTCAAGACAGTAGGGGTCATCGGGCTGGGCGTCATGGGCGCCGGCATCGCCGAGATCTTCGCCCGCGCCGGCATCGATGTCGTGGCGGTCGAGCTCGACGACACGGCGCTGGAGCGGGGCAAGGGCGTCCTCGCCAACTCCATCGAGCGGGCCGTGGCCCGCGGCAAGATGACGGCCGAGCTCGCCGAGAGTCTCAAGGGCCGGATCTCCTACACCACCGACCTGCAGGACCTGGCCGACTGCCAGCTCGTCGTCGAGGCCATCGCCGAGAAGCTGGCGCTGAAGAAGCAGCTCTTCGCGGCGGTCGACGCCATCGTCGCCGATGACGCGATCCTCGCGACGAACACCTCGTCGCTGTCGGTCACCGAGCTCGCGGTCGGCACGAAACACTCCAAGCGCTTCGTCGGCATGCACTTCTTCAACCCCGCGACCGTCATGCAGTACGTCGAGGTCATCCGCACCGTCATCACCGACGACGACGTCTTCCAGGACGTCAAGGAACTCGCCGAGCGCCTCGACAAGAAGCCCGTCGTCGTCGGCGACAAGGCCGGCTTCATCGCCAACGCGCTGCTGTTCGGCTACCTCAACCACGCCGTGTCGATGTACGAGCACAAGTACGCCACCCGTGAAGACCTCGACGCCGCCATGAAGTTCGGCTGCGGTCTGCCCATGGGCCCGCTGGCGATCATGGACCTCATCGGCCTGGACACGGCATACGAGGTCCTCGACACGATGTACCACCAGGACCGCGACCCGCTGCACGCACCGACCCCGATCATCAAGCAGATGGTCAGCGCCGGGCTCAAGGGTCGCAAGACGGGGCGCGGCTTCTACACGTATGCCGGGATCGGCAGCTCCGAGGTCGTGCCGGACGGGCTCACCCCGGTCGACGACTACGCCGAGGACCCGGGCCTGGCCAAGATCGCGAAGATCGGCGTCGTCGGCTCGGGCACCATGGCCACCGGCATCATGGAGGTCTTCGCCAAGGCCGGCTACGACGTCATCTATGTCGCCCGTGGTCAGGACAAGGTCGACGGCGTGCTCGCCTCGATCAAGAAGGGCCAGGCCCGGATGATCGAGCGTGGCCGGCTCACCCAGGAGGCCGCCGACGCGGTGACCGCTCGGCTCACCGGCACCACCTCTCGCGAGGACCTCAAGGACGTCGACGTCGTCGTCGAGGCCATCGCCGAGGACCTGCAGATCAAGCAGGAGCTCTTCCGCGACCTCGACCGCATCTGCAAGCCGGGCGCCATCCTCGCCACGACCACCTCGTCGTTGCCGATCATCCAGTGCGCCAACGTGACAGCCCGCCCCGGCGACGTCATCGGCATGCACTTCTTCAACCCGGCTCAGGTCATGAAGCTCGTCGAGGTCGTCTCGACCGTCGCGACCGACCCGAAGATCAACCACACGACGGTGGCCCTGGCCCGCAAGGTCGGCAAGGTGCCGGTGCAGTGCAACGACCGCTCCGGCTTCATCGTCAACGCGCTGCTGTTCCCCTACCTCAACGACGCGATCAAGATGCTGGAGGCGCACTACGCCACCGCCGACGAGATCGACATCGCGATGAAGACCGGCTGTGGCTACCCGATGGGCCCGTTCGAGCTGCTCGACGTCGTCGGGCTGGACGTCTCCCTGGCGATCCAGCGGGAGCTCTACATGGAGCTGCGCGAGCCCGGTTTCGCCCCCGCCCCGCTGCTGGAGCACATGGTCACCGCCGGCTATCTCGGCCGCAAGACCAAGCGCGGCTTCCGCACCTACTGACGCGGCCGCCTGAGCTCCCGCATCCGCGGGGGAGCAGGTCCGTAGGCCTACCTCAGGGGAGGCGCGCCACGCCGACACCGGCGTCGACACGTGGCGCGCCTCCCCTGAGTCATGCCCGAGCCCGGGCGGCGGCCGGTTGGGGAGCTTTCTGCGTAGCGGGCTCAACAAAAGGCTCCCCAAAGCGTCGATTGAAGCCGTCGGTCTCCCCGCTGAGCCCCCTCAGGCTTTCGTCAGGGCCTGCAACAGTGCGGTCATCTCGGCCAACGGGTCGTTGTCGGTGCGCCGCAGGTCGCTGACCTGCCCATCGCCGAGCTCGACCACCCGCCACGCGCCGTCAGTGCGACCCGCGAGGTCGACGGTGACGAAGCGCAAACGCAGCTGCCGCACGGCCGCCCCGACCGCAGTCAGGGTGTCCTCGAGGGCTGACCCGGTCGGTGTCGCCGGCGCGCGGACCTCGCCCGGCTGTTCGTGCTGCGGCGCGTCCGGATGCGGTCCGACCTGCACACACGCCCCGTCGACCCACCAGGTGCGCAGCTCAACCCCGAGGAACGGCTCGTACTTGCGCAGCACGAAGCCGCCGGTGAAGTCCTCGTCGCGCACCTCGCGCAGCCGGCTCGCCACCGCCCAGGCCGCGTCGGCGCTCGCCCCGTCGGGCACGTATGCCGCGCCCGCCCAGTCGGGCACGTATGCCGCGCCCGCCCAGTCGTGTTTGGCCGACTTGCTGTGGTCGCGCAGCACGAGGGCTCCGGCGCCGATGCGCTCCCGGGCCGCCTCGAAGCCGCCGCGCGAGTCGTCGAGGGTCCACTGCGCCGATGGGGTGAGGTGGGCGAACGCGGCATACCAGCCGGGCAGTTCGTGGGCGCGCCGGTAGTCGGCGGCCGCGGTCCGCAACACGGCATGCCGCGTGGCCAGCGCGCGCTCCCACGCGGCATACCGGGCAGCCGGGATCATCCAGCCGCGGTAGACCGCGTCGGGTGCCTCGGGCACGCCGGCGTGGCCACCGTCGCCGCGGCAGATCGCGTCGTGATCGACGAGGGCCACCGGGATACCCAGCTCGGTGGCGGCGGCGCGTTCGCGGGCGAAGTGGGCGTCGACGATGCGGTGGCGCAGCGGGTCGTGGGGCAGCAGCAGGAGCATGCCGGCCAGCCTCGCGGGCCCGTTGCGGCAGGTCCACCGGTTATCACCGTTCAGCGGTCAACCCCGACCTGCGGTAGCGCCGTCCGGCGGCCAGTCCGGCTGAGCTGCGCGGGAGACTGGGCGGGTGAGCCTGCGACTGGGTGCCATCGCCGACGATTTCACCGGCGCGACCGACCTCGCCAACACCGTGGCCCGGGCGGGGATGCCCGTTGTGCTGTGCCTCGGGCTGCCCAGCGGCCCACCACCGCCCGACGTGCCGGGCCAGCCACGGGCCGTCGTCGTCGCGCTCAAGACGCGCACGATCCCCGCGGCGGCGGCCGTCGAGCAGTCGCTGCGCGCGCTGGACTGGCTGCGGGCGGCCGGGGCGCAGCAGGTCCTCTTCAAGTACTGCTCGACCTTCGACTCCACGCCGGCCGGCAATATCGGGCCGGTGGCCGAGACGCTCCTGGCGGCGCTGGACAGCGACTTCACGGTCGCCTGCCCGGCCTTCCCGGGCACCGGGCGCACGGTCTATCGGGGGCACCTGTTCGTCGGCGACGTGTTGCTCAGCGAGAGCGGGATGCGCAGCCACCCCCTCACGCCGATGACCGACGCCAACCTCGTGCGGGTGTTGCAGGCCCAGTGCCGCGGCCCGGTCGGGCTCGTCGCGCAGCCCACGGTGACAGCGGGGGAGGCCGCGATAAGGGCGCGTTTCGAGCAGCTGCGGGAGCAGGGTGTGCGGATCGCCATCATCGATGCCCTCAGCGACGACGACCTGCGCCGCGTCGCCGCGGCGTGCGCCGGGCTGCCGCTGGTGACCGGCGCATCGGGGATCGCCCTCGGGCTGCCCGCGAATTGGGGGGTCGAGCCGTCGACGGCGCCGCAGGGTCGGCCGCCGGGTGGCAGTCCCGCGGCGATCGTCAGCGGCTCGGTCTCCGAGGCCACCCGCGGGCAGGTCGCCGATGCGCTGGCTCGGGGACTGCCGGCGTATGCCGTGGATCCGCTCCGTGCGGCGGCCGGCGCGGATGTCGTCGGCGAGGCACTGGCCTACCTGCGCCCGCACCTTGACGCCCAGCGCCAGGCCCAGCACGAGGCCCAGAGCGAGGCCAAGAGGGACGGTGGAACAGGTTCGCTGCCAAGCGCGTCACCGGTACTCGTGCACGCAAGCGCCGACCCGCAGCAGGTGCTGCGGGTGCAGGAGCGATTGGGCGCCGCGCAGGCGGCGGCGGTCGCGGAGAGCGCGCTCGCGGCTGTTGCGGCGCAGTTGGTGCACGTGGGCGTGCGCCGGCTCGTCGTGGCCGGCGGCGAGACCGCCGGGGCGGTCGCGCAGGCGCTCGGGGTGACGCAGTTGTCGGTCGGCGCCCAGATCGACCCCGGAGTGCCGTGGTGCGCGACGACGTTGGCGACGGGTGAGGCGCTGCATCTGGCGCTCAAGTCGGGCAACTTCGGATCGGTCGACTTCTTCACGAAGGCCTTCACGGGGTGACGCCCGGGCCGGGAGCCCCCGCGGCCGGCGAGCAGGGGCCGGCAAGCAGGGGCCGGCAAG
>RRZU013413797.1_pt1 | contig 20012 bp, 20 predicted proteins | sample 2165561 | NCBI WGS metagenome assembly RRZU01 (sample SAMN10456909, study PRJNA506462) | wastewater metagenome | isolation source: wastewater sludge | place: USA: Moscow, Idaho | reverse complement strand
CCCGGAGGAACCCCCTCGCGGGCGCTTTCGTTTTCAGCCCCCACATCCCGAGCCCCGCCCCATGGACCTCGTCTTCGCGCCGAGCCAGATCGAAACTTGGCCGATTGCCCGGCTGCGCCCCTATGCCCGCAATGCCAAGATGCACGGGCAGGACCAGGTGGCGAAGATCGCCGCCAGCATGGCCAGGTTCGGGTGGACCATGCCCTGCATGGTCGCCGACGACGGCGAACTGATCGCGGGCCATGGCCGGGTGCTGGCAGCCACCATGCTGGGGCTGACCGAGGTGCCGGTGATCCGGCTCAGCCATCTCGACGAGGCCGAACGCCGGGCATACCGGATCGCCGACAACAAGCTGACGGAACTGGGCGAGTGGAACGAGGCCATACTGCGCGACGAGATCGCGGTGCTTCTGGCAGATGATTTCGACGCGACGCTGCTTGGCTTCAGCGACGATGATCTCGACGCGCTGCTGCGAGATCCCGAGGCGCTGGGCGTCGAGGGCCCTGTCGAGGGCGAGGACGATGTTCCGGACCTGCCGGTCGCGCCGGTGTCGGTTCCGGGCGATCTGTGGCAGCTGGGTGCGCATCGGCTGATCTGCGGCGACAGCACCGCGGCCGATGTTGTCGGGCAGCTGCTGGGCGATATCCGCCCGCTCCTGATGGTGACCGACCCGCCCTATGGAGTGCAATACGATCCGTCCTGGCGCAACCAGGCGGGCGCGGCCAGGACAAAGCGCACTGGCAAGGTGCTGAACGATGACCGGGCCGACTGGCGCGAGGCATGGGCGCTGTTCCCCGGCGACGTCGCCTATGTCTGGCATGGCGCGCTGCATGCCTCGACCGTGGCCGAGAGCCTGGTGGCTGCGGGTTTCGCTATCCGGTCGCAGATCATCTGGGCCAAGGACCGGCTGGTGCTGAGCCGCGGCGATTACCACTGGCAGCATGAACCCTGCTGGTATGCGGTGCGCGCCAAGGGCAAGGGCCACTGGGCTGGGGACCGCAAGCAGACCACGCTGTGGCAGATCGCCAACCGGGATCAGGATGCCGACACGGTCCACGGCACCCAAAAGCCGGTCGAATGCATGCGCCGCCCGATCCTGAACAATTCCAGTCCCGGACAGGCGGTCTACGAGCCCTTCATGGGATCGGGCACCACGCTGATCGCGGCCGAGACCACCGGCCGGGTCTGCTTCGGCGTCGAGTTGAACCCGGCCTATGTCGATGTGGCCGTTGAGCGCTGGCAGTCCTTCACCGGCCAGGAGGCGCTGCTGGCGGAAACCGGTGAGACCTTCGCCTCCATCAGGGCCAAGCGGCACGCGGCATGAACGCGCCCCTCCTGCCCGGCCGGATCGAACATTGGCCGCTGGCGCGACCGCGCCCCTACGCCCGCAATGCAAAGACCCATGATCGCCGCGGAACGCACCGGGCGGCGCTGCTGCGCGGTGGAACTGGACCCGGCCTATTGCGATGTTGCGGTGCGGCGGTGGGAGATGGCGACGGGGCGGACTGCCAGCCGCGATTGACCAGTTGGCTCGAACTTGCGAATGTTTGCCGAGAAGGAGAATGGGAACTCGGCCTACCGCCTTCGGTACTTGAATGGTCGAATTTCCCCGGAGCAGTTGATGCGTAGCCCTTCACCTTCTTCGTCCCGCAACGGTAAGGCTGACCAGCTTATCGACATCTTTGAGCGCGAGATGGAGGTCGAATACCGGGGCGAGCGTTATCGTGTCCGTGACAATGGTTCCGCGCATCGCCTGCCCCAGAAACGGCAGAAGACCAGACCACTTGATGACCAATGGACGTTTGGGCGGCAGGGGTTGTCGACCGGCTACATGTATCTGAGTGGCGTGCCCGTCCATCGGATTGTCTGCGTGGCATTTCACGGCGAGCCACCCACTGATCGACATGTCGTTGATCACATCGACACAAACAGGGCGAACAACCGACCGGAAAACCTGCGGTGGGTCACCCGCCTGGAGAACGTTCTACTCAACGAAATCTCGGCACGGCGCATTGAACTGGTCTACGGCTCGATTGAAGCCTTCTTCGCCGACCCAAGCCAGGTTCAGACCGACAAGGCGTTTCCCGACATATCCTGGATGCGCACCTTGTCGAAGGACGAGGCAGCAGCCGCAAAAGCACATTTGCAGGAATGGGCGAAGAGTGGCGCTGTCCCAAGCGGCGGCGCGCTGGGCGAGTGGCTGTATGGGACAAGAGATCGGGCGAGCTATGAACCGCCACCGGCGGAATATGAATCACTGACGCCGTCCGTCGTGCAGGTCAAATGGAAGGTGCCGACGGAGTTCCCGCTCTGCCCGGAAGCTGTGACCGAAGACGCGCTCCAACGCTACGCGGAAAACCTGAAGTTCGGTCGTGTTTTCGCGCGAAACCATCTCTACCAGAGCTTGGTCGTCCAACATGGCATGACCGAGGACAGTCTCGTGGTCATTACACACGATCCAAGCGACAATGCGATCAAGGACTGGGCGGTCGCGCATGTCGGTGTCCGCGGCGAATTCTTCTACCACCGCAGCGAGCACCAGTATTTTACACTTCAGGGGGCCCTCAAAGCCTTCTGTGAACTGACGGGTGAGAGTTACGACGACTGCATGGACGACTACTGCTGAACGACCTGCTACTTCAGGGGAGCCGGTAAACCGTCCCCCTGCCCTCGACCTTCTCGGCAGCGACGGGCAGGCCCAACTTCTTCTTCAAAGCGCCAGAGATCGAGCCCCGGACAGTATGAGCCTGCCACGAAGTGGCCTCGACCATCTCAGCCACCGTCGCCCCCTCGGGACGCTGCAGCATCGCGATGATCCGCGCCTGCTTGGTGCCCGCGCGGATGGCGACGGGTTTCAGGGTGGCGGTGCCGTCGGGCGTCCGCTCCGCCTGCGGACTCGGCTTCGCCTTCCGCGCGCTAGCGACGGCGCTGGCCACCAGCGGCTCGATGCCGATGGCGTCCAGCCCTGCCTCGGTGGCAATCAGCGTCGTGCCGTGACCATCCCCAGTCTCGCGCCACAGAGGTTCACGGCGAGTCAGATTTGCTTCCACTTCCTCGAGCCAACCACGGACGATCATCTTTCTGACGACCATCTTCGCGGCGGCGCCGGCCAGCCCCTCGGGCAACGGCACGGCGAGGTTACCTGGCCGCGTGGCGGCGCGGGAAAGGATCAGGGATTGGGTGTCAGACGGGGTGATCATGGGGGTCCCTCCGGGGCCGAGTTGCATCGTTTCCTTGCGATCAGACTCGCTCTGTCGCGCCCTCCAATCAACTCAATACCAAGCGATATCATCGCCTTGATCGGAACATCCGCGCCATGAAGGGCATGAGCGAACGCGAGTACGCGGCCCATTCCGGCCTCTCCCGCGGCGGGGTGCAGAAGGCGCGCAAGAACGGCCGGCTGGTCGTTTACGACGACGGTTCGATCAATGCCTCGGCCTCGGATCTGCGACGGGCGGAGATGACCGACCCGGACCAGCAGCGCCGGTCTCTTGGCGGTGACACCCTCGCCAGCGGTCCGGGCGAGACCACGTCCTATATCAAGGCGCGCACCGCGCTGACGGTCTATGCGGCGCATGGGCCGGACTCTAATCGCAGATGGAGGAAAAATCCCGAGGCAGGTCAGCAAGATTCAGCGTGAGGATCTTGCCCGCGATCAGCAAGACAGCCGCGAGATTGAACGAAAGGAAAGGGTGTATTGAGAAGGTTTCCACGAAATCCAGCAGCCAAAGCGTAATCAACACAAGTTGATTACGCTTTGGCTCGTATCTTTCCGTGGGTCAAGGCCGTCCGGCAATCACATAGCCTGAAAAGGTTGTGGCAGGGTCACTCAAACAAAAAACTGGCCACCATTGGCAGTGATGGTCGAGCCAGTGATGAAGCCCGCCTCATCCGAGGCAAGGAAAGTGACACAGCGGGCAATCTCTTCAGGCTCCCCAAGACGACCCACCGGGATTTGCGGCAGAATGCGGTCTGTCAGCACCTTTTCGTCCATGGCGCGGACCATCTCGGTGCCAATATAGCCGGGGCAGATCGCATTGACCGTAATGCCCGCCCGAGCGCCTTCCTGCGCGAGAGCTTTGGTCAAGCCCAGATCACCGGCCTTGGCTGCGGAATAGTTGACCTGGCCGGCCTGACCTTTTTGACCATTGATGGAGGAAATGGTGATGATACGGCCGAATTTGCGTTCTCGCATACCCGGCCAGAGCGGATGGGTCATGTTGAATACGCCCGAAAGATTGGTGTCGATCACCTCGCGCCACTGTTCGGGCGTCATCTTATGGAACATAGCGTCACGGGTGATGCCTGCGTTATTCACCAATATCTCAACTGGGCCATATTGGGCTTCCACACGTTTTACGCCTTCGGCGCAGGCGTTGTAGTCTGCCACCGACCATTTGACTGCGGGGATGCCACTCGCGATGGTAAAGGCCTCGGCTGCCGCGTCGTTTCCAGCGTAATTGGCAATGACCCTGTAGCCAGCCGCTTTCAGCGCAATCGAGATCGCGGCTCCAATACCGCGCGTTCCACCCGTGACCAATGCAACTCTGCTCATCTTCTTCATCCTGTCTGCGACCCTCAGGCCGTGGTGTGAAATCCGTTATCGGCATAGATCACCGATCCGCTCATCGGACTCGCGGCCTCGGTGGCCAGAAACGCCGCCAGCGCGCCGATCTCTTCGATACTCACCAGTTTGCCGGAAGGCGTGCGTGCGCGAACCTCATCCATCAGCACATCGAACCGCTCGATCCCCGAGGCGGCGCGGGTCTTGACCGGACCGGTCGACAGCGAAAAGGCCCGGATCCCTTCGCCCGCGAGATCGGCCGCTGCATAGCGGACCGAAGCCTCCAGTGCGGCCTTCACCGGACCCATGAGGTTGTAATTCTCCACCACCCGATCTGCGCCGTAAAAGCTGACGGTGATCAACGAACCACCCGCCTGCATCAAAGGCCGTGCCAGCCGCGCCATACGCAGGAAGGAATGGCAGGAGACATCCATTGCGGTCGCGAAACCTTCGGCCGAGGCGTTGACAACGCTGGTATGCAGATCTTCACGTGGGGCAAAGGCGATGGCATGAAGCAGGAAATCAAGCCGCCCCCATTCAGTGGTGATGCGGTCAAACACGGCTTCCAGCTGACCCGGTTCGCGCACATCACAGGAAAGCAGCAGCGGCGCACCCACCTCCTGCGCCACGGGCGCGACCCAGGGCCGGGCCTTTTCATTGAGACAGGTCAGCGCCAGCTCCGCCCCTGCAGCACGAAAGGCTCTGGCGCAACCGGCGGCGATGCTGGCCTCATTCGCCACACCGACTACGAGACCGCGTTTGCCGTTCAGATCAATCATATCGCCGTTCCTTCGCTGATGGCCTCGCGTGCGATGATGATTTCCTCATCGGTCGGAATGATGAGGAGTTTCACCCGGCTGCTGGCGGTGCTTATGCAGCGCCGCCCCGCTTCATTGGCCTTCGGGTCAAGCTCTGTCCCAAGCCAGGCCAGCCGCGCGGCGACACGGGCGCGGATGCCGTGCTGGTGCTCGCCGATCCCTGCGGTGAAGATCAGCGCGTCGATCCCGCCCATGCTGGTCGCCAGCCGTGCGACCTCGCCCGCGATACGCAGGCAAAAGAGGTCGATCGCCTCCGCCGCCTCCGGGCGCGGGCTGGCCATCAGCTCGCGGCTGTCAGCCTCGAACCCCGACACGCCGAGAAGGCCGCTTTCACGGTAGAGCATGGTCTCGACCTGTTTCAGGCTTTGGCCCATTTCGCCCATCAGGTGCAGGATCACGCCCGGATCCAGCGCACCGGACCGCGTCGCCATAGGGATGCCATCCAGCGTTGAAAACCCCATTGAGCTGTCGATACTGATGCCGCCATGAATGGCGCAGAGGCTCGCGCCGCTGCCCAAATGCGCTGCGACCACCTTTGCATCGGGGACCAGATCGCCCAGTTGACCGGCGATGTAGCGGTAGGACAGCCCGTGAAAACCGTAGCGCTTGATCCCCTGATCATAAAGTGCGCGCGGGATAGCAAAACGGCGCATCAGGGGCGGGTTGCTCGCATGAAATGCGGTGTCGAAAGAGGCGGTCTGCGGCACGTCCGGGTAGAGCGCCCGCATTGCCCGGATCAGCGCAAGGCTTTGCGGTTGATGCAGTGGCGCGAGCCGCGCCAGAGTGTCGATCTGCGCAATCACCTGATCGGTGATCCGCGCCGGGCCTGTGAATACATCGCCGCCATGCACCACGCGGTGGCCGATCACCGCGAGTCGCGACAGATCAAACTGCCCGGCCAGCCAGGCAAAAGCCTGGTTCAGAACCGCCGTCAGATCGCCGGGATCAGCGGTGATCGTGCCAGACAGGGCCTCATCCTCCCGTTTCAGGCGGATCGCAAAAGGCTCATCACGGAAGTCGATCACGCCCGAGGCAAGCGGGCGGGGCCCGGCAATCTCCAGTGCATAAAAGCCGAGCTTGATGGTCGAAGAGCCGGCATTGAAGGTCAGGATCAGATCGCGCGTCACGCCTTCACCTCCGCCTTGCGGATCGCAACCAGCTTTGCCAGCGCGGCCGAGGCGATGCGGGCCGACAAGGGATCGGCGCGACTGGTCAGCACGATCGGCACCCGCGCGCCCAGCACCAGTCCCGCCGCCGTGGCACCTGCGAAATAGATCAGCTGCTTGGCGAGCATATTCCCGGCCTCAAGATCCGGCACCAGCAGGATATCGGCCTCTCCCGCCACTTGCGAGATGATGCCCTTGGTCGCTGCCGCCTCGGGGCTGATCGCATTGTCAAAGGCCAGCGGCCCATCGACCAGTGCGCCGGTGATCTGGCCACGCGCCGCCATCACCGTCAGCGCGGCGGCATCCAGCGTTGCGGGCATCATCGGGTTCACCGTCTCGACCGCCGCCAGCACCGCGACCTTCGGCTGCTTGCGCCCGAGTAGCCGCATCAGATCGACCGCATTCTGGCAGATGTCGCGCTTGTGCTCCAGGGTCGGCGCGATGTTGATCGCGGCATCGGTCACGATCACCGGCTTGCCATAGGCGGGCACATCCATCGCATAGACATGGCTGATGCGGCGCCCGGTGCGTAAACCCCCGGTTTTCGATACCACCGCTGCCAGGAGCTCATCCGAATGCAGGCTGCCTTTCACCAGCACCTGAACCTCACCGCAGGCCGCGAGTTCCACCGCCCGCGCCGCCGCCGCATGGCTGTGTTCGGTCTCCTCGATCTGGAAGCCATCGAGCGAGACTCCGGCCTCGGCCGCCGCTGCACGGATCTTTGCGGCGGGGCCAATCAGGATCGGATCAAGCAAACCCTCGTCGCGGACCTCAACCGCCCCCAGGATCGCGGATTTCGAACAGGGATGCACCACCGCCGCCCTGACCGGCGGCAGCGCGCGGGCCTCTTCGACAAAGCCCTGCCAGCGCCCTTTCGGCAAGATCACCGCCTCGGGGAGGTTTCCTGGTACCCAGGTCAGTTGCTCAAGCGGTGCCAGCACCAGCGCCTCGCCCGAAAGCACCACCTCGCCCAGTTGATTGCGGGCGGTGGTCGCAAGGCGGACACGGTTCTTGCCTTCGATCAACTCGATCACTTCAACCTCGGCAGTCACGGTGTCGCCGGGAGAGACCGGCTTTTGAAAGCGAACCTGCTGGTCTAGATAGATAGTTCCCGGCCCGGGCAGGCGGGTGCCCAGCACCGCCGAGATCAGTGCCGCTGTCCACATGCCATGGATCACCACATGGCCAAAAGGCCCATGCGCGGCGAAGTTGGCATCCAGATGGGCTGGGTTCGCATCGCCGGAAACGGCGGCGAACAGCTCGATATCCTCGGGGCCGACATGACGGCTGAGACTGGCGTGGTCGCCGATTTTCATCTGATGAAACAGGTGGTTGGTGAGGCTCTGGGCAGGGGCGTTCATCATATCACCTTTGAAAGACGTAAGTGCCGGGTGCATCTTCCAGCGCCTTTCCCATGGCGGGCGGCGCGGCGGGTGCAGAGGAATGCGCGGCCAGCCAGGCCTGCCACGGTGTCCACCAGGAGCCCTCCGTTGTGGAGTTGGCGTCAGCCCAGGTTTCCGGCGGCAAAAGTGCATCCCCATGGGTTCGGGTGGCCAGCCGGTAACGGCGGCGCGGATGGCCGGGTGGCGAGACGATGCCGGCATTATGTCCGCCCGATGTCAGCGCGAAGGTCACATCGCAATCAGTAAACTGGTGGATCTTATAGACCGATTTCCACGGTGCGACGTGATCGCGTTCGGTTCCGACCGCAAAAGCCGGTACGCGGATATTCTGCAGCAGCACCGTCTTGCCCCCCGCAGCGAAACGGCCTGAGGAAAGCTCGTTCTCGAGATAAAGCTTACGCAGATACTCGGCATGCATGCGGTAAGGCATGCGGGTGCTGTCGGCGTTCCAGGCCATGAGATCATTCATCGCCGTCCGCTCGCCCATCAGGTAATCATGCACCATCCGCGACCAGATGAGGTCATTCGACCGCAACAGTTGAAACGCCCCGGCCATCTGATCGGCGGAAAGATAACCCCGGTTCCACATCATGCTTTCAAGGAAATGTAGCTGGCTCGGATCGATGAACAGCGCAAGTTCCCCAGGCTCGGTGAAATCCACCTGAGCGGCGAGCAGCGTCAGCGAGGCGAGGCGGTCATCGCCCTCGCCGGCCATCGCGGCTGCCGCAATCGACAAGAGCGTGCCGCCCAGGCAGTAGCCGGTGGCATGGATCTTCTGGTCGGGCACCAGGCGGCTGATTTCATCCAGCGCTGCCATCGTCCCTTGTAGCCGGTAATCTTCCAACGTCAGATCACGGTCTTCCGCGCCGGGATTGCGCCAAGAGATCGCAAAAACCGTATGGCCCTGGGCCACCAGCCAGCGGATCAGGGAATTCTCGGGGCTCAGGTCGAGGATGTAATATTTCATGATCCAGGCCGGGATGATCAGTACCGGCTCAGGATGCACGGTTTCGGTCACGGGCGCGTATTGGATCAGCTCGATCAGATGATTGCGGAAGATCACCTTGCCCGGCGTCACCGCCACATCGCGGCCCGGCGTAAAAGCTTCGACCCCTTCGGGCGGTTCCTGACTGATCTGGCGGGTCGCGTCCTGCAGCCAGTTCTGCCAGCCCTTCACCAGGTTCATGCCGCCCGTGGACCAGGTCCGTGCCAATACTTCGGGATTGGTGAATGGGTTGTTCGAGGGGGAAAACACGTCGAGCATCTGCTTCGCGGCAAAGGACACCACATCCTCGTGGTGTTTCGTGACGCCGGGTACCTCATGGGTGACGTTATGCAGCCATTGCTGTTGCAGCAGAAATGCCTGCGACATCCAGCTGAATGGCGGTTTTGCCCAGGCTTCATCTGCGAAACGGCGGTCCCCGGGCAAAGGCGTGATGACCGGGACGGCCTCTGGGTCCATCGCGGAAGACATGAGATGCGCCAACAGACGCTGCCATTTGCGCCCCGCCTTGACGCCGAGTTCCATCCGTTTGCCAGGTGCCTGGGCCAGATGAAAGATCCAGTCCGACCAGGCCAGCATCAACGAGCCCGGCGAGATGCCGCCGCTCAGTTGGGCTGAAAGCGCCTCGCGGATGCGATCAACCGCGTGAAAGGCCTCAATCCCAAGGTTTTCACCGGCCTGGGCCGGGGAAGCACCCGGTAGGTCTGATTTCGGCGGAAGTGCCATGCCGCGTCTCCACTTTGTTGTGTGAGGCTAACACATGATGATCAACGTGCGTTGATCGAGATCAATAAATGTGAGGTTTGTTTTTCGCGCGTTCATTGTGTGCAAGTCCTTATCCAGGAGGCAAAGAAAAATGAGCTGTCAAGCCACTGAAATAACCGCCGCAGGTCCGACAAGGGATCCGCTGAACCTGCTCCGGCAGATGCCTGACGCTGTGAGAAAAAACGCGCACCTCACCCCCCCGGATATGATAGGAGAGTTTTAGCCTCTTCCCCGAGACCGTCGATGAACAGACAAGGCTTTTTTCACTTTCTCGCCATCGCCAATTCCCGGCTCGCGGCGTCGGCCATTATGAACGATTACTTGCGAAACAGCACGGAGTGAGGCTATGTGGCCATGGCCTGACTTCTGATGCTCAAGTCTGTCTGACATGTCATTCCGTCAATGCACCGCCAATCCCAGTAAATACACCGCCAACCTGGTTGAAAACGAAGGCCCCTGCCTGACGCATCCCGCCGAATAGGGTATTGTTGTCCATCGCCCCGGCCTCACCGGAGAGAAGGCCGACATAGCGGCTATGGGCAGAATCGTTGGTTGTGATATCGGTGATATCCACAATTCGGATCCCGGTCTCTACCGCGAGACGCTGGATAGCCGGATCATGCACGTCGGCAAGTCCTAGCCGCATCCGTCGAGCTGCCAGCCGCGACGAGAGTTTCAGTGCCGGGTCATCTGATGAGACGAGTACCGTGATCGGATGCTTCATCCGGCCCAAGGTCGCCATCTGGGCACGGAAGAGGTCGATATCGATGTCTGGTGCGGCCAGAACCAGCTCGATCCGGTCAAGAACGGCGCCTCGCCCGGCGAGGCGCAGCTGCACCAGCGTCTCCATCGTCAGCCGCGCACCCATGCTATGGGCGAGCACTGGTACAGGTTCGCTACTACGACGGTTCTTCGTCAGGAGCCCGAGCAGATCGGCGAGGGCTGCACGAGAGAAGTCTGAAGCATCGCGGTCGGCAAGATAGGCTCCCGCATTACCTGCCGAGGGCCAGGTGAAGAGCACCGGCGCACCCTCCAGATGGGCATCAACCGAAAGCTGCACGGCCCGATAGAGCGCCTCCTGATAGCGCGTGTTGAATCCGTGGATATAGAGCCCCACGCCCGAGCGCGGCAGTCGCCCGGCAAAACCCTCGCGGCTGAGCTCGGTCTGCTTGCGCACGGTGAAATTCTTCGTGGCATCGCTGGCCCCATCGGGCCATTCGATCCGCCCCGGCTTATGGCCTGGCGGCACCGAGACCTCATATTCCAGCCAGTTCGGGCTGGTGGCGCGGGTTGCACCATAGGCACCGGGCGATTGCGCATCGGGTGCACGAGTTGTCACTGTCAGCACCTGCACGATGCGGGCACCTGCAGGCAGGGCCCCGTCATCGGGAGCCAGAACCTCGGGCCCCGGGCGTGTGTTGCAGGCAGCCAACACGAGAGTCAGAGTAAGCAGCAGGCGACTGAGCATCTTGTATTACCGCAGGAATTTGCGGAATCGTATCAGCGCCAACCAGAACAGCGCCACTCCGATTGCCGCCAGCACCGTGAATTGCGGCCAGACCACATCCAGTCCTGCGCCCCGGAAGAGGATGGCTTGCGAGAGGATGATGAAATGCGTGTTCGGCGCGGCGAGCATGATGGTCTGGATGATCTCGGGCATGGACTCGCGCGGTGTCATCGCACCCGACAGCACTTGCAGCGGCAAGAGTGCCATCATGAGGAGAAGCGCGAATTGCGGCATCGAGCCTGCAACGGTGGCAAGGAAAATGCCAAGCCCGGTCATCGCGAAAACCATCAGGACTGCACCCGCCAGAAACAGCGCAACCGAGCCCTGCACCGGTACCGCCATCAAGCCCTGCACCACCAAGATGAGCGAGAAGCTCGATCCCAGCAGGACTACCAGACCCATGGACCAGATCTTGGAAAACATGATCTCGGTTGCAGTGACGGGCATGACCAGCAGATGCTCGACTGTGCCATGTTCCTTCTCGCGGATCAGGGCCGCGCCGGTCAGGATCAAAGACAGCATGGTGATTGATTGGATCACGCTGGAAATCGCGCCGAACCATTTCGGATCAAGCGATGGATTATAGCGGGCGCGCAAAGCCAGATCGACGGGCAGCACGGTCTCGGCCCGGTGGCCCGCAACATATTCCGACACCTCTGCCGAGACGATCTGCTGGATGTAGCCGCCGCCCGTGAAAGCCTGACTCATCCTGGTCGCATCGATATTCAGCTGGATCGCCGGGCTTTTGCCCGCCAACACATCACGCGCAAAGTCTGGCGGTATGTTCAGCGCAAAGGTGTCCAGCCCCTGATCCATCCGGTGATCCATCTCGGCCGTGGTGATCATCTGCGGTTCGACAAAATAGGGTGGGTAGAAGGCCGAGGAAATCCGGGTCGACAGATGCGACTGATCTTCGTCGACGATGGAGATCGCGGCATTGGTCAGCGCCTCCGGCTCGGCATTCGAGGAGGTCCAGACCGAAAGCGAGAAGGAATAGACGATCAGCACCAGCATCACCGGATCGCGCCAGAGACCGCGCAATTCCTTGACGCCCAGATTGAAGGTGTTGCGCAGGTTCATCGCATACTCACTTCGCCTGTTTTTGCAGGAAGACCGCCGCCAGCCCCATCACGACGGGAATGGCGATGCCCATAGCCATCATCGGCCCTGCCAGCTCTGCCAGCCCGAAGGACTTCGAGAAGGATCCACGCGCGGCGGTGATGAACCAGGTCGAAGGGTAGATCTCGCCTAGCACCCGGCCAAAGCCTGAGAGCGAGGAGACCGGGTCGATCAGGCCGGAATAGCTGACCGCCGGGATCAGCGTCAGCAGCGCGGTTGCGAAGAGCGCCGCAACCTGGCTTGCGATAAAGACCGAGACGAGGAAGCCCAGTGCCGTAGTCGCTGTGACATAGATCAGCGCCGAAAGGGTGAAGCCGAGGAAACTCCCGTTGAAGGGCACCGCAAAGAAGGTGACCGCCATCGCCATCATCAGGAAGAAGTTCAGCATTGCCAGCGCGATATAGGGGAGTTGCTTGCCAATCAGGAATTCAAGCCGCGTCACAGGTGTGACGTAGAAATTGATGATTGAGCCGAGTTCACGTTCGCGCGCGACCGAAAGCGTCGTCAGTATCGCTGGGATGAGCAACAGCAAAAGCGGTATGATTGCCGGCACCATTGCGTTCAGGCTGCGCACATCGGGGTTGTAGCGGTAGCGGGTGACCAGCTCAAAGCTGCCGGCGGTTGCGGCATCGCCGTAGATCTGTCGGGCCTGGCGCATGATCCAGTCGGTATGCATGCCCTGCACATAGCCTTGCACGGTATTTGCATGTGTGGGGTTGGCACCGTCGAACCAGGCACCGACCTGGACGTTACGGCCTGCCGCAACGTCAGCGCCAAAACCGGGCGGTATTTCGATCGCCAGCGCGAGTTCTCCCGAGCGCATCCGCGTGTCGATCTCATCATAACTCGTCAGCGTCTGCTGTTCGATGAAATAGCGCGAGCCTGCGATATCGGCGATATAGCTGCGGCTGGTGGTAGACTGGTCGCGGTCCAGTACGGCGAAGGTGAGATCCTCGACATCCAGATTGATGCCCAACCCGATCACGATCATCAGAATGAGGCTGCCGACCAGCGCCATGGTCAGCCGGATCGGGTCGCGTTGCAATTGCAGGCTTTCCAACCGCGAATAGCTCAGGAGGCGGCGCAGGCTGAAGGCAGGTTGTGGCGCGGCTTGCGTAGGTGTGGCCTCAGCCACCGGGGCCTCTGATGCGGGCGCAGGGGTGGTATCACCAATCGCCTCTTGAAGATAAGCGATGAAAGCGTCTTCTAGTGTGGCGCAGCCTTTGGTCTTTGTGATGCCTTCGGCTGTATCCGAGACCAGCACCTTGCCCGCATGCATCAGGCTGATGCGGTCACACCATTCGGCCTCGTTCATGAAATGGGTCGAGACGAAGATCGTCACGCCATCCTTGCGCGACAGTTCCGCCAGAATACGCCAGAAGCCGTTCCTCGCCACCGGGTCGACGCCCGAGGTCGGCTCGTCAAGGATAAGGATCTCGGGCGCGTGGATCATCGCCACCGCCAGCGACAGACGCTGGCGAATGCCCAAGGGCAGCGCCTCGGGCAGGCTGTCGATAACATCGCCCAGATCAAAGCGGGCGATCATCTCGGACACGCGTCCGGGGATCTTCTCCGCAGGCATATTGAAAAGCCGCGCATGCAGCTCAAGGTTCTGCCGCACCGTCAGCTCGGAATAGAGCGAGAAGGCCTGGGACATGAAACCGACCCGACGACGCACGGCAAGGTCACTCGCATCGACCTCATGGCCGAAAAGCTTCGCACGGCCCTCGGTCGGCTCCAAAAGCCCCGTGAGCATTTTCATCGTCGTTGTCTTGCCGCAGCCGTTCGAGCCGAGGAAGCCGAAAATCTCGCCCTTCGGTATGCGGAAGGACACGCTATCGACCGCAACGAAATCACCAAAGCGCTGTGTCAGCCCCTCGGCCTCGATGGCGATCTCGCTGTTACCGCCCGCGCGCGGCGGGATCACCACGGCGCTGTCCTCGCCCCGGTCCTCTTCGGGCAACAACGCGATGAAGGCGGCGTCGAGGTTCTCCGCGCCGGTGCGCGACAAAAGATCCGCCGTGGTGCCGGTCGCCAGCACTCGGCCCGCATTCATCGCGACCAGCCAGTCGAACCGCGCGGCTTCTTCCATATAGGCGGTGGCGGTAATCACGCTCATCTGCGGCCGCGTCACACGGATGCGGTCGATCAGATCCCAGAATTGCCGCCGCGACAGCGGATCAACGCCGGTGGTCGGCTCGTCAAGGATCAGGAAATCCGGATCATGGATCAGCGCACAGCACAGCCCCAGCTTTTGCTTCATGCCGCCCGACAGCTTTGCCGCCGGCCGGGCGCGAAAGGGCGTCATCCCGGTCGCGGCCAGAAGATCGGCGATGCGGCGGTCGCGCTCGGCCTTGTTGTGGCCGAAAAGCGAGCCGAAGAAATCAAGGTTCTCCTCGACCGAAAGCGTCGGATAAAGGTTCTTCCCCAGCCCCTGCGGCATATAGGCGATGCGCGGGCAGACGCGATTGCGATGCGCCACATCGCGCATATCGCCGCCCAGAACCTCGACCTTGCCGTCCTGGATCACCCGCGCACCGGCCAGCAGGGACAAAAGGCTCGACTTCCCGACCCCGTCCGGACCGATCAGCCCGACCATGCGGCCCGAAGGGATTTCCAGCGTCACATCATCCAGCGCCGTGACCTTGCCGTAGCGCAGTGTCAGGCCGGAAACTCCGGCGACAGGACCAGAAGCGGGACCGGTCATTTCACGACATTTGCAAGAAAGTCGGGCCAGGCGGTATTGGGGTCAAGCCGCAGATAAGCCATGCCCGGCAGGCCGGTTTTGACATATTCGATATGGCGGGCCAGCAGCTCCGGATCGATGCGGGCACGAACGCGGAACATCAGCTTCTCGCGCTCATCGGCGGTCTCGACCGTCTTCGGTGTGAACTGCGCCACATCGGCAACGTAGGAGACCGTGGCCGGGATCACCAGCTCCTGCGCTGCATCCATCACGAGGCGTACCTCGGATCCCACCTGCACCCTGCCAACCTGCGAGGTCGGCAGGAAGACCGTCATATAGACATCGCCCAGATCGACAAGGCTGAGGATACGTCCGCCCGAGCCGACGATCTCACCCTCTTGCGCGATACGATACTGGATGCGGCCAGAGCGCGGCGCTTTCAGCGTGGCATCGTCCAGCGTGGCCTGGATCGCATCGATCGAAGCCTTTGCCGCATCTACGGCGGCACCTGCATCAACGACCTGAGCCTCGGCGCTGCTCACCCCGGCCAGCGCCGCTGCATGGCTTGCTTCTGCCGAAGCCACCCCTGCACGGGCCTGGGCGTCACGGGCACGATCATCATCGAGCACCTGCTGCGAAATCGCGTTGGATCTGACCAGCTGCTCAGAGCGCGCCAGCCGCAGTGCGGCGGCTTCGGCAACCGACGCCGCCTGATCAACCGCTGCCAGCGCCGCGCGTTCCTGCGCCTCTGCCTGAGCCACCAGCGCCTTTGCGGTCTCGACACCGATCTCGGCCCGGGCAAGCTGCGCCTCGGACTGGCGTTTCTGCGCGTTCAGCTGAACGACGTCCATCTGAACCAGAACATCGCCGGCCTTGACCAGATCACCCTCAGCTGCATTGATTGCAGCGATCCGCCCGCCGGTCAGTGCCGCGATATCGACCTCCGTTGCCTCGATCCGACCATTGGCACTGGTAAAACCTGTCGGCAGACCCGCAGGCTGCAGCCGGTTCCAGGTCAACCACCCAAGTGCAGCTACAACGGCGAGGCCGCCCAGAATGATGGTGTTCCTGCTCGGTTTTGCCATGACCCGCCTCTGATGATGTGCTGATAGATACGTTGCGTATATTCTTCTGCGGTTTTCACTTTACAGATTGCAGTTGTCAACACTCGCTGACGCTGGAGAAATGGTAATCCCCCCGTTCTTAACGGGGTGCATTCGTAGAACTTACGCGGCCATTTTCAGTTTCTGGGCGGGTGTGATGCCGCCGATGCCCATGTTCGGGCGGTCGTTGTTGTAAGTCCAGAGCCATTGCGTGGCGAAATCCTGTGCCTCCTCGATGGTTTTGATGATGTATTGGTCCAGCCATTCATGCCGGACGGTGCGGTTGTAGCGCTCGATGTAGGCGTTCTGCTGCGGCTGTCCGGGTTGGATGTGCTGGATGGTGATCTTCCGCTTCTCGGCCCATTCCATCAACTTGCCGCTGATGTATTCCGGGCCGTTGTCGACCCTTATGGTGCCGGGTTTGCCGCGCCATTCAATGATCCTGTCGAGGCTTCTGATGACCCTTTCCGCTGGCAGTGAAAAGTCGACCTCGATCCCCAGGCCTTCGCGGTTGAAATCATCCAGCACGCTCAACAGCCGGAACTGGCGGCCATCGCCCAGCCGGTCGGCCATGAAGTCCATGGACCAGGTCAGGTTCGGTGCATCCGGCACCGCCAGCGCCTCGGGCTTCTCGCGCTTCAGCCGCTTGCGGGGCTTGATCCGCAGGTTCAGTTCCAGGGCGCAATAGATGCGATAGACGCGTTTGTGGTTCCAGGGATAGCCCTTCACGTTGCGCAAGTGCAGGAAACACAGGCCAAACCCCCAGGTCTTGCGGGCATCGGTCAACCCGACCAGAAGGCCCGCGATCTCTTCGTTCTCGTCCTTCAGCTTCGGGCTGTAGCGATAGCAGGTCTCGCTCACCCCGAAAGCCCGGCAGGCCAACGCAATGCTGACCCCTCGTCGCGCCACCGCGTTCTCGGCCATCTCGCGGCGTTGAGATGGCCGCGTCACTTTTTTCCCAGGGCCTCCTTGAGCAGATCCACCTGCATGCTGAGGTCCGCATACATCCGCTTCAGTCGACGGTTCTCGTCCTCGATGGCCTTCATCTGACTGATGAGCGATGCGTCCATGCCGCCATACTTCGCCCGCCACTTGTAGAACGACGCGCTGCTCATGCCATGTTCACGGCACAGCTCGGCCACCGGCATCCCGCCTTCGGCCTGGCGCAGGATCGCAAGTATCTGCGCCTCAGTGTATCGGCTTGTCTTCATTCAGAATCTCCTCGTTTATCTTGGCGAGAAAATTCTACTTATGCAGCCCCTTACTTTCGGGGGGGATTACCAAATCCTATATTTTAAATACACATAAGTAAGCTGCCGATTGTTATCAGTCGATAAAACAGCTAAGCATAGCACCCTGATCTGAGCTAGATACGAAATATGTCATCGATCAGGGAACGACCACCAGTTGCATTTGTCAGGCACAGCGAACGAAACGAACAACGTATTCCCAGAACAGCGACATTAGCCAGCGGCACCGGCCGCAATTCGGGCCGCCAAAGTGGCAAAGAACGCATTTTGAATGCAGCGATGCTGCTTTTTGCCCGGATGCCTTATTGCGACACCAGTCTACGCGACATTGCGGCCGCCGCAGAGGTCGATGTGGCCTATGTCCATCGATCCTTCGGCTCCAAGGCAGAGATCTTTCGCCACGCGTTGGCGGCGCTTGATCCCTTGGATGACATCATGGTGGCGACAGATGGCCGCTCCATGATCTCCCGGCTCTGTGATCTGGCTTTCCTTCGCGATCCGCGGATACAGGAAGATGTACGCCCGCTACATCTGCTGATTCAATCCAGTCTCTGCAGCGAAGCGCGTGACATCATTGCGCAATTCATTGACACATCGCTTGCTCTCCCTCTGAGCAAGGCTTTCGGCTTTGAAAATCCGGGGCGAGCACATTTTGCTCTTAGCCTTTTGAGCGGATTTGTGACCCATCGTGCGGTGATGGGACCAGCAAACTTTCCGGGTATTCCCGAAGCAGATCAACGACGAATGCTCGAGACTGCACTGACCAATGCAATGTGTGACACAGACGGGAGAAGCGGTCCTGTCGACAAGTCAGCCGATATTGTATGATTTTGGAATCATAATTTTTAGGGGGCACTTTAACCGATACCTGGGAACTATTCTGTAGAACGGGTAGGGTGCGAGGTTCAATGCAGCTACTTGCCCTTCTGGCCGCCAGGGTCTGCAATTGCGCGTTCCATCTCATGCAATTTGCAAAGCATCTGAAACCGTCCGGTAAGCTGTATATGGGTGAGATTACCGTCCTGGTGCTGAACCCAGGATGCACGGATTGAGAAAGATTGGATGCATCAGCGCGCGGGTCCGCGATGACTGGCCTGATGGGCAGTGCAGACCCGCCGTGTCGGGGTTTGTCGACCCATCAGGTCAGAATCGCGACTCTGGAGGCAGCAGATCACGCGGATCTGGGCTGACCTGCGGGTTCATACGGTCCACTTCCATGCGTTGTCGCGCTCGGCGCGGATTCTGTCGATATGCGTCGCGGGCAGGACAGTGCGGAAGGGAGTGTTGAATGTTGCTGAGAACTGACCCGGGTTTGTCACCGAGAACTGACCCACCTTTCAGTTATGTTCTGTGGGTCATGTTTGGGTCAATGCACTTGCGGCTCCCTTCTTTGGTTTGACGGCTGCGGTGCTGGCCCTGAACCTGAAGCTGTCGTTTCCGGTCTCCAGAATATGGCAGCGATGAGTGAGGCGATCGAGCAGCGCGGTGGTCATTTTCGCATCACCGAAGACTGCGGCCCATTCGGCGAAGCTGAGGTTGGTGGTGATGACGACGCCAGCTTATCACGATGACCCGGCTCATGCCCGTTGAAGCCTTTGACGGCCGCGGCCTTCTCCCTCGTCGCTTCTGCATAGTCGTCGATGACGTTCTCAGGAAAGACACTCCGGGCGCGATCTTTCGGCGGCTTCGTGCGGAAGGCGCCCGGTTCGACGATGGTCGTGGTGATGCCGAACGGCGCCACCTCGTCCGCCAGCGACTCCGCCCACCCCTCCAGCGCGTTGTTGATTTCCACCCAGAACTGAGCCGGCATTTCCATCGAGAAGTGAGCCACCTCTGACTATGGATTTCCGGTCATTCAGTGGTCAAGGCGTGATTGTTCTCCTTCTTTTGGCGCGTTGCGGCGGCTGAACTGGCTTTGAAGCGGAAGCTGTCGTTTCCGGTCTCCAGGATGTGGCAGCGGTGGGTGAGGCGGTCGAGGAGCGCGGTGGTCATCTTGGCATCGCCGAAGACCGTGGCCCATTCGCTGAAGCTGAGGTTCGTGGTGATGCCGACCCTGGTGCGTTCTTAAAGCTTGCTCAGCAGATGGAAGAGCAGCGCCCCGCCCGAGGCGCTGAACGGTAGATAGCCCAGTTCATCCAGGATCACGAGATCAAGGCGGGTCAGGCTTTCGGCAAGTTGCCCGGCTTTTCCCTTGGCTTTTTCCTGTTCGAGGGCATTGACCAGTTCGATGGTGGAGAAGAAGCGGACCTTGCGGCGGTGATGCTCGATGGCCTGGATGCCAAGGGCGGTCGCCACATGGGTCTTGCCGGTGCCCGGTCCGCCGATCAGGACCACGTTCTGTGCTCCGTCCATGAACTCGCAACGATGCAGTTGTCGCACCGTGGCTTCGTTGATCTCGCTGGTCGAGAAGTCGAAGCCCGAGAGGTCCTTGTAGGCCGGGAAGCGCGCCGCTTTCATATGGTAGGCGATGGAGCGGACCTCGCGCTCGGCCATCTCGGCTTTCAGCAGTTGGGACAGGATCGGCACGGCCGCTTCAAAGGCCGGCGCAGCCTGTTCGATCAGGTCGGTGACGGCTTGCGCCATGCCATGCATCTTCAGGCTGCGGAGCATGATCACGATGGCGCCGCT